>Ga0256840_1000822_pt1 | contig 30925 bp, 46 predicted proteins | sample 355202metaG_FD_185969 | JGI IMG/M metagenome (GOLD analysis project Ga0256840, IMG submission 185969) | Hydrothermal vent microbial communities from Mid Atlantic Ridge, Atlantic Ocean - 355-202 | ecosystem: Environmental > Aquatic > Marine > Hydrothermal vents | place: Atlantic Ocean: Mid... | reverse complement strand
ATCCACTTAATTATCAATACTGAGCCGTTATAGGTATGCACTGGGTTTATTGATAGCCCGCTTCTAAAGTGCATAACCTGTAGCGGTTTTTTTATGTGAAAAATAAAAATGAATGAATTAAGTAAAACAATGTCATCTTTAGAGATTGCTGAATTGACAGGTAAGGCTCACGATAAAGTTAGGATAGATATAGAGCGCACATTATAAGATGCTAAAATAGGAGTCGCGGACTTTCGCGGAACGTATAGAAGCAAACAAGGTAAAGCTCTACCTTGTTTCAACCTACCAAGGCGCGAATGTGATTTAGTTATTTCTGGTTACTAAGTCAAATATAGATTAAAAATTATTGATCGTTGGCAAGAGCTAGAAAAATTAAATTTACCTACAATACCTAAAAACTATTCAGAAGCTTTGCAGCTTGCAGCAGATCAAGCTAAGGAAATTGAATTTAAGAATGATTTGATTATTGCTTCAAATGAAGCAAGCATTAAAGCTGGTGATATAAAAGTTAGTGAATTTGTTAAGAGTACAGATATTGTGAATTTAGGAATAAACAAGTTTTATGAATTGATGAGAAAGCAGGGCATTTTATTTGCTAACAGTTGCGAACCAATTCAAAACTATGTAAGCAGAGGATTTTTAAAATGGCTTCCTACAGCAGAAGAGCATGGAGGAAAGATAAGATATACATTGTTTGTAACTGCAAGATGGAAAGTGTGGATTGCTTCTAAATATATGAATTACTTAGACAATGAGCAATAAATTTGTAATAAAAAATGATATTTCACTTAGCGCAGTAGTTAAGTTTTTATACAGCCTAGATTTGTCTGTTGAATGGTCTATTGATGTAAAAGAATATAATAAAAAAAGGTCGCTATCTCAGAACAGCACGTTCCACGGATGGACTGGTGAAATATCAAAATTTTTGATTGAAAAAGGCAAAAAAGATTGGACACCAGAATTCACTAAGAGTAGTCTAAAGCACACTTTTTTAGGATATGAAGATAAGATAAGAACTGATATGGTTACAGGCGTACAGCGCGTTACTAGCGAACTAAAAAAGACAAGTGAGCTAGATACTGGTGAAATGTATTATTTCATGCAGCAAGTTGAGAGCTGGGCTACAAATATTGGCTGTATGGTAACAATACCAAATTCAGGTGAATATTTTAAAAATAAACAACGGGAGATAAGTTAATGCAGAAAGTAAATCCATGGAGGAGTAAAAAATATTTAGCATGGGTAAAGTCGCAGTATTGCTGTGAAACAATGCAGCAGGCAGACGATGCTCACCACGTAATAGGCGTTTTAGGCGGCGGCATGGGAACTAAACCACACGATTTATTTACTATGCCATTGGCGCGTAATATCCATACAGAATTACATAGTTACGGAGTCGAACAATGGGAGAATATGCACAGCACAAACCAAGCTGAACAGGTTCTACGGACGCTAAACAATGCCATTAATAATGGCGTTATTGAAATTAAATTTACGGAAAGCAAATAAGAAAATTAAAAATAACTGGTAAATGAGTTATAGTGTTAACAAGTAAATTTGTTAGATTTTTTAAAAATAAATAAAGGATAAAAAAATGAGTTTAAATTTATGTCAATTTATCGGGCATTTATGCGCAGACCCTGAAACAAGATTTATGCAAGACGGAACTGCGGTAACTAATATAAATATCGCGTGCAGTGAGCGATGGACTGATAAGAAAACTGGAGAGAAAAAAGAAAAAACGGAGTGGATTAGAGCATCTAGTTTTGGGAAGCAAGCCGAAATTATCGCTCAATATTTCAAAAAAGGAAGCCAGATTTATATTTCTGGTCAGATGCAAACTAGAAAATATCAGGCTAATGATGGAACGGATAGATACGCTACTGACATTAGAATACGAGAATTCCAGTTCTTAGATAAAACGGATAACTCGCAACAAAGTAAGCAACCAGCTCAGAAACAAAACAACGCGCCGCATAATCAGCAACCAGCTAAGAAGCAGAATAGTCAACAATTTAACGATGATATTCCTTTTTAGTAGACATATAAGAAAAATTATGTATAATTATTAACCGTAAGTTGCCTACACAGCTTAGATTAGTATGTGGGTACTTTTCTAAGTTGTGATTGTGACTTTAAAGCCCACTTTCATTAATTTGGAAGTGGGCTTTTTTATGCCTAAAATTATAGTGTTTAAATTCATATTTGACTTACTCAAAGAGAAGCCTTATCAGGGCAAAGTATATAGTGTTTAAATTCATATTTGACTTACTCAAAGAGAAGCCTTATCAGGGCAAAGTATAACAAGTATCAGGCTCGGATTTTGGCCAGCCGATTGCGTGTTGTAACGCGATATAAACACCGTTAAAGTGATATGGCTAGGAAAAACCCCTAGTCAGGATAATAAAAGGATTTATACAGGTTTGGATTATGCCTGAGCTGATTCACATACAGCGAAATAGTCGAGTGCAAATAGCTTGATACTTGATAACTGTGCTAACTACACATAAAAACTAATGGCATCGTATATAGTCCAATCACATACGGTCAAAAAGATAGCTATGGCAAAAATAATATGAGCAAATCAAACTTAGAAACGATATTCAGTAAACAAATAAAATTACTTAAACTTCAAGAGCCTTATAGGGAATATAGATTTCATCCGGTCAGGCGATGGAGATTTGATTTTGCATATCCAGATTTAATGCTTGCAGTAGAGATAGAGGGTGGGACATGGTCAGGTGGACGACATACAAGAGGCTCAGGGTTCGAGAAAGACTGCGAGAAATATGGAGAGGCAATGTTGCTAGGTTGGTCAGTATATAGATGTACAGGAAGCATGGTAAGAAGTGGAGCTGCAATTTATATGTTGGATAAGTTAATAAAACTAAGAAAATAATAAACCAGTTTAACGATGGTTTATGCATTATTAAAGCAAATAACATAAAAAGCGAATTTAACGGCTCTAAAACAAAGTTTGCAAAACATGTTGTGCTATTGCCCCAGCAAATAACACAATGGATTAATAAAGATTCTATTATTGTTGGCGGAAAAATGTATAGCTTTAGGCGTGATTTAAAATAAAGTAAAATAATTTAAAATAATTGTGTACATTTATAATTAAGAGCGTATAATTGTACACAAGTTAGAAATTAACTAGCTTCCGACCAAGCGGGACTTGGAATTTAGGAGAACAAAATGAGATATTTAGCATTCGAATATACAAGCGCAAAATTCACAACAACTGGACAGCCAAACAAAGTAACAAAAAAATTAAGCATTGCTGGTGATCTAGTATGTTTTGATAGTAAAAAAGACCGTGATAATTGGGTTTCTAAAGGAAAAAATACTTGTGATATGGCAGGAAAAAATAACCGTGAAAAAGTTAATTTTAGAGAAGCCAGGAAACTACTTGCAGGATATAGCGTAGAAGAATTTAACGAACTTATAGAGATGATAGAAAAATATTAATAATATAAATAATTAAAAGCATATGGAAGTGCAACTTAGGATAAAAAAAATGAAAAACTTAGAAAAGATAGAAAAAGCAAGAGCTGAATATTTAATAAAAGAAGCTGAGTTAGAATCAATAATGATGGGCGTTCAGACAATAAAACACCCTGATTTATTAGTAACTGTAGTTTTTACAAAATATCATGGAACAAGAATTATTTTTCATATTTTTAATAATTTTAATAATTGCAGTTGCGTTTTTAAAATTGAAAAAGGTAATTCAGTATTCGAGCATAAAACCGATGATTTTTCGCACGATGTAAAACAATGCGAAGACATTCTTAAAAAGTGGTTGGCATCATGAGCGAACTTAAAACAAGCTTTTTGTCTATGAGAGTAAAGCCATGCGACAAAGCATTATGGGTTAAGGCATCTAAAGGCGATAAGCTGGTTAATTGGGCTATACGTAAACTAAATAAAGCAGCTCGTGAGGATTTGAGATGGAAACAATAGACTTTCACCAGATTGTATTAAATCTAATTGGCGTTATGACACCTGATGAAATTATTGACGAGGTAGGTTTAACAATTAGCGAAATTAACCGACTTCAAGAAACGTTTGAAAAGGCACAGGAACTTTTAGATTTACATCTTGATAGATGCCCTGAAAAACATAATAAAGCAATTTTATTAATGAAAAAATGAATTGGCCTAATCTAAAATTCCCACCAATAAATTTATGGAGCGCACCTATGCAAAAGATTGACGCTGGAAAACATTACAGATATTCATATAAAGGAGTTAATCTTGACCCTTTCAGAATCGCGTATATTTACAAAATTGAGTCGTTCGCAATGATGACAATATTAAAAAAATGCTTATGTGCTGGTAAGCGCGGTCATAAAGATTATAGTCAGGATTTACGTGATATTATTAGCGCGGCAGAAAGAGAACTTGAAATAATAGCTGAGGATGATAAAGTTATGTAATGAATGAAGAAATAAAATCAATTTTAAGGAAAAACGAGGGGCTTTCATTAGTCCCTTATCACTGTCCAGCCGGAAAAGTAACAATTGGATATGGACATAACCTTACTGATAACGGAATACCAATTCACATTGCAGAACAACTTCTTGATTATGATCTAAAGCAAGCGCAAAAGCAGCTTTTTAAGAATTATCCATCTTATTCTGAATTCTCAGAAAACAGAAAAAACGCTTTAATTGATATGGTTTTCAATATCGGCATTGTCTCTTTTAAGAAATTTAAGAATATGCATAGATATTTAGAAATTAAAGATTTTGATATGGCAGCAGCCGAAATGCTTAACAGTAAATATGCAGTAGACGTGCCAAAACGAGCTGGACGAAATGCAAAAATTATTAAAAATGGATAAAAATGAAATATTTGTATAAAAGAATTAAAAAAACTTCTGACATTATATGTGAAGCAGAGCAAATGATTGATGTTATGTCAGAGTTAAATATAGAACTTTATGAAGAAAAACGAAATTTAGAACGCATTTTTAATATTTGTGTTTTTGATCTTATGAACAAAATGTCTTACCGTAAATTCATGAAATACATGAGGAAAAATTATGGATGGTAAAGAGTCAAAACCATACTACAAAAGCCGCACTCTCTGGTTTAATATCGGAGTTGCGGCTTTTACTGTTTTAAGCGCTCGTGTAGATTTATTAGAGAGCTACTTGCCGGACGGTGGATATTTAGGCGTGATGATGTTAATAGCGGCTGTGAATGTGTATTTACGCACAGTGACAAATCAAGGGCTAAAAAAATGAGAAATTCATATTTAAGAAATCTATATTACGTATTAATTATTGCGTTTGTTTTATTTATATTTTTAATTATAGTAATGGCAAACCAGATAGGAGATTGCGATACAATTAGCACAGGAATTGCAAATATTCCAGAGCCTAGCAATATATCATTATATGCATTAGCAGCGCCTTTTCTGATATGGAGAATATTATGATCGAGTTATTGTTTGGGCTAGGAGGAGCAGTCGCAATTTTGGCTGGCAGTTTGGTTTTTAGCATAAATCGCACAGCAAAATATAAATCTGAAAAAGATAACGCGGTTGCATCGCTAGATAATGTAAGGCGTGCAAACAAAAAAATTAGAACGGTAATAAAAAATCAGGAGGAAGTTGATGCAAAGATTAAAAAAGGCATTGCTCACCGTAATTATTTTGGTAATTAGCGGTTGTGGCAGTGTACGTTATGTCACAGCGCCACTACCAATTCCACAAAAACCAGACATGCCGTATTTTATTGACAAAGATTTAGAATGCCTGCCGGAAAGCGTTTATTATCGCGTTGCAGGTCGTGATTTAGCGCATAAAAATTATGAAGAAAGGCTTGAATCTGTGATAAAGTCTACATGGAGTGATAAATGAGTCAGGAGGAATGCGTTAGAATATCACTTTTAGAGTCTAACATAGAAACTCATAGTAGGCGTATAGATGATATATTAAAAAAATTCACATTGGTAGAGCAAAAACAAAATGAAATATTAAATAATATTTTAAAAGTGAAATATTTTTGCATAGGCAGCGCAGGACTTATTTTGGTAGATAATTTAGGATTGGCAGCGGCATTAAAGGCATTTATATGAGAATTGAGCATGATAAAAAATTACTTGTTATTAGCTAGAATGTTTATATTATGCAGAGAACGCAATATTTAGATAAAGAGGGGCAAGAATGAACGAACCGGCATTAAGAAATGAATTGGCTAAACCTGAATATACGGTTAAGACTGATGCAGAGCGGCTAGCAGATTTACAGTTAAAGAATATCCCATCTAAAGTATCAATTCCTGTACAAAATATTAAACAGTATATGATGGTAGCTAGTAACACATGGATTCCAATTAAAAATAGTACTTCTACTTCAGCATCTAAAGCAATGGATGCTCTATCTGAATTCCCTAGTTTTGACATTACTAACCCACTGGTAGAAACTACTCTAATCAGTTTATTAGATGGTTTAATTGCTGATGTACCTGAATTTACAGCGGCACATAAGGAAGCTATTTTAGCTATGGGCGACACACTAACTAGCAAAGAAGAATTATTAGGATTTGTGGGTGTGACGTTAGGTGATGTTATGAGGGCGAGAGTATGAGTGCTAAACCATTATACGGAGCATCTACAGCAATTACAGTTGCTGGATTAAATGGGCTAGTAAATGGAGGTATTACTGACTCAGTAGAGATTAATAATACGACTGAACTAGCGTTAAGTAAATTTATTGAAATTAACCTAGTTGGTTTAGCTGGGGAGACTGGGTATGTATCAGTTTCAGCTAAAGAAGGCTTAGCTACAGGTACTTTAGAAGATAATGGAAATGTAACAAACCTAGGGACAGTAAAATTAAATGGAACAGTTCCTGTACGAAAAGTTTTACATTACGATAATGTATCCCCTTTTTATACGTTAAGTTTCAAAATGAACTCTAGCGCTACCAATTCACTAGCAGCAACAGGTAACTCAGTTAATACGTTATCTGAGAATATACAAGACATCTAATGACTACTGAGCAGCCTGCTGAAAAACTTGTGTACAGAGCTAATATTGCACTAGAACAGTTACGCTATAGTGTAAATGTTGGCTACTCATCAACTGTAGATGATGACAGGATGCTTGCGGTTACTAAAAATAACATTAAATATTTGCAGCAATATTTTGGATTGAATCAGTAATGTCTATTTTTATACCTAAATGGGAAAAATTTAAAGAAAAGCCAACTAGCTATAATCAGGTTGATTGGGATGGTATTGCAGGAGAGTATGCGCTAGATTCACTTTTTATTAGGGATATTGGTGAGGTAGTACATTTATATAATACCGACTACGTATTTAATGGGAGTGGATTTTCTAATATTGCAGGTGGTGCTAAGTTTAGTATTGGTGCTACCGAGGCTTCTATCATTGCTAATATTACCCCAGCATCATTACCAACCGGTAATAATGTATTTGTTAGTCTAGGAGGGGCATATAATAACGGGTTATGCCTTTGGGTAGACAACTTTGCAAATTACACTCAGGTAGTCAATACTCTGAGCGTTAATTTCTCAGGGTATAACAGAGCTGAAACCTTACAAAATTCTATAGTTGCTGGAAAATCAACTGATGTCAGTGCATCATACGACGGTGCTAATAATAGAGTTTTGGTAACTCACGATGACTATATGAGAACATCATTAGTTTCTGGGTCAATACCAGCAAAATTAACTGGGGGTAACTCGTTATATATAGGTGGTGGTACATTAAATAACTATAACGGGGCGGTAAATACCCTAATGGTTTTTAGAAAATACGTGCCTGACTGGGTTGTTGCAGAATTAAAAGATAATCCATATCAAATCCTAAAACCAAGGAAGAAATACTTTGCTTTAAGCGGTTCACTAAGCATATTATTAATCATATCAGATTTATTTCATTCAAAAACGAGTGATAATTTATCTTTATCACAGCAAAATACATTAGCTGTAGATAGTAATTTAAAAAGTGCTTCAAGCGATAATATTGTTTTAGCACAAAATAATATTATTACAGTAAATGCGATTACACATAGTAATTTAAGCGATAATTTAGGATTATTAGCAAGTGGTTCATTAACTATTAATAGCGCATTCCATTCAAATACAAGCACTAATCTTGCGCTAATACAAAGCAATAATTTATCTATTAGCAATAATTTAAAGAGTAATTTAAGCGATAATCTAACTCTAAATGCAGGCGATACGCTAAATATCAATAATATAATCAACAGCAATACAGTCAGTAATATTGATTTAGTACAGCAAAATATAATTGCTATTGATAGCGCATTACATAGCAAGATTGGTGATAATCTGATACTATCGCAAGCAAGCACGTTATCAATAAATGCGATATTACATAGCAAGATTGATGAGAATGTGACGCTAGATTTTAGCGTTATTATTGATATTCAAAACAGCGTTAAGAGTATTACAAGTGATAATTTAACATTATTGCAAGCAAATTTATTATCAATAGCTGGTAATTTACACAGTAATACAGTTGATAATATTGATTTAACGCAATGTAGCACTTTAATTATTAGTGATATACTACATTCATATTTAAGTGATAATTTATCGTTAATTGATGGCGCAGTTTCATTATCGACAAATGTAGGAACGGTATTTATGCTGGGTAATAATAGAAATGTTTTTGTTGTAGGGTCAAAAAATAATATTTTAATGAGGTAAAAAATGAAAGTAGAAATTTTAACAAGCTTTTTACACGATGGCGCAAAGTTTGAGGCTGGTGAGGTTCGCGTAGTTAGTGATAAATTAGGCGAGTATTTTTGTCGTGCAGGATGGGTAAAAGATTTGAGCGGGGCAATTGCAACAGCAACACCGAATAAAAACGAATCTGTTTTGATGGTTGATAATGTATTAAAAGGAGTTGCGTAATGGCTAAAGATGCTTCAGCAGGAATGATTGATGGTGGTCTTGATAAGATCGCAACAAGTGTTAATTTAACAGTATGCTCAGGTCAGCCAACAAGTTTTGCTGATATTGCAGTAAAAAAGTTAGCAACAGCAACAATCACAGGCGCGGATTTTACAAAGGCAAATGGCGATATTTCAGGTAGAAATGTGACTATAGCTTCACAGGCTTCAATGGCAATTACAGCGACAGGAACAGCAGATCATGTGGTTATTGATGATGGCGTAAGCGAGTATGAAATTACCACAGTTACAGCGAAGGCTTTAATGACAGGCGGCATAGTAACTTCACCAGCATGGAAAATTGAAATTAGCAAACCAGCGTAGGATTTAACTATGATTTATGGCGGCGGAAGCGCACCGATAAAACTACCAAAGGAAATGGCATATGATAAAGATGAAAAGAAATTTTATTCTTTATCATATCGGCCTGTATATTGGGCAGCAAATAAAGAGTATATAAAAGGCGTTGATGTCGTCATACCTGCAACGCCTAACGGATTAATGTACGAGTGTTATAGTGGTGGTATTAGTGGCGCAACTGAGCCGACATTTAACACAAAGGAAAACGGCGTTACTGATGATAATTCGGTTACTTGGAAAGCAAAAGCTTACAATTTGCTTTTAAATACTGATGATATAATAACGACATCGACTTGGACGGGTACAAATAGCGAAACGTTAGACAGCGATATTATTGTAGATGGTATTTACACTAAGGTAAGATTAACCGGGGTATTGCCAGATGCTAAAACAGCAACGCTTATTAATCACGTTGTTGTTATTCGGTTAAATGGTGATATTGAGGAGTTTGACAGAACTATTATTATTCCTGTTTCGGTGTTGTGATGGTTAAAACATACAATCATGAAGAGAAAAACGTAAGTGATTTGATCGCTTATGTTAATAATTCACGAACGCATAGCGATGAGCGTTCCACCTGTAATGACCGCTCAAATTGCACACCAGATATACTTACAGTGGTTTAAAAATAATGGCTAAAAAATACGACAAAGAACAGCTGCTAGCAGACTATAAAACAGGTGCATATACTCAGAGACAGATTGCTCATAAATACTCGTTAAGCCCTGCAATGATAGCTAAGCTAGTTAAGGGAGTATCAAAAGACCTTGAATCAGTAGTTAATGCAGATATACATGTAAAACATACGCTTGCATCAAAAAGTGAGCAGGAAGTGAGCGCGGTGAGCGAAGTAGTGAGCAGAGAGGTTTCAAAGCTCCTGAAAGCTAAAAAGCTAGATGATTTTTTAGATAATGCAGCAGGACTAGCAGCAAAAAGAAGTGTAGAAATTTTGAGCAAGAAAGACCTATCTATGATCGAGATTGAGCAGTTTAGTAAAGCCCAAAATAATATCCGTGTTGGAATAGGCACTCAGCAAAAGTTTGCAACAAGCACACAAATAACAAATAATAACGCGCAGCAGAATAATGAGCCTGTAAAAAGGGTTTTTCACGTTGTCGAGTAATATCATTGAAATTACAGCTCCACAAAAAGAGCTTATTTTTTCACCATACGTTAATCCAGCAATGTTCGGTGGTTTTGGTTCTGGCAAATCAGAAGGATTAATAATACGTCTTGTAACATTAATGGAGCAAGACCCTGGCATAAGCGTTGGTCATTATTTTCCATCATACAAATTGGCAAAAAGGCGCGGACTCAGTGGTGTGCAGTCGTATTTAAAAAGGCTAGGGTATGAATTCACATTAAACAAATCAGATTTAACGATAACTATACCAGAGTTAAATAATGGAATTTATTATTTAGATACGTATCACGACCCAGATGCTATTGTTTCTTATGAAATAGCTCACGGTGGAGTAGATGAGCTAGACACGTTAAAAATCGACAACGCACGGCATGCATGGACAAAAATTACAGAAAGGATTAGGCAAAAAACAACGCACCCATGCGGGAATACGTTAGCAGTCGCAAGCACGACAGATCAGGGTGTTAGTGGTTTTTGCTATGAGCAATGGGGAGAAGGTGAGAATTTAGAAAGTGGTTATCACTATATAAAGGCCGGAACTGATAGTAATAAGTTTCTACCTGATGGGTATGTAGAGCAAATAAAGAAAAACTACGATCCAATAATGGCTGATGCATTCATCTATGGTGGTTGGGTAAGTTTTACAAAAAACAAAGTCTATCATTTCTTCAACAGATCAAAGCATCATACTGATAGAGTTATAAATGATAATGATAAGTTTCTATACATTGGCATAGATTTTAATATAGGCGGGTGTTGTGCAGTTGTCGCAGTTGCAGAGGATAATAAAGCTGTTTTTGTAGATGAGTTTGTTAGTCATGATACGTATGATTTTGTGAATAATTTAACTAGATACGATGGGCATACGTTAATCATATATCCAGATTCAACTGGTAAATCAAATCGCACAAACGCGACACAATCAGACATAGCAATAATTGAGCAGGCTGGTTACAGATGCGAATATGACAGCACAAATCCAGCCGTTAGGGACAGAATAAATAGCGTTAATGCTCTTTTATCACATGATATGATGATGATTAATACTGACAAATGCCCTGAATCATCTAACGCACTAGAAACACAGGGTTATGTAAAAGGTGAGCCTGAAAAATTTACTGATCATCCGGCTATAGATGACTGGAACGACAGCATTGGTTATCTTGTCAATGGCAGATGGCCTGTTAATTTCATACGAGCGCCAAAAACAAAAGGTTTTTACTGATATGGACACAAAAGAATTAAAAAGCACACATTCAGAATATGATAAAAACGTAAATGAGTGGGAGAAGTTCAAAGCAGCTTATTCAGGAACTAAAGCATTAATTGATTATGGCGTGTTAAAACAGAATACGCGAGAAGAAGACAGAGCGTACAAGTACAGAAAAGAAAGTGCTTATGGTTTTAATTACTCAGCTAGAATTATTAACATAATCAACTCATACATTTTTCAAAAGCCTAGCTCGAATGATTATGGTGCTTTAGCTAACGATGCTTTGTTTAAGATGTTTCTTAATAATGCTGACATTAACGGCGTTAGCTTTAGCAATGTAGTTAATGATTTACAGCGCTGGGCGAGTATCTATGGTCACATTGGGATACTTATTGATAAGCCGATTATTGAAGGGAGGCGTACTGTATCACAAGATTTACAGGATGGCATATACCCGTTTATAACATCATATACCCCGTTAAATATATTAGACTGGACATATGATCGAATTAATGGGCGTTCTGTTTTGTCGTATATAAAATTGCTAGATGATGATGGAAATTACAGGTTATGGTGGAGAGATTCGTGGGAAGTATGGGAGCTAGTTAAAGATAAGCCGGTAATGATTAGCAGAGGTATCAATCCGCTAAATGAAATACCTTTTGTTTTCATGATTAATGAAACGACCGAGGTTAGAAATATCGGCAAAAGTGATATTCAAGAGATAAGCAGAATGGATATTGCAATATTGCGCTTGCTAAGTGGCAGCGAAGAGATTTTTAATCTAGCATCATTTCCAATGCTTATGAAACCATATCTCCCACCAAATGCAGTTGATGACTCTGTGGTTGGCGTTGGTAATGTGATCGAGTTCGACCCCAAAAACCCTAATTCAAAACCTGAATGGTTAAAAACTGAAGTTGCAGAGCCGATTCAATCAATAACTGAATGGATTAAAGGTATTATCGAAGAGATATACAAAAGCATCCATGCAAGCGGTTTAAATAGCGGGTCGCAAGTAAAGTCAGGTGAAGCACTAACTAAAGAATTCTCAGCACTTAATGCTTTCTTAGCTAAAAAATCAAAAAATACGGTTATAAAGACAGAGTCACAGGTTATTTATTATTGGCTAAAATGGCAAGGTAAAAGTGAGCTGTTTAGTGGTGTTAATATTGATCGTCCACTTGATTTTGATACTAGCTCTCTTTCAAATGAATTAGATAATTTATCAGTAGCAAGAGTTATGGTTAAAAGTGATACCTATCAAAATTTACTACAAAAAATGATAGCAAGAAAAACTATTCCTACGATAACGCCAGACAATGAAGCGATTATTAACAAAGAAATTGATGAAGATAAAGTGAATATCGACTTGAACGCACAAGATAACGGTATGGATGCAGGTAGTCAGTAATGATAACTCCCGAGCAAATAGACAGCGCTTTAAATGATAGAATTTTACGTAATGAAAAATCGTTAATGCGCGCTATACGAAAGCTTGAAAATAGAATTATTATTTTACTTGAACAGATATACACGAATAAAAATGGCAAAATTGTTGGTGTATCGACCTCGTTAGCGCAGGCAAAATCAGTGTTAAAGCAGACAAGAAAAGCATTTGCTGATATTTACATGAAAGAGATAGATTCGATATTAGGTGGTTATACTGATATTGATTCAATTGTATTAGATTATGCAGGGATTGAAGTATATCAAGGCGTTACAGAAACAACGTTAAAAGCTCAGATGTCATTAGATAGGTCTTATCATGAGTCACTCTCAGAACAGACACAAGATAACCTAAGTGCTATTTTTTTTGACCATACGATTAATGGGAAAAGCAAAGAAGATTTGATTAATAGCATACGAGGCGCGGTTACAGGTAGCGTAGATACTTTGGGAAGAAGCATGGCAGGGCATAGCTCTACCATTGCACAAGATGGATTAATGCAATATTACAGGACAGCTAACGATAAAGCATTGCCAAAAAGGAAGGATGATAAGTTCAAATATTTTGGCAGCTTAATAGATGATTCTAGGCAGTGGTGTATTGATATTAAAGGAAAGGTGCATACACGAGAAGAAATAGCAGGTTTCGATAATGATAGCTGGGCTGGAAAAAAATCAGGAAGTACGATGGTGGTTTGCGGAGGGTACAATTGCCGCCACTACTGGCTTAGAATTATAGATTGACTATAATTTGCATTTAATTGAACAATGTTATATAACACTGTTTAATTAAGTAAAATTTGCGGCGTGAAGCCTTTTTTTAATTACAGCGAGAAGCTAAAAAATGAAATTATTAATTGATGACAATGGAAACGCGGTGCTAGAGAATGGCAAACCCGTTTATGTGCATGAAGATGGAAAAAAGATAGCATTTGATGCGCCTGCAAGTATGGCAAAAATCAAAGAGCTAAACAGCGAAGCTGCAAAACATCGAACAGATGCAAATTCATACAAAGAAAAGTTAGAACAGTATGGAGAGCTTGACCCATTAGAAGCAAAAAAAGCCATTGAAACCATTAAGAATTTTGACGATAAAAAGTTTGTTGATGCGGGCGAGGTTGAGTCACTAAAAAAATCACTTGCAGAAACTTTCAACACAGAAAAAACCGCTTTAGCCGAGTCTATTGCAACTAAAGATAAACAGATTCACGATTTAATGATCGGAAGCCAGTTTGCAAAATCAGCTTTTTTGGCTGACAAAGTAATTTTACCGCCTGACATGGTTCAATCGAGTTTTGAGAAAAATTTTAAGGTTGAAGATAACGGGAAAGGCGGTCTGGTTGTTAATGGTTACTTAAATGGTGAAAAGATTTTTAGTCGTGAAAGACCGGGTGAAACAGCCGACTTTGAAGAGTCATTGCGTACAATTATAGATGCGTACCCAATGAAAGATAGAATTTTAAAATCTTCAGATAATGGCGGCTCAGGCTCAGGCGGTGGACAAAATAACACTAACGGTCAGCACAGAGAAAAAACTACTCAGGAAAAATACGCGAGTGGGCTGGCTAAACTAATGAATTAAAAAGGTAAATAAAAAATGGCTACTCAAACGCTATTAGAATCTTCTAAATTAATTAACGATGAAATTGCACAAGGCGTAGCTGAGGACATCGTAACAACAAATCCAATGTTTTCTGTTCTCCCTTTTACTGGTTATGCCGGTCAGGGAATGATCGTAAACCGTGAAAATGCTTTAGGTAACGCTGGGCTGTATTCAGTCGGTGACACAATCACTGATAAATCAGCCGCTACTTATACGCAAGCAACTTTCAAAGCTACAAAATTAATTGGTGATGCTGAGATGGATGGTCTTGTACAGGCTCAGTCTATGGGCGCTGGTGTTAATCAATTAGAGCTTGAAATTGGTAGCAAGGCAAAATCAATTGGGCGTTTGTTTCAAGCCGGCATGGCAACAGGCTCAGGAACAACGCCAGCTATGAACTCGTTTCACTCTATGGTTGATGCAGCTCAATACACAACAGCAGCGGCAACACAGGTGCTTTCTTTTGAATTGCTTGATGAATTGCTATACTTAGTAAAAGCCAAAGATGGTGAAGTAGATTTTATCACTATGAACGGTCGTACTTTACGAAGCTATAAGGCATTGGTACGTTCGTTGGGCGGTACTAATGAAACTATTGCTTTCACAATGCCAAACGGAACAACTCGTAATGTTTCTGTATATGAAGGTATTCCAATTTTTCAAAACGACTACTTATCAGTAACTGAAACAGCAAATGGCGCGGCATTAACAACCGGCGCTTTGACTTCTGTTTATGCTGGTGTTTTTGATGATGGCACAGAGAAAGTTGGTGTTAGTGGTATTCATCCAATTGCAACTCCTGCCGGAATTGTTGTAGAAAATATAGGTATGTCATCGTCTAAAGATGAGCAAATTGTACGTATTAAACAGTATGCTAACTTTGCATCATTTAACCGTCGTGGATTGGCTCGTTTAACATCAATCAGTAACTAAGTTAAATTTAAAATTCTCACGGCTGAATTGTCAGCCGTGATATATTAATAGGTGAAATTATGACTGTAAAATCAAATGAAAAAGTAAAATCAAATGAAAAAGTAAAAGTGCATGCGCTAACGACAGCAAACGATGAAAAAGTCATGTTGTGGGGCGTTGAATTTATTAGGGAAGGTGATTTTTTAGTTGCTGAGATTAGCACTGAAGATGCAGAGTTAATGATAGAAGCTGGTCGCGTAGTAAAAGCATAATGGCCTATTCTACTGACAACGACCTTTTAAAAGTTCAAAAAGACATACTTGAACTTGGTGTAGATGACTGGACAGATCAACATAATGAAGCAGCTCTTATTATTGATCGTGCTATTTATACAGAATGGTTTATGCCAGTAGCAAAAAGTAAGGGATATATTTTAGAGTTTAATCCTGATTTGTTATTATTACCTGAACAGTTACTAAGGTTATCGGTTTATAAAACACTTGAACTTGCATATTTATTTCTTATGCAGGATTTCATTGATGAAAACCCAAAGGAATCAAAATGGAATATGTTCAGGCAGTTATATGATAATGAATTTAAAAATGTTTTATCGTTTGGACTATCTTATGACTGGGATGGTAAAGGAACAATATCTCAAGATACAAGTCTAATATCTAAAAATCGAGTAATATTCAGATGATAGAAGTTAGCATTGATACAGTTCAAGTATTAAACGGCTTAAATAGATTGTCTAACGTTGATTCTGCAATAAATTTTGAATTAATTGCAGCAAAGTCAAGGCAAAATATAATAGATAGGACAGGACTAGGTAAGGATGTAAATAATAATGATTTTGCACCTTATTCAGCAGCATATCTAAGAGAGAAGTCATTAACTCATGATGATATAACCGTTAATCTTCAATATTCAAATTCAATGCTTGGTTCAATTTCATTTGATAGTGATAATAATTCCGCTCTTGTATTCTTTCTAGATAGAGAGAATAGCGAAAAAGCAAAAAAGCACAATTTAGGTGAAGGTGGACTTCCTAAACGTGAGTTTTTTGGTTTATCTACTGATGATAAAGAAGAAATTCAGGCCATGATGTTTGATGATATTAACAGATATTTATCACAGATATGACTCTAAGAAAGCAAGTCCAAGACAGGTTAATTCAGAATGCATCATCTTATTTTAATGAGATAAAAGGCGCAGCAAGCCTATCAGAAATAATCCATGGAAGAGTGCATCCTGATGGATGTTATATCTTTAAGGAAAAATCAATTTCAAGTGAAAATTCTTTGATTAACGCAGTAAATCAGAGGGTTGTTGATAGGTTATCTATCGTTATAGTAACTAGAAACACAACAGATCAAAAAGGTTCTGATTCTTCTGATAATTCAGAATTATTACAAAATGCTGTAATGAATGAAATATTGGGATTTGAGCCGACCGGAGGTTATGAGCCTATAGAATATGCAGGCGGTTCATTAGTATCTTTAACTAATGGATTTTATATATGGCTTGATACGTATAAATCAGCACATTTTGTAAGAAGCTTATGAGGAATAAAATGAAAAGTGAAACAGACAAACACGCAGGAAAAGCGGGTTCATTCGTAATTGACCCAAAAACAAGCCAGCGCATGACAAAACAAGAATATGATAAAAAGTATTCTAATGATAAGCCTATCGTGTCATCAAAAAAAACTAATCAGGAGCATTAAAAATGGCTTTAGCAACAAGAAAAACCCTTATTTCAGTTGGTCTTGAATCAACCTATGGCGTTGATGCTGCCCCATCAAATGCTGTTCTAGTTAGCGCACCTGAAATTAGTCCGCTCGAAGGCTCTACAGTAGAGCGCGATTTTGTAAAGCCATTTTTCGGTGGCTCAGGAATGATTCGAGTAGAGAATTTCGCAAAAGTTACTTTTGACGTTGAAGTTGCCGGAGCAGGAACGGCAGGTACAGCGCCAGCGTACGGTATTTTATTTAAAGCGTGTAATTTTAGCGAGACATTATTAGCATCGGCAATATCAGGCACAGCAACAACAGGTGGTACAAATACAATAACACTTGACGCTGGAGCGTCAGCTATTGATGAATTTTATACCGGCATGACCATTGAAATTACGGGTGGAACTGGCTCAGGTCAAAAGGGAGAGATTATTAATTATGTAGGCTCGTCAAAATTAGCGACAATTGCTACGCCATGGACAACAGCACCAGACTCAACAAGCGCATTTAGTATCGGTGCTAATGCTATGTATATTCCTAACTCAGATTTTGGAACAGCGACGGGTAATACGTCGGTCACAATTTATTTTAATGTTGATGGTGTTCGACATGTGTTACTAGGCGCTAGAGGCAAACCGGCAATTGATTTATCGGTCAAAACAATCCCTAAAATTAAATTTGAGTTCACAGGATTGCTTGGAACAATATCAGATGCGCCTGCACCAGCAGCAAACTTCACGGCATATCAGACACCTGTTACTATTTCAACAGCGAATACAACTGATATTAATTTGCTAGGCTATAATGATGCTGTTGTAGATAAACTCACTTTTGATATTGGTAATAACGTCGTATATCGTCAGCTAATTGGTGCTGAGTCAGTTTTTATCACTGATAGAGCTGTAAAAGGTACTGTAAGTATTGAAGCTAATCTAGTTACTACTAAAGACTGGTGGTCAGTTGCTAAAAACGCATCATACGGAAGATTTTCTGTTAAGCATGGTCAAGTTTCTGGTCATATTTTTGGCATTACAGCGCCAAACGTTCAACTTACCGACCCTAAATATTCAGACTCAGATGGCGTACGAATGATGGAGTTTGGAACATCGTTCACCCCGTTTGGTAGTGGTGGTAATGATGAAATTAGAATTTGTGTTAAATAAGGATTAAAAATGGCTTTAAAATTAAGCAAAAGAAATACACGTAAAATTAAAATTGTGGCAACAGAGCCGGGCGACTTATCCGAGGAAATTAATCATAATTTTATAGCTGAGTTCAAGATTATCAGTCCTGAAGACTGGAAAGTCCTGATGGATGATGATGACCTTGTAAAGGACGTTGTAAAAGATGCGCTTGTTAATGTCGAAGGCGTTACCGATGAAGAGGGCAAGCCTATTTATTTTGATGATGAATTGGCTAATGCTTTAGTTTCTGAGCCGTGGATTTTAAAGCCTTTATTCAATGCTCAACTAGCTATCCAAGGCGGTACAACGCAATCAGAGCTGTATAAAAAGGAACGCTCAAAAAACTAATAGATGCGGGTCGTCACTGGGTTACTGGTGGCGGCTCGTATGACAATCAGAATATAATTGACGATGCTAACGCGCTCGGTATTGATGTTCAGCCGTGGCAATTGCCAGAAAATAATGATTTTGAAGTATGGGCAGAGTGTGAGCAGGCTTTGTCTATATTCCTTGAATGTCGCACGCAATGGAATTATTCATTTAGTGGCATTACAGGATTAAATTATTTAGTTGTTATTCAAATCATGGATAGCGTTCATAACGTAAAGAAAAAGCACCGAAAGCAGCTTATGAGTGATATTATGTCACTTGAGAGCGGAGCATTAAGCGCGTTTAACGATAAAACTAAAGAGTAGCAGCAATGGCTAATAACTTAGATTTGCAAATAAGAATACGAGCCAATGCGGACGGCACAAGCTCAGTTATTTCTAGCACGACGCGAGAGATAAATAATATGAGCGAGTCTACTAGAAGCTCAAATGCTGAAATGACAACTCTAACAAGAACGTCAGGCGTTTTGGGTGGCGCTATGTCTGTGCTTGGCGGTGCTATTGGTGCAATTGGAATAGCGTCACTTGCTAAAGATATATTCGCAGTTAATCGAGAATTCCAAACTCTAAGGTCCTCATTACAAACAGTGACCGGAAGCGCTGAGAACGCTCAAAAAGCTTTCGCTGGAATACAATCATTCGCAAGTCAAACTCCATACACTGTAAATCAGATTACCGAGTCATTCATTAAGCTAAAGGCATTAGGTCTTGACCCAAGCGCAAAAGCTTTAACTTCATACGGTAATACCGCATCATCTATGGGCAAGAGCTTAAATCAAATGATTGAGGCGGTTGCTGATGCGACAACAGGTGAGTTTGAACGATTAAAAGAATTCGGAATAAAGTCAAAACAGCAGGGCGATGAAGTTACTTTTACTTTCAGAGGAATATCAACAACTGTAAATAAATCAGCAGATGAAATTACAGGGTACTTACAAAATATAGGCAACACTGACTTTGCAGGCGCTATGTCATTACAGATGACAACGATAAGCGGCTCTTTATCTAATTTATCAGATGCATGGAGTCAGTTCGCAGACAGATTGATTATTACACAGGCAGAGATAGGCATAGCATCATTCATTAATGATTTTGCAGATGTATTAAAGAATCTTGATAAGGTTTTTATCGCTTCAATGTCAACAGCCGATAAATTCAGAGTAACGATAGTTACTGCCTTCAGTTCAATAGTATTACAGGTAGAATTTGCATTTAAAGGAATGGTAAATTCTGCTATGTCGGTTCTTTCTGATTTTGTCGGTGGTATTGCCGATGGTCTTAATTTTGTAGGGATTGATAGTTTAAGCTCTAGTTTTGATTCTTTCTCACAAAGTATCAAGCCGTCAGTTAATAGCAGTAAGCAACTTAATGAAGCGCTTATTGCTCTTAATTCATCTGCTGATGCTGAAAAAGCAGCTATTGATGATTTGGCTGTTAGTTATTTTGTTTTTCTTGATGCACAAGAGAAGCAAAAATTATCTTATCTTGACGCGGCTGAAAATAAAAATGCACAGGCTGAGCAAGACAAATTAAATGCTGAGATTGCACTTCAATCGGCTGAAGAGCTTAAACAATCTTTTGACAAGGAGTTAGAAAAGTTAATCACTAAAAATATTACTTTAGCAGCAGGCGAACGCGCATTATTCACGTACCAGCTTGCACAAAAAGGATTTACAACCGAGCAGAAAAAAACAGCATTAGCGATTTATGATGCTAATAAAGCAATGGAAAAGCAAAAGAAAGCGGCTTTAAATTCTGAAAAAACTCAAAAAGCATCAAACAAATTAATCGCTGATGGTTTAAATAATATAGACCGATATTTAAAAGACGCAAGCGCAAGCTCTCAAGATATTTTTAGCGGCCCAGCAGATAGCATAAATAACATGGCTAATGGTATTAACGCAATGTCAAAAGCATTGAATGTTAATAGTGGCTATGTTGAAGAGAATAAAAAAGCATGGGATGAATTAAATAAATCAACATCCGGTACAGATGAAGAGCGCGCGCAAAAAACAAAAGAATTCGCTGCAAGAGATAATGCCCTTGCTAAAAAATCAATTGATATAAAGTTACAAGGTTTTAATACGGTTGGCAGCGCGTTTGTTGGCATGTTCGACGATATGGCAGCAGCAGCAGAACAGGGCAGTAAAAAGCAAGAAGCATTGCAAAAAACAGCTATGGGAATCACTATGGTAATGGCTACTATTAATGGTGTTGCTGCCGTTATCGCTGCATTTAAAGATGGTGGTTTCCCTATGGCAATTGCAGTTGGTGCAGCAGTTGCAGCACAACTAGCCACCATTGGAGTACAAATGGCAGCTATTGGTGGCGGCAGTTCAGCACCAGAATTACAAAAAACACAGGGACGCGGGACAGTATTAGGCGACCCTAGCGCAGTATCAGAATCATTCTCTAATTCCCTTGGACATCTTGAAGATTCTACAGACTTTAGTCTTGTCCAGTCATCTAAAATGCTCGTGTTTTTACAGAATATCGACAACAACACAAAAGCGCTAGCAATCGGGATTAACCGTTCTGACCAGTATCAAGGTTTTTCAGCTAATCCGACAGTCGGACTAGGGAAAAATTTAACAGGCGGAATATTGAAAATGTCTAATGCCATTACTGGCTTTAATGACATACTAGGTAGTATTCCTATTTTCGGTGGGGCAATGAAAGGTTTTGCTGAAGCCTTATTTGGATATAAAGAAAAAGTGCGCGATACAGGCGTGTCATTCAATACAGATCAAACATTAGGGCAGGCTCGTCAAAATGGTTTAGATTCTAATTACTATGCGCGTGTTGATACCTATCAAAAAATATTCGGATTTAAAACAAATAGCGAAACTTTAAACTTAGAGCAGGCGATTGATGGAGAAATAGCTACATGGTTTAGTGGCATAGTAAATAACTCAACTGATGCCGTGCTTTCAGGGTTAGAAATACTTGCAGGTGATGGCTATGCAGCGCTACAAGATAAAATACTAAATTCAACACTTAACCTTGAAAAAATAAGCCTAAAAGGTCTTGATACAGCAGGAATAGAAGAAGCGCTTGCTGGTGTATTTAGTGCGTCGGCTGATAAATTAGTTGCTGATAACTTCCCTGCACTAAACAGCTTTCAGCAAGTCGGTGAGGGCATGTTTGAAACGCTCGTTAGAGTAAGTCATGGTGTAGAGCAAGCACAAGTTTCACTCTCGCAGTTCGGATTTAAAGCCATAGATTTTACAGAAATTATTAATAAGCAAGGCGATACAGGCGGGCAGGTTGCTAAGCAGACTATATTATTAAATGAAAGTTTTGATAATATAAACGATGTTATGAAAAACGTTTCTGGCTCGACAGAGGATGTGATAGGCGTTTACAAAGACCTTGTAAAGACACAAAAACTATTAATTTCTTCAGGGTTTGGCGATAATGTCGATTTAGTTAGTGCCAGCAATGCGGCAGGTGGTATAGGTAACTTTCAGTCAGCATTAGAGTCATACCGCGAAAACTTCATGACTGACAGCCAGCGACTTAATGCTGACCTAAATGACATGGCAGATCAATTTAAGATTCTTGGTGTTGTATTTCCTGAAAATATTGCTGATTATACTAAGGCCGTTACCGCGTCAGGTTTTGATATTAAAGCTGCTACTCAGGAGTTTATGAAGGGCATTGCAAGCCCTGAAGACTTAGGACTAACACTTCAACTCTCAGACGCAGCAAATCAGTTGTACAGCGATTGGGGCAAGCTTAATCGCGTATTAACAGAAAATACAACGGTTTTACAGCAAACGTATGACCGATTAAATCAAAGCGACCTAGAAAAATCACTACGCGGTATTGCTGAGTCATTTACAGAGTCAATACTGTCTATTCGTGATGCCGGTGGCAGTACTGAGCAAATGCTACAGGCGCTAAATTTAGGATTGTTGACCGGTGCTGATGCAATACAAAAAGCTAAGAAAAGCATTGATGATTTATATAAAGGCATTTACAAAAATATTGCCGACCAAAAAACCAGCCTATCTGATGCCATAACAAAATTAGTTGACCCTGACGCACTATTTCAAATACAGGCCGATAGATATACGGCCCTATTAGAAAACGGTTCGTATGAAGAGCAGATGCAAGCCGCGCGTAGTCTGCAAGATTTGATTATAGGCCAATATCAAGAGCAAGGGGACACGATTACAAGTATGGTCGATAGCGTGAAGCAGATTGGTACATATTTAGATAGCCTTAATCTTAATGACACGCTATCAGTCTTAACGCCTGCACAAATGTTAGGCGAGGCACAAGGCCAATTTCAGAAGCAATTAATATTGGCTCAATCTGGTAATGCTGATGCTATGTCAACCATAACCGATTTTGCTGATACTTACCTAAATAAAGCTAGGTCTTTTTATGCGTCGAGCGATACCTACACGGGCATATTCGACAGCGTAACAAAGGCGCTTGGAGATATAAACGCACCGGACGCAAAAGACTATGCAAAAGTAACCAGCGAATCAACACGCGAAGCAGTTACATGGCTAGAGTCAATCAGCGCATCACTTGATACGATCAAAAACGATCAAACATTAAAACAACAAAATGAGTTATCCACTGGGCTGTCACAGGCTCAAGGTATAAGAAGTGAGTTTATTGGTGGCATTGCTTCTGGAACTAATACAAGCTCAGCAGCAATAGAGGGTTTATTGACTAACGGAATAAATAAATCATTAGCTAATAAAAAAATAAGCGATCAAGTGATTGCTGAGTATGCAAAATCACACACTTTTAAGGAAACCTATGATGCATCCATTGCAAATGGTATAAGCAGCATACAGCTTGCCAACGCGACCGGATGGGATAGAAAAAACATTGTAGACTGGGCTAAACAAAATGGCCTTGAAGGTTTTTCAGATGGCGGCATAAACTCACAGCCTGCTATTTTTGGCGATGCTGCAGCACCATTGCAAGATGGGAGAATAATCCCAGTAACACTATCAGGTGGTGACAACAATGCGCTTATCGAAGAAATACGCGCATTAAAGCAAGAAGTTTCAGAACTTAGAAAAGAGCAAGCAGACCAAACTAATGCATTAATAGAGTCTAACTATGATGCTAATGAACAAGCAGCAGAAAAAGTGAGTAGTGTGCAAGAGGATGTAAATTGGACTAATACGCAAGTGGCAGAAATAGCATGATAACAAACGCTCAATACACAGCATGGTTAGCAGAGCAAGATGCAATAAGATGTATTTTAGTTGAAGCCGTTGCGAATGTGTCCGGAACTGAAACAACGCATTATTTTAGTTCAAAAAACTATGTCACAAGCTCAACTGATACGCCTGCCAATACAGATTATTTAAACATCATAAAAGGCGGGATTAAATTCACAGAATCGCTCTCATTAGAAAGCAATGCAAAGTTGTCTTTTGGTGACGTAGAGCTTGAAAATTATAACGGCATTTATGACGATATGTTAGATCATGTCTGGGTTAATCGACAAATAAAGGTTTTCATCGGTGATGTGCAGTGGCAGCGATCAGATTTTAGGCTTATTTTTGACGGCATTATTGACGACATAGACAGCAAGAATAATACATCTCTCAATATAAAGATACGCGATAAATTACAGCGCCTAAATACCCCAGTTTCTGATACTAAACTGGGTGGATTAACGATAAATCAAGACAAATTACTGCCTATTTGCCTTGGTGAGTGCTTCAATATTACGCCGCTTTTAGTTGATGAAACAACGCTTGAATATCAGGTTCATGATGGGGCAATTGAAGATATTATCGAAGTCAGGGACAACGGCGTGCCAGTCAGTTTTACTAAAAACTTAGCTAATGGCAAATTTACGCTCGATCAAAACCCGTCCGGCGCAATAACATGTAGTGTTCAGGGCGATAAGCCCAGCGTTTATTATAATACCGTCTCAAAATTAGTCGAACGTCTGGCAACAGGCTATGGGAAATTATCAGAGCGATTTACAGCAGCAGATATTGACGCGGCAAATTTTTCAGCTTTCGACACGGCAAACCCTCAGCCAGTGGGTATTTATATCGACAGCAGAACCAATGTTTTAGTCGCTATCAATCAGATATGCGCTAGCGTAGGCGCTCAAGCTGTTATATCAAGCGCTGGTAAATTGAGATTGCTAAAAATAGACTTCCCAGCAGTAGGAACGCCAGTTGATATAACGCCAGTCAATATGTTAGAAAATAAGCTATCAGTTTCTGACAGACTTCCCGTAAAATCAGCTATAAAATTAGGGTTCTGCAAAAACTGGACAGTACAAAATAATTTAGAAACTGGAATCCCTGAAGAGCACAAAGCATTTTATTATGAACAATGGGTATCACGATCAAGCAGCGATGCATTAATTGCAACAAAATATAAACTCGATAACGAGCCTAAACAAAAAGACACACTTTTGCTTGATGATGGCGACGCACAAACAGAGGCAGGGAGATTATTAGCAATTTATTCAACGCCGAGAATTACCTACACGGCTGAATGTTTTACACCGCTAATAGAATCGCAACTAGGCGATGCAGCGACATTGACACATAGCCGATTTGGATTAAGCGCCGGTAAAACAGGTGTGATAGTAAAGCGTCAAATTGATTGGTTTAAATTTACGGTAAAACTTGGGGTTATTATTTAATGGCAATTATTGCGAACTATAAAGACAAAATACTGCAAGCAGCCGCAACTCGGTTTGTATCGCCAGCGCCGTTCGTATTTACAACGCCATCTCAGGTTATCGGTCTGGCAGTCACACAAGAAACGCTGTTAAATCAATCAGGCGAAACTTATATAGAGTCTACAGTAACATGGACACCGACTATTGATAGTTTTAGCAATTACACATTAGCCTATAAAAATATCACAAATAATGCGCTTGCACCGTTTAAATATATTGATTTAACCGAAGCCAGTGTAAAAGTGCCTGAAACACTGGCAAATCAAGATTTAGTCGTAAAAGTTCGGGCGAATTATGGCGATAAAAACGGCGCATGGTCAGTTGATTTGGCGTTTAATTCTGGACAGGACACAATAGGCCCAGCAGCAACTTCATTTACTGCTAAAGGTGGTGTCGATTATGTAGAGCTTACGATAACTAAACCAGTTGAGCGGGATTATGATTATACTGAAATATGGTACAGTGCGACTAATGATAGAAGCACCGCAACTAATATTGCTCAAACTTCTGACACTGTAAAGACATTCCGTGATTTACCTAAATTTAGCGGTTTTGCATGGATTAGACATGTAGATACTACCGGAAATATAGGTTCTTATTACCCAACGAGTGCAACTGGTGGTTTAGCGGTCGGAACAACAGGAGTTTCAGTTGCAATACTTGATAATGAAACAGCTATCCCATACCAATCAGGCGCTCCTACGGGAGGAGATGGGGCAGGGGGCGACTCTTCAGATGGTAGTTACGCACTTATCCCGGTTGATATAGCTATAACAGGGGTGGGTAATAATCTAAGAGATATAACACTGACATGGGAGCAATATACTCAGGGTAGCGTACCCGCAGAGCAATTAGCGTTGTATTATTATGAGGTTGGAACAGATAGCGCAGTAGGTAGCGTTAGTGGTGTGCCAATAGACAAAAATACACATGGAAATGTTGTAATGCTACTTAATTTTGACACCGCTACAGGAAATCTAAAAGAAGAGGCACAAGGTGGGCATCTTACATTATCAAGCCCCGCAGTAAGCATTTTTGACAGCACACCTACAATCGCTGCTGGTAAGTTTGGTGAGGCGATGCACTTTACAAACTCATCAGGGTCTAGGCAGCATGCAACTATTCCGTTTAATGCAAGTAAGTGGTCTATGCCAGTAGGTAGCAACTATTGCTTGGATTATTGGATAAAGCCAGATAGCCTGCCCGCGTCTGGTTTTACATCTTATTATATGAAAATTGGCGGCAGTGATCTGTCATTTGATGATACAGGAATACTTCATTTTACTATTGAAGGTACGGCTTACGTAATAAGCACTCCAGTAACAGTTGGTCAGTGGAATCATATAGTTATACAGCGGCTTGGTGATATTATACTATTTGGGCTAAACGGTAATATAAGCAGGTTAGATTATTCATTGCAGACATTTAATGCTTTTAATGTCGCGCAAGTATCAACTTTTGGGGCATTGTCAGATTCTGTTGGTTGGCAATTTGGTTTAAATGGTTCGCTTGATGGCATTAGGCTAATATCAGGTAAGGGGATTGTTGAAATAGATATACCAGCACCAACAGAACAATTACAAACAATAGCAGGAAGTGCAGTACATATACCGCTTAACACTGATGCTTCAGATTTAACTAGCAATGGCACATCTTCAACTATCGGTAATGTAACGATTAATGCCAGTAATGGAGGGTTTAACGGTAGCGCTTTACTAAATCAATCTGGGTCTACTAGCTATATTAACTATGTTCCTACAGCTCCTATTTCTATAGCGCTGAATGAAGCGTTTACAATAGACATAAGATTTAAGATAGAATCCATACCTACAAGTGAGGAGTTTTTGCTTTCTTTTGGTAATATTTACTCATATGTAAGTATAGGAACTAACGGAAAGTTAACCTTAAGTTTTGCAGGCCAATCATTCGCAAAATCTGTAGATTTTGCTGATGTTACTACTGGTGAATTTAACCATATCAGAATATTAAGGAAGAGCGGAAGCGGCAACTACTTAATATACTACAATGGAAAATTAGTTAAAATTAGCAATTATTCGTCTGCCATTAATATGTCATCAATACAACTAGGGTGTAGAAGCAATTTAACGCAGGGTTTTAATGGTTATATAGATGATTTTAGGCTAGTAGTTGGAACGGCAGTTAGTTTACCGTCTACTTACCCAGTACCAACAACAGCGCCAACACTCACTCTTAATCCACCACCAGAAGCAAGCTTATTGCTACACTTTGACGGGTATAATGGAGGAACTACTTTTACTGATAGTAGTAAGAATAATTTAAGTGTAACAGGAACAGCTATTACATCTACTGATGCTAAGGTTTTTGGGGCTGCTAGTGCATTCTTCGCGGCTAAAAGTGGCGGTGAAATTGGGGATACAATAATCTTTCCACCTGAAATTGCTACAATTTCAGGTGATTTTTGGTTTGAGTTTAGGGTTAGGTTTTCTTCAGCAAATACTGGTAATGGCAGCCCTCAGGTTTTTGCTAATTTAGGGAATAACCTATCATTTGAACTTAATGGCGGTAATATAAGTAACCCTAGAGATATATTTGTAAGAAATACACACATAGGCACAATCCCTTTACATACATTTTCTGGTGGTTCGTTAGATTGGCTAGATACTTGGTTTACGATAAAAGCAAGTTTCGTGGATGGTAATATTTACATATTCTTTGATGGTATACTAAAGTTTACAGAGGCATATGGTTACACCATAGATAGTTCTGCAATGCTAGGTAATACAGGCTCTAATTATTTTGCGTTTAATGGCTATATAGACGAGTTTGTTTTGTATACAGGAATAGGTGGTGATATAACAGATTATATAGTGCAAACTGAGCCGTATAAAAGTACCATACCTAATCCAATAACATTCAGACCAGTAACCATTGAGGATTCTGTTAAGTTTCTTCCTATAGACTCTAAAAAATACACTTTTACTGGTGTTCCTATAGATAGAAACTATAGAGTGGGCATTGCAGCAATTAGAAATTCAGCTTCTGGTGTTCAGTATACAACGCCAGTTATTCAGCCTACTACTGCCCCTGATTGGAGGATTAGAGCAAATGAATTGACTAGTGGAATTCCTGTTTATACTGCTGATACTATCCTTAATAATGTAGATCAATTGGTATTAGACTCAAATAACGCTAATAACCTAAACTACACCGCGATTGTAAATCCAACATTAAATAATAATGCTACGGATATTACGCATATATTAAGTTCTGATGGTTTAACGGTAACGATGTCATTTAATTGGAACTATAGTGTATCAGATGAGGCTAATATAGATGGGTTTTTTATAGTTGTTTATCAATCAGCTACAGATTCAAACGCGTATGTGTTTGGTACATTTATGGCATTAGAGGCAACATCACAACTATTACCAAATGTCAGAACATTCAAAAAAAGTGGGCTACCTGTAAGCGATTACTATTCTATTGCTATCGTTGCATATAGAAATGTAAATAAAGAACCTACACTAGCACCAACAGGCATATTATTTAGTAATTATATACAAAGTACATTTGCTGCTAATACGCCGTATAGACCAGCTTCAAATGTCTCATTAGCACCAGATGTTAATATAGGCACAGTTGATGCAACAGGTGGGCAAACAGTAACGTCAACACTAACGACGAAGCCTGGAACTTCAGCAGCTACAAACACTTGGATAGCCATAAATAGTAACGGCAAAAAATACTGGGTGCAGGCGTGGGAGGACGCTATCTAATGACAAATTTAAGAATAGTACCAACAAACACAGCAAAAACAGCAGCACTTTCAGCCAGCAGCACGGCGGGCATTTTAGCGATTACAAACACCCAGCTTGATAGTAAAAGCAAGGTTTACAGATCAGTTGGGACAAGCGCAACAATCACAGCGACTATGGCGTCATCGCTTGTCAGTTGCGTATCTATGCCAATTTGTAATTTATCATCAACAGCAACAATGCGAGTTAGATGCTATACATTATCGGGTGATACCACGCCAGTTTTAGATACCGGCACGCTTCTTTGCTGTGAATACACGACAATTGATAAGATTGATTTTTCAGGCGTGTTAAGTGCTAATGCTTATGCCTATGGCGGAGGTACTTATGCAACTCTGTTTTTTGCAGAACAGACAGCGCAAAAGGTTGTCATAGATATAGTAGATACAGCGAATTCAGCAGGCTATATAGAGGCGTGTTTTTTAGTCATAGGGAAATATCTAAGCCCAACAAATAATGCAGATTATGGTGCTTCGCTTTCGTTTACTGATACTAGCAAACACAAAAGAAGTGAATCAGGTGACCTTAACACAAATCGCTGCGCTGTTTATAAGTCGCTAAAATTCACACTTAAAAACATAGGGCCGACGGATAGAAAATGGCTTATGGAGTTTTTTATAAGAAATGGAATGTCAAAGCCATTTTTTATCAGTATTTTTCCATCGTCAGCTGATACACAAGAAAAGCAAATTTATCAGATTTATGGAAAACAAAAAAAATTAGGTAGCTTCACACGCACTTATTACAGTGCAGATAAAGCGTCTATTGATATTGAAGAAGTGTAAAAGTTCGTCTAACTTTACGTCTATAAAAATCATAACAATATGATTTAAAACACGCACAAACCATAAATATAGTTAGACATAAAAAACATAAGTAATTGAATAATATATAAATAAACAAAATAGAAAATCTCTTTGTGATTCCGGTTGTCGTGGGTTCGAGCCCCATCGTCCACCCCATTAGTGCTGCATTCTGTTAGTTTCAATCTAATCAAATGTCTAACTTATTATATGCTGTCTAACTTTTTATCGTATCTGTCTTACTTTCTAAGGCTTTCTTTCGTATACCATTTTTGTTGTTGTTTCGCTGGCATGGCCTAATAATTCTTGCGCGTTTCCTTGGGCATCACTACCCGCTTTTGCTCTTAGATCGTGGAATGTAAATCTGTTTTTTATTGTGCTGGTGGCCATTGCTTTATTCATAAGGCGCTGCCAGTTACTTTTGAATCCGTTTGAGGTATAGGCTTGCCCGCGTTCGTTTGCGATGATATTGATAACGCTATCTGCATGGCGTTTTTGTTCGCGTGATTTCTTTATTGCAGCTCTTAGGATGAAAAAACTCGGCTTTGTGCGCCGGCTGTTTTTGCACCCGTTAGCTCTGCAATTTCCTCAGCTTTTAATATTTCTGACATATTATTTTCATTAGTTGTTTTCCCATAAATTTTCCACATATTAACAATGTTACATTTCAAAATTCATTGAGTGGTTTCTGGTTT
>Ga0256840_1000821_pt1 | contig 30976 bp, 36 predicted proteins | sample 355202metaG_FD_185969 | JGI IMG/M metagenome (GOLD analysis project Ga0256840, IMG submission 185969) | Hydrothermal vent microbial communities from Mid Atlantic Ridge, Atlantic Ocean - 355-202 | ecosystem: Environmental > Aquatic > Marine > Hydrothermal vents | place: Atlantic Ocean: Mid... | reverse complement strand
ACACGAGGATTTTCAGTCCTCTGCTCTACCGACTGAGCTACCTCGGCAACCGTGTAGAAGGAAATATAAACTTTTCCGCCCTTTGTGTCAACGAAAAAGAGGGAAATTGTTGTCTTTTTCATTCCTTTATTCTGTAACATTACCAGAATATTCATAAGGTTCAAAATCTATACTATCTCCAGTATAGTATCTCCAAAGAAAGATGTTCCATGCAGTATCATTTACAAAGTCGTGTTGTGTATTATTATAAAATTCATCCCACCAGGTAATTTCTGGAAAGTAAATAGATAAGCCAAAAGCGGAAATATCTGAACTATCAAAACTATATATAACAGCATTATCTAAAATAGAAAGAATCTCATCAGAAAGAACCTTTACTCCATCAAAAGAGGTGTTATCAGCTACTCCTTTAAAAAAACCATAAGCATCAACGTAATCACCATCATAAAAAGTTTGAACAGAGTCTAATGAACTATTAACAGTATCCCAATCCATAGGATCAAGACGAGAAAATCGATCTATCGCATCCCCAAGGCCTTCAAGCTTTCCAAGGTCTATTAAAGATAACGTTACATCTGAATAAACGCTATAATACTCTCCAAAAGCATCAACAATCTCCTTTCCTAAAGTTGTTGCATTCATATCAGGGTTATTTACCAGACTCTCAAGGAACGGCTTATAGTTCCATCCATCACCAGGCTCTTCCTCCTCAGAAGCAACCATAACATCAGCATAATCTTTAAATTCATAGGCGACCTCTACCATCGCCATCAAACACTCATCAAAACCTATGAGATCAAGGGAAGCATTAGTTGCATTTAATGCCTGCTGAACTTTGTCTATAAGAAGATAATCATTATCAGTATCATCAAACCCGGCAACCTTAAACAATTTAACATCAGACCATCCGGTTAAACTTCTCCATCCATCACCATGATCCCATAAAACAAGTGCATAGTTTTCTGCAGGATAATTTTCAAACGCATAGTTAATAAAGTTAGAAAGGGTATCTTCACTTCCCATATTACATTCACCCCAGTCTCCAGTAGCATTTTCAGGTGTAGGAGTCATCCCTTTTTCCACATAAAACAGATTACATCCTGTCCAGTTTCCATATTCAGAGGAATAACCACCTATCCTATCCATAAGAACCACAATCGCAACATCATCTGTTGACCCAACCTCTGCCATTTCAAAAAAATCATCTATAGCATATTCTTCAAGATTATTATCTCCATTTAAAAAAATCATAAATGTCCATTTTCTTTTTGATGTTCCATTCTCTGACGAAATAGTTTCTTCTGTATCTGTTGTCCCGTTTTCTGATGAAGTAGTATTCCCTATTTCAGAGGTTTCATTCTCAACATCGTAAGATTCTTCCTGCTCTGTGTAAGATACAGTATTTTCAGACTCACCACAGGAATAGAAAGGGAAAGATAAAAACACAGTAAAAAGTAAATATAAAATAGCTATACCCCTTTTTTTATTTCTTGACTTCAACATTATCCACCTCTATGTATGGCTTACCTTTTAAAATATGAACAGTTCCATGAACAATAAGCTGCTTCCCCCACAAGGTTCTCCTCAAACCACCTTTAACATAAATACAACCTGTATCATCAGCAATCGCAACATCACTTCTTGTATTTCTTGCACTATCTTTACAATCACCTTTCCATCCAAGACATTTCACATTAAGAACAACCTCTCTGCCTGAAAACTGCTCAGGAGAAGCTACTATTTTCTTAATAGTAACAGTTCTTTCCATTCTGTTAACAACACCCGATTCTTTTTCTCCACAATGTTGAGACTTCACACATCCTGACACAAAAATCATAGCAAGGAACAACGCAAATATACTCTTCTTCATCAATGCCTCCCCATGAAAACTCTTGTAATGCTTTATCCTCACATTATAAAAGCATCTAAAACTCAAAACATATTTCATTCTATAACACTATTTTTAACCTTTAGAATCACCTAACACTTAAATTAAAAATCGGCAGGATGGTTGCAAAAACAAAGAAAGCAACAAAAACAGCAAGGACAAGAAGGGTAGCCGGTTCAAGGTAATTCATAAACAAAATTATCAGCTTTTCTGTTTCCTTTCTATATATGGAACTTAAAAGAGACAGCATCTCTTCAAGTCCACCGGTTTCCTCCCCTATTGAAATGAGCCTAACAGCCGAGTCAGGAAGAACTTTATACTTTTTTAAATAATCTGTCATTTTTTTACCTTCTCTAATCCATTCCACCATAGGTTCAAAACGTTTTTTTAAAACAGCATTGTTAACTGTCTTGTTTGCCACTTCAACAGCCGCATCAAGGGGAAGTCCCCCTTCAAGTAGAATAGAAAGAGTACTGTTCCAGGAAGTATAAACGGAATAAAGTTGAATATCTCTAAAAAAAGGCACTTTCAATTTAAACGCATCGACATTCTCCCTCGTAAAAATTCTTTTTCTCATTAAAAAAAGAATCAATCCAATAACAGGAAGAGCGTAAAAAAACCAGGTTAGGAATGAAGAAAAAGCCATTATTGCCCTGGTTGAAAGAGGAATATCCTGCTTAAACTGAGAGTAAATTTTTACAATTTTCGGAACTGCAACCTTCATAACAACTATCATCGACAAAAAACCGATAGTTAAAACGATAGCAGGATAGGTAAGGGCTCCTTTTATCTTCTCCTTAAATTCCGACTCCCTCTCAAGAAATTTCGAAGCGGAAATCAGAATCTTTCCAAGAGCACCGGATTCTTCTCCGGCGAATACCATCTCAATAACAAAATCCGGAAATATCCCCATCTCCTTCATCGCCTGAGAAACAAGCGTACCTTCTGCAACTTTACTCCTTGCAAGGACAAAAAGGTCTTGAAGATTGGAACTCTCAAACTGCTTTGCGAGAATCTCGAAAATATCGGTTACATGAATTCCTCTATCATAAAGAATCCCCATTTCATAAAGAATGAGAGAAACATCGGAAGAGGAAACCTTGTTTTTTGAAAATGAAAGTGCTCTTTTCTCCTTAGCAGGTACTATTTCATAAGGAATCAGTCCTTTTCTTTCGAGAAAAATTTTTAATTGCTCCTGAGAGTGAGCCTCCTCTTTCCCTTTTATATCTTTCCCGTTTCTATCAAAAGCTTTATACTCAAAAAGTGGCATATATCACTCCCTCGATACCTGAAGAACCTCTTCAAGAGTTGTAATTCCTAATATAGCTTTCTCAAGACCATCTTGAAAAAGAGTCTTCATCCCTTTTTCAATAGCAACATTCCTTATAACTTCAGTATCGGAAGTTTTTGAAATAACTCCACGCATTTCCTCATCAACCCTCATAAGCTGATATATGCCTATCCTGCCGCTATATCCTGTCCCAAGACAACTTTCACACCCTTTTCCCTTTACAAGATATTCAGGAACAGCATCATCAAGATACCTACATATAATTTCTCTCTCCTGCTCCGAAGGTTTATATTTGTAAGCACATTTAGAACAAATCCTTCTCACGAGTCTCTGTGCTAAAACACACTCAAGGGAAGAGGCTATAAGAAACGGTTCTATCCCCATATCGGTAATCCTTGCAATTGACGAAGGTGCATCATTTGTGTGTAAAGTAGAAAGAACAAGATGCCCTGTCATAGAAGCCCTTACAGCTATCTCTGCTGTTTCAAGGTCTCTTATCTCACCTATCATAACAACATCCGGGTCCTGCCTTAAAATACTTCGCAATCCTGCGGCAAAAGTCAAACCGATTTTAGGATTAACCTGTACCTGATTTATCCCTTCTATCTGGTACTCAACCGGATCTTCAACAGTAAGTATGTTTATGCCTGGCACCCAGATTTTACGAAGAGCAGCATAAAGGGTTGTGGATTTTCCGGAACCTGTAGGACCGGTTACGAGAATCAAACCGTGAGGTTTCGTGATTATAGATTTGAATATCTCATAATCTCTCCCTGAAAATCCAAGCTCTTCAAGAGTTAAAACCTTGTGAGATTTATCAAGAAGACGGACAACAACCCGCTCCCCAAAAACTGTCGGCAGTGTGGAAACCCTCATATCCACCTGCTTATTCCCTATTCTCACCCCTATTCTTCCATCCTGAGGAAGCCTTTTCTCCGCAACATTAAGGCGAGAAATCACTTTTATCCTTGAAACAACCTTTTGATAGGTTCCGGACGGTATTTTCGTTATCTCATGAAGAATACCATCAAGGCGAAACTTAACAACAATTTCTCTCTCATAGGGTTCAAAGTGAATATCACTGGCATTAACCCTGATAGCTTTTATAAATATTGAATTCAGAAGTTGAATAATGGGAGCATCTGAGCCGGACAAAAGATCTTCGGAAAAAGGGGTCTCTATTCCTTCTTCTTCCTCTATCCGACTATCTATGGAAGAGAGAAACTCCTCCATCTTTTCGTTAAAAACTTCTTCATCCACAAATTCCGTTTCAAAATCACCCAATGAAAACCTTAAATCTTCAAGGACATAAAAAGGTGTTTTTAAAGTTATATAAAACTTTCTATCTCCTGACGGCAGGATAAAATTTCTTCTCATAAACTCAACAGGCAACAAGCTTTTACTTTTCATCGGTTCTGTTTCCCCAAAAATTAGGATCATTCACAATATTTGAACCGTTTTTCACCTTGTTTTTTTCTTGCACTTCTTTTTCTTTCTCAATAAAAAGCTTACTCATCTTTCTGTGCCACTCCGTAATTTTTGCTATCTCATCCGGTGTCTCAACAACAAACGGAGTCATAAATATGAAAAGATTGGTTTTCTGCGTATCTTCCGACCTATATTTGAAAAGATTACCAACTATCGGAAGAGAAGAAAGGAAAGGAACTCCTTCAAGGGTTTTTATCGTTTTCTTTGATATAAGCCCACCTAAAACAATCGTTTTTCCGTTAGGTATCTTTATCGTAGTATCAAGTTCCCTCTTTGATGTTATGGGAACAACATACTGAATACCGCCAATATCCGGTCTCTCATAACCGATAATATCGTTTACTTCAAGGTGAGTTTCCATAACTATAGATTTATCAACGGAAATATGCGGAGTTATTTTCAAAATTAAACCTACCGGCTTATAGCTGTAATTTATTATCGGATTTCCGTTTACATCAAACTTCAAACTCTCGGCAAAAGGAGTAACCTGAGAAACATCTATTTTTGCTTCTTTATTATTTATTGTTAAAAGTTTCGGTGCCGAAATTACATTAAATCCGGTACCTGACTCAAGTAGGGAGAAAAGCATAAGAAGATTGGGGAAAAATACGTTTGTCCCACCTATGTTAACGTTCTGTCCTGCAGAGCTTAAAACGCCGGCTGCAAAATTTGTAGCACCTATTGAAGAGAAAAAGTCCCCTTCCGAAAGCCCCCCTCTAAAAGTTGCACCTCCGTTTTTTCCAAAAGCCTGCCACCTTATTCCTATCTCTTTAAGAGCTTTCTGAGAAACCTCGGTTATGAACACAGAAACCAGAACCTGCCGTCTCTTTCTATCAAGTTGAGAAACAAGATCCTTTATAGCTTCATACTCCTCCCTGCTTGCATAAACTATAAGAGCGTTCAAGGATTCATCAGGAACAATTTTTATTTTACTTTTTGACGATGTAACTGTCGGTTTCTTTTTAACTTTTGAGGACATAGCGGAAAAAACGGAAAAACTGACTGTAAGCTTATTTAAAACAGTTGAAAGGTCTTTAGCCTTAGAGTTTTTCAGATAGATAACATAAAATCCTTTTTTCTCCTCTTCAGCCTCCGGCACATCAAGATTTCTGACAATTTTATCTATTTCCGAATAAAGATCCTCTCTGGCACTAATAACTATACTGTTTGAAGAAGAAGCCGGATAAACGACAAAAGGTACTCCACGCTTTGCAAAAGAAGAGAATACCGTCTTCAAAGCTGCCGCCACCTCTCTAGCTTTTGCATACTCAAGAACATAAACTTTAATTTCCGTTCCCTTCTCTGCAGAATCTATAAAAGATAAAATTTCTTTAAAATTTCTAACATTCGTAGCAGTATCGGTAATTACCACCATATTTGTCGGTTTATAAAAAAGAAGGTGGCCTTTCTTCGAACGTATTTTTCCCAAAACTTTCTCAATATTTGTTAAATCTCCGTGCTTAAACCGATAAACATAAGTCATAAGCACATCCCCGTTATCCGTCCTCTTTTTTAAAGGCGGAGTATCACCCCTTGCTTTTGACATGGAAACAATTTCATAAAACCTCCCTCTATCAACAACAGCGTATCCTCTCGACTTTAAAATTGCAGTGTAAATGTTCCAGAAGTCGGAAACAGGAACGGGTTTTGAAAAGATTAGAGTAACCGAACCTTTTAAAGTTTCCGGAATTACTATGTTTTTTCCGGAAAGCTGGGAAACAAAATGGGTAAGATTTCTTATATCCACATTATCAAAATTTAAACTTACCTTTCCCTTTCTTTTAATCTTTGAAACATCTATTTGAGAAAGCAATGTATCTTTCCCCGCTTCATTTTGGGAAAAAGCGTTCAAAGAGCCAAATATAAAAACAGCCGAAACAACCACGGAAAAAACCTTAGTGAATCTCATAAACGATTACCTCCTTTCTACCTCTCCTTTCTATCTCCACCTTTACAGTATCCTCGTTCCGCAGTATGTTATAAATTTTGAACGTATCATCCACAGTGGTAACTGGCACATCGTTAACGGCAATAACTATATCCCCCGGTTTAAAGCCTATTTTTCTAAGAATACTTCCCCTTTTTATCCTTGCAAACCGATATCCCACTGTTTGTCCCTTTCTTATAACGGGATAGATTGCAACATCTTTTAACAACTTGCCTATATCTGCAGTTTCTCTCTCAACCATTGTTTTATCAAGTTTAACAACTTTTACTTTTTTTTCGTCCCCCGGCCGCTGCTGCTGCCTCAAAGTAGGGGTAGCTCTTCCTCTCTCTTTTTTATCTATTCCAAAAATCGGAATACGAACCCGATTACCGTTTCTTATAACCTCATAGTAAAACTGTCCAATTTCCACAAGTTTCCCACCGGAAATATGGTCTCCCACTTTTAAAAACTTCCATTTCCCCTCTTTCTCCACTACAAGAAGATACCTTCCCCCGGTCGAAACGGTTCCGATAACTTTATACTCTTTTGTTTCCCGTAGTGCTTTCACAGGAGAAGAGATAGCACCGTTCTCCTCATTCCCAACTTCACCGAAAAGAAGCTCTATACCTGAAAAGTCAACTTTGCTATCCGATACCTTTTCTCTCTGCTTCTTCAAATTAGGTATTTTGGAATCAAGTTCAAAACTTTTCTCAAAGACAAAACCGTTTACAATTAGTGAAACCGCCACCCCAAAAACAGCAACAGAAAAAAGACCTACAACAAAAGGCAATCTGCTTAAAATCAATCTTAAAATTTTCTCTCTATCCATACTTATATCCTAAAAAACAATCTTTCTTTTACTCTATTGCCGGCAATAGAACCGCTAAAAACACCTCTAAATTCAAGTTTCCCGGCAACAGACTTTAATTTCCCTTTCAAAATACCGGAAAAAAGCTCACTTTTTACATTAACGGTTACATCCCCATCACGGTAGTTAAATTCTCCATTTATATTTTTGAGTTTCATCCCCATATATGAAATTTCCGGAAAAAACACTTTCCCTTTAAGCTTTCCAGTAAAATTTTTAGCGTAAAGTTTTCCCTTAGCGTAAAGCTTTCCGGCTCCTTGAACCGTCTTTTTATTAAACTGAAAATTTACACCTTTAAGATTAAGTAAAACCTCATCATTTAAAAGGTAATAAAGAAGCCGGCCATCACCACCAAAATCAACCGCAACCTTATAAAGAAGATTAGCGATAGAAAAAGGGGAAAGCGTAAAACCTTCAAACGAAAGACCTTCTACAGACACAGAGAACCCATTTCCATCAACTTTCTCTACCTTTGCTCCATTTTTCAAAGCTAAATTTTCAAGAAAAAGATCGCCGGGAAAAAATAGAAAAAATCCGGAAACAGAAGCTATCAAAAACATAGCAAGAGCAACTATAGCTTTTTTCATGCATCCTCTCCCGATACAACAACGGTTCCTTTCACTTTCCCTGTAATTAGATTTATATGAACAGCATCAATATTTGTCTTTTCCTTCTTCAAACCTTTAAGAAAACTTGAAAAAACAACCTTTTCCGCATTATCAATTCGTATCTCGAAGCCGTTCTCAACGGGTTTTATTGAAAGAATATAAGACTTTATTCCCGTATCCACGGCAATTCTTGAAATATCCGAAAGAGTTAAATGTTTCCTGCTCAATGTTTTAGGAGAGTAAACGGCAATAAGGCTCTTAAACTGATAAAACTGTTCTACCTTCTGTTTTAAAATCTCCTTTTGTCTGTTTGAGGAAGAGAAAAAATAGGGCACTGCAAGAAAAAACCCACCGAGGAAAATAATCCCATACACCAAAAATATAATTAGGTACCGCTCCCTGTCCTGTAAAGACTGAAAATAAAGTTTAAGTTTCTCAATCATCAAAACCGCCCCTGAATTTTAAATCTGACTTTACCTTTTAGGCTCACTGTTTCGGTAACCTTACCACTAAACTCTTTCAAGCCGTTTTTAAATCTCTCCACAGTATCTATATCCGGTGCTTCACCTTCAAGCCGGATAGCACCATCAGAAATATCTATTTTTAAAAAATTAACAGATTTCGACTTCTCTTTTCCAATAAGATTAAGAACTTTAAAACTATCAACCGTGCCTTTTCCTTTCTTCACAGACATCATCCCTTTCAACTGATTCAAAGGGTCAACAGAAGGAGTACCAGGAAACTTTTCGGAAAAAAGCTCTTTCTCCATTCTAAAAATTTCTCCAATTTTCTTTTTAAATACCCATCCCCTGAAAGAGAAAGCTCCACAGAGAAAAAGAACCGAAAGAGAGAGGAACAAGCCTACCTTCAAAAGAGGAGCTTCAAAACTTGAAACCTCGTCTTTTAAAAAGTTTACTTCCCTGCCTACAAGCAACTGAAGAGCACTTCCGAACAAAGGAATTTTATCTTTTTCAACTCCTTCAACTTTTATCTCTTCACTTAAAGGAAGTTGCTCTGAAGGCAACACTCTCACAACTTCAGGAATACCATATTCCATCTTTATAAAAACAGCTTTTTTTCCGGTTTTAAAATGGAAAGAGCCGCTTTTTATACCCTTCCAAAGTAACACTCTTAAAATTGCAACCACCTCACTATCCACACCATCAAACTTATCCTCAAAATTTTCTACATCATCTTTAAGAGCAATAACCGCAAAAACCCTCATCCCTTCTCTGTTTTCAAAAAAAACGGAACGATAGACAACTTCTTTCTCTTTTAAAAAGGGATTGCTTTTTACTTCTCCCTCGATAATTTTCAAGATTTTGTGTTTATCTTTAAAGGGAAAATCCATTATTCTGAAAGTTGTTTTTTCGCTTTCTAAAAGAAAAAAATCTCTATCGCTTTTTTTGCAGGAAACCGAATCAATCTCACCTTTTAATGGATTAACCTTAAAGCAGCTTTCCGAAAAACCGTTTGTAACTTTAATTATCATCTTATCTTTCTCCAAACCTCTCTTACAGTCCCCCCACTCCTTACGAAAAGAATGAAAAGAGTGTAATCCACATCACCTATTCCTATATCCGACTTCACAAGAAAATGTTTACTATTTACATCCGTAAACGGTTTTATTCTGTAAATAATATCAGAAGTTATACCATTAACATTTATAAGATCATCAACCTTCTTAAACGGTTTCTCCTCTCTATAGGAGATAATTTTCGAAGCAACGGTTTCATCAATATCGGAATCAAGAGCCATCAAAACCCACTTTGAAGCTGTGTTTATATTAACTTTACCGTCACTCCAAACGGAAAGAAGAGAACGAAGTCCCGGCTTAAACTCTCCACCTTCAATTCTCCCGTTAAATATCTCCGGCGTAACTCCACCTATCAATTTTATCTCTTCCGTAGTATCAAACGGGGCATGCTTCAAACCGTCATCAACATCAGACGGCGTTATCCATTCTATCAGCTTATCTGTAAATTCAGCTCCCGTTTCCGTTATCTCAAACAACCTATCAAAAATCGCCTTCGCTTTCTCATCGACAACCCCGTGTTTTACAAGAATGTTGGGATTTAGAAATCTTTCCTCATCCTCTATCTCAATATTTACAGATATTCCATGAAGGGAAAACGGCACAGGATAACTCCAGTACTCTCCGTAATAATCAACGTTGGAATCATCCCTTGAAAACAAAATCTTAACCCCTTCCGCCACTCCATCCGAAAGAGCCATTACCTGCTCCTGTCGAACCATTTTATCAACATACTGCTGATAGAAAAAAGAATTTTGAGCAGTTTCCGTAACAACCGCAGAAAGGGAAGCTATTATCATCAAAACTACTAAAAGTATCATTTTCCACTTCCGACAACAATAAAACTCCGACCGTCAACGGTTAAATTTCCTATGCCCGGAAAATCTTCTCCAAATTCTCTCTTCCATTCACCGTTTTGAAAAACAGAAAACGAAACATTGTCAAAAACACCGAAATCCATCTTTTTTTTGCCCTTGGTCCCAAGTCTTCCATCAGGACAGGGAAATTCTTCATAAATAACCCTCACCCCTCTCTCCGTACCGTTAAAAAGATACTCCGCTCTCACACCTCCTTCAAAAAAAACAGGAGAAAGTGTATAAAAAGACAATCTATTTTCAGTTAGAAGGAAATTCTCTTTTTTAGGATTAAACCGGGAAAAAAGCTGTCTATTCATTTGAGAATAAAGTGACAGGGCAGATGTTTCCTTGTCAACTTTTCCGGAAATTTCCAAAGCAGAAAAAAGCGTTCCGGTAAACATAAACTCTATTGCAGCGAAAAGTACAACAAAAAGAGCAACAACAATAAGAACTTCAAGAAGAGTAAATCCCTTTCTACTTTCCATAATAATAAAAAACCATTATCTGTAAACCGCTTTTATCTTTAACAGTAAACTTTCTCTCGGTAATCCCGAAATCAAGCTGTTTATCCTCTTCGTCAACTACCATATCGTAGAAAGAACCGTTATCATCTATGCCGGAAACTTTTCTTTTCAAAAGCTCAAGAGCCCTTAATCTTTCTCCGGCAGCAGAAACTCTACCGGTATTACGAGAAGCAACAAAGAGAATAACCGATACAGCCATCGCGAAAATCGCAACAGCAACAACCACTTCAAGAAGCGTAAAACCCCTCCTCACTGTTCCCATACCGAAATATCGTCCTCTGTACCAAGCTCTCCATCAGAACCTTTTGATTTAAGCTCAAACGGATGTTTATCCGCAGGAAAGATATAAACAAAATCGTTACCCCAGCCATCTTTAGGAATACTATCAAGATACTGACGCCAATGGGCAGGGATAGGCGGAGTTTCCGGTTTTTCAACAAGGGCTTTTAAACCCTGAGACGTTGTCGGATACATACCGTTATCAAGTTTATACATCTCGAGGGTTCTCTTAATCTCTTTAAGTTGAACTTTTGTGGTCTTAACCTTTGTTTCATCAACCCTTCCTGTCAATTTCGGAACAACAATAGCAGCAAGAAGCGAAAGAATAACAACCACAACAAGAAGCTCTATTAAAGTAAACGCTCGTCTCATTAGTTCCCTCTCTTAAATATTTAAAGTTAACCGACATTTTAAACAATTTAGTTGAATTTCATTTTAACAAAATTTGTTCGGCAATTAACAAGATTTGCAAACATTTAAGACATAAGAAAGCTTGAAAATTACAAAAGTATTATTATAATTAAAAAGAGGGGAAGTTTCTCCTAAAATTTGAGAGGAGGAGGAGTCATGAGAAAACTTTTAACACTTATGTTAGTAGCCTCTACAGCCGCCCTATTTGCAGGATGCGGAGGAGGAGAGGAAAGTTCCTCAGTGCCGGAAATTGGCAATGAAACAGTAAGTGTATCAATTGCGCCAGGTGAAACCGTAAGCAAAACTATCACTGTAGATTTGCCTGACCCTGAAACAGGGGATGTTGGTGTAGATGTTATGTGGCTTGTTGACTTAAGCGGAAGTTTTGATGATGACCTTGGGACATGGCAAAATAGCACAAGAGAGATTGTTAATACTCTTAGTTCAAGAGTAGCAGACTTAAGAGTTGGACTTGCAAGCTTTGTTGATGCTCCATGTGATGATTTTGGAAGTATAGGAGACTACGGATATAAATTGAACCTTCCTGTTACTGCAAACTTCACTGCATTTGAAGAAGCGGTAAACAGCACAGGAATATATTACGGAGGCGACTGGCGAGAATCTCAGCTTGAAGCGATGTATCAAGCCATAACCGGAGAAGGGGTTACCTGTAACGGAACATGTGAAGATGCTACTATTAACGCCACTGTACCCGGGTGGGGAGACAAGAGAATTCATCTTCTCATAGTATCCACGGATGCACCGTTCCACCGCCCTACAGATATAGGCTGGTATGGAACACCATATCCGTACCCTGCTAATGTAACTGATGTTATCAACGCAGCAGAAGAGGAAGGTGTAAGTATCCATTTCCTTTATAGTGGTAAATATAGTGTAGAAAACGTTTATGCAGAAGAACCGGCAACTGGAGAGATAGCTAATGCAACGATCGGTTCTGTGAGTATTTTAAGTTCAGACAGTTCTGAAATCGTGGAAAGACTTTCTGAAATCGTAAACTCCACAGTTAGTAGTGCTACTATCTCTATAGTCCCAAGTGGAGACACTTATGGGTTAGTGGCTGAAATTTCTCCATCAGAACTAACAGCTATTGACCTAACGACCACAGACAAAGTCACTTTCACAATAACCTTTACAGCTCCGGAAGGGACCACTTTACCTTCAAGTGTCGACTTTGATCTTGTGGTAAAAGTTGAAGGATCTCCAATTTACACAATTCCTGTTCATGTCGTTTTAGAATAATTGTTCAAGTGAGGGAGTCAAGCTTGACTCCCTCTTTTCCCTATTTTAAATTCCAATTTTGGTAAAACTCCCCCTAAATATCGAAATTCTAAAAAATGAGGAAATAAAATTATCTCCATCTCCATAGGTGCCTTTAATGGAAGCTGTTATATTTTGTGAAAATGTAAGAATTAACCCGCCAAGAAAAATTTTTCACCTATAACATCTATTTCTAAAATCTGGTAGAATTGGTGACATAATGAATTGGAAAAAGCACAAACACAAAATTAAAAGTCTCTTTTCAATAAGGTTTTACATTAAAAAGCTATTGGAATTGAAAGAGAAACCCGAAGAAGCAGCCAGAGGGTTAGCCCTTGGTGTATTTATCGGGTTTTTACCTGTCAGCGGCTTTCAGATTCTAATAGCAATAACAATAGCAACTTTGGCCAAAGCCAGTAAAGTTGCCGCGGCAATAGGAACCCACGTTACAAACCCCTGGACCACTGTCCCTATATTTATAATTGACTATTACGTTGGATGTACAATCCTTAAAATAGCCGGCATAGAAGTTGTTCCCGTATCGTTTAAAATCTTCTCCATATCAAAACTTCTTTCTACCGGTTTTTCTCTAATTGTTCCAACATTTATAGGTGGTATATCTCTCGGGATAATTTTCTCCATTCTCTCATACTTCGGATTTAAAAGATTTATCGTATCATTTAAAAACAGAAAAAAGGAAACTGTTCAAGGTGCTTGAATTTTCAAAACTTGAAGGAACAGGAAACGATTTCATAATAATAGATAATTGCAAAGGTTCTATTTCAAATTATCTTAAAGAAGAAGATATTTCCATTAAAAAATTTGTAAAAACTGTATGCAACAGAAAAAAAGGAATAGGTGCTGACGGTCTTATTCTTATAGAAGAATCAAAAAAGGCAGATTTTAAGTGGCAGTTTTTTAACTCTGACGGTTCCACAGCCACAATGTGCGGAAACGGAGCACGGTGTGCAGCAAGATACGCTTATAAAAAAGGGCTAGCATCGGAAAATATGTTGTTTGAAACAGGTGCCGGAATAATAGAGGCTACAGTAAAAGAGAAAACAGTCAAAGTACTTTTAACAAAACCTTACAATATAAATTTCCACCTAAAAGCTCCAGTTGAAAACAAAGAAATAGTTGGTGCTTTTCTTAACACTGGCGTGCCTCATTTTGTGGTTTTTGTGGATGACATAGAAAACACTGATGTAAACTCTCTTGGAAAAAAAATAAGACATCATAGACTTTTTCAGCCTGAAGGAACAAATGTTAACTTTGCCCAGTACAGAAACGGAAAACTGTATGTAAGAACATACGAAAGAGGCGTTGAAGGGGAAACCCTTGCATGTGGGACAGGTTCTGTTGCAGCTGCAATTTCATACTCAAAAATTTTCAACACGCCTCCGCTAGTTGAAGTTATAACCCGCTCCAAAGAAAAACTAACAGTGTGCTTTGACGAAAATTTTGAAAAAGTTTATCTTGAAGGGAACACTTCCTGGATATGTGATGGAACAATCAAGGAGGAGATTTTTGGATAAAATCAAGCAATTCATCAATTTTCTAAATGAAATAGGTTATGAGGAGATAAGAGTTAAAATGGAAAAAGAAAAAATACAAGAACAAAAACCTTCCTATAAAAAGACAGAAACACTCCTTGAAAAACTAAAAAAAGAGATTTTAAAGTGCGAAAAATGCCGCCTTGCTGCTACAAGAACAAACGTTGTATTTGGAGAGGGAAACCCTAAAGCAAACCTGATGTTTATCGGAGAAGCACCGGGAGAACAGGAAGACCTTCAAGGAAGGCCCTTTATTGGGAGGGCAGGACAGCTTCTCACAAAATTTTTAAACCTTTTTGAAATAGAAAGAGACAGGGTTTATATAGCCAATATCGTAAAATGCAGACCACCGAAAAACAGAAATCCTCAGCCGGATGAGATAAAAACATGTTTCTATTACCTTGAAAAGCAGATAGAAATCATAAAACCCAAAGTTATTATCTGCCTCGGAGCATTTGCTTCAAGAACAATCCTCAATCTTCCGGAAAAAACAGCCATCTCAAAAACAAGAGGAAAGGAATTTAACATCAATGGAGTGACAGTAATTCCAACATTTCACCCTGCATATTTGTTAAGAAACAGAAGGGGAGAAAGCGACTTTCAAAAAGACCTTGAGCTTGGATTAAAAATAGCCGAAATGATTTAAATGATAACAACCGTCAACCTGAATATCGGAATAACCGTAATAATTTACCACAATATAATGTTTACAGTGGAAAAAATAGAAATTGTTTTAAAAAACCTTAAAACAGCCGGGTCAGAGCAGCTAATAAAGAAAATAAAACTTTTTGAAACAACCGGAACGGTGAAGAACGTTAAAATCAAAACCGGAAAACTAACTCCATTTCAGAAAAAAGTGTTTAAATTTGTGAAAACTATACCACCGGGTAAAACCGTAACTTACAAATCTGTGGCAGAAGCTATCAATAGTCATCCAATAGCGGTAGGACAAGCTCTTAAAAGGAATCCGTTACCTCTTATAGTTCCATGTCACAGAATCATCAAAAAAAATTCAGTAGGAGGCTTCTCCTACGGATTAGAAATCAAAAAGTTGTTACTCAACCATGAACAAAATCTTTGCTAAGACTTTTTCTCAAGCCAACTAAACGCCAAATGGGAAAGAACTCCCGCTCCCACAGGAAGCGCATCTTCATCAACATCAAACTTAGAATTATGTAAAGGGAATAAAGTTCCTTTCGCCCTATTTCCCGTACCAAGCCGAAGATATACACCGGGAATAAAATTTAAATACTCTGCAAAATCCTCTCCTCCCATTGACGGTTTTTGAAGATAAACAAATTTCTCCCGGCCAAGAATTTTAACAAGCTCTTCAATTGCAAAAAGTGCGGTTTCCTCATCATTAATTAGCGGAGGTGTCCCTTCTTCATAATTAAACTCATACTTTCCACCGTAAGCAGCTGTAATTCCTTCCAGTGCTTCCTCCATCCATACAGGAATTTTTTTTCTAACATCTTCGTTCAACGTTCTAACAGTACCTTTTAGCTCAACAACTTCAGGAATTATGTTCTCGGCTTCCCCGCCCTTTATCATACCTATAGTTAAAACCGCCGGGTCAATAGGATCAACTTTTCTGCTAACAATATGATGGAGAGTGTTCACTATTTGAGAAGCAACAAGAACCGTATCGATTCCCATATGAGGTTTCGATGCATGGGTTCCTTTTCCAAACACCTTTATACTGAACACATCGGCCGAAGCAAGAACAGCACCCGGACAGGAAGCAACTTTGCCGGTTTCAAGCTCAGGATACACATGAATGCCAAAAATCACATCAACATCATTTAAAACACCGGCTTTTATAAGTTTCCTTGCTCCACGACAATCCTGCCTCTCTTCGCAGGGTTGAAAAATAAGCTTCACGTTCCCGTTAAGTCTATCTTTAATTTTCACAAGTAACTTCGCTGCACCTAAAACCATAGCCACGTGAGTATCATGACCGCAGGCATGCATAACCCCTTCAACTTTCGAAGCATAGGGCTTACCAGTTTCCTCCTTAACAGGAAGAGCATCCATATCCGCACGAAGAGCAACGGTTTTACAACCACTTCCCTTTATGACTCCTACAACTCCCGTAGTCCTTCCAAAACCTTCATAAACTTCATCAACACCTATCTCTCTCAATCTATCGGCAACAAACTCCGAAGTTCTAAACTCTCTTCCCGAAATCCCCGGATATTGGTGAACATGTCTTCTCGCATCAATAAGAAAATCTTTTATACCTTCTGCCTCCTTTAAAAAAAACACTTTTTCAACCCCTTAAATCAAACTTTAGATTTTCAATACCAAAATATAGTACATCTAACAAAAAAAGTCCCTACGACATCTAAACTTAAAATCTATCCTATTCAAAAAAAACAGAACCTGGATTTTGAGAATATCCGAAAAAAACTGCCCTTTCTGAATTTCTAAACAAAATCTAAAAATTTTTAGTTGAACAAAAAACATAATTTGTATTAAAATACCGCCAACTAAATTATTTTTTAGCGACTTTTAACTGCTTTTAATATTATAGGGAGGAATATTATGGGAATGTTAAAGGAATTCAAAGAATTTGCCATGAGAGGAAACGTCATTGACATGGCAGTCGGTATCATTATAGGTGGAGCTTTTGGAAAAATCGTTTCATCTTTTGTAAAAGATGTGCTTATGCCACTAATAGGACTACTTCTTGGCGGTATAAACTTCTCCGATTTGTCTCTCACAGTAGGAAAAGCATCGGTTAAATACGGAAAATTTATTCAATCTGTTGTTGATTTTGTAATAATCGCCTTTGCAATATTCTTGGCAATAAAAGCGATAAACTCAATGAAGAAGAAAGAGGAAGAAAAACCGGCAGCACCTCCTGCACCTTCAAAAGAGGAAACTCTGCTTTCAGAAATAAGAGATCTTTTAAAAAATATGGCAGAAAAATAACCTTTTGCGGGCAGTTGCCCGCTCCTTTCAAAACTCCAATTTTCTATCACTTTTGCAATTTTACATTAAATTTACATATATTTATCTTGAACAAAATCTATTGAAGGAAAGGCAAAATGCGAAGATTTATGTTTAAGTCTAAAATACATAGGGCTACTGTAACGCAAGCTAACCTTCATTATGAAGGAAGTATAACTATTGATGAATCCCTTATGAAAACAGCTGATATTCTACCCTACGAGAAGGTTGAAATATATAACATCACAAACGGTGAAAGGTTCTCAACATACGTTATACCCGGAGAAGCTAACAGCGGAGTTATCTGCCTGAACGGAGCCGCCGCAAGAAAGGCACAGGTAGGAGATAATATAATTATCGTATCTTACTGTGAACTTGAAAAAGACGAAATAGAAGGCTTTGAGCCGATAGTGGTGCTTGTGGATAAAAACAACAAACCCGCAAAAATCTCCTCTAAATCGGGAGGTATAGTAGTTTAAGTTATCTCTATCCTCCAAATAACCATATAAGAACTGCAACTATACCTATCAACTCACCGGTTATCAGCAAAACAAACCCTTTAGTTGCTTCTTTAAAAACCGCTTTTCCACCTGCAAACAACGTTAAAAACCATTTAAAAGTCGTATTAACAGTGACAGCTAAAAATATACCTATTACTGCCACGGAAACTGCTATCTCATTAGACACCGAAAATTTTGCAAGAGATAAAGTAATAGCATCAACATCGGAAAGACCTGAAACAGCAGCAATGGCAAAAATTCCCCACGATCCGGCATATTTTATAGCTAACTTTGTAATAAAAAGTATAACTCCAAAAAAAAGACCGAACTTCAAAGCGTTTGAAAGCTCATAAGGATTATTAACCTCTATCTTTTCCCCATGCTTCACATTAAACTCAGCGTTTCTATAAACAAAAATCAGTCCAAGTAAAGTTGCCATTAAACAAGGAAATAAAAAATATTTAAACAACATGGGGCTCACTATAAAAACAAGAATAAGCACCCTCAAAAACATTATCGTTGAAGCACCAACGATACCGGCTACATACTCTCTGGTAAGAGCAGGCAAATTTCTAGCATATCTTGAAAGAGTAACGGTAACAGCAGTACTTGAAACAAGCCCTCCTATCAGACCGGTAATAACGGCACCTTTTTTACTTCCTACAACCTTGATAAGAACATAACCTATAAAATCTATGGAAGAGATAACAACAACCATCGCCCATACATCTTTCAGATTAACACCGAAAAACAACTTATCAGGTAAAAGGGGAAATATTAGAATTGAAACCACCGCAAATTTCAAAAGTGCAACAAAATCTTCAAGAGTTATATGCTTAACAAAATCGTGCATCTTCTTTTTAAACGTTAAAACAGAAAACACCCCGATAGAAACAACCGCTGCAAGCTGAAACTCTTTAAAGAAAGATAATATACCTACAAGGAAAGTTAAAAGTGCCGCAAATTCCGAAGTTAAACCGGACTCCTGTTCATGTTTCTGCGCCCACAGTACAAATGACGCTACAACAATAAAAGAAACCGGGATTAAAAAAGAATAACCTCTGCTTGCTATATCGGCAGACAAAGTACCTAAAAGAGAAATAAGAATAAAAGTCCGAAGACCTCCAAAAGCAGGTGTGCCATCTCTCTGTTTTTTATACTCCCGCTCGACACCTATTAAACCGCCAAAAACAGCTGACATAATATAGGGTTGATACTGTTTAAGCAAAACGAAATTTACAAAAGTTTCAAATATTTCTACCATCTAAACCTTCCAAAAGAGCATCTTTCATAACTTCAACTGAAGACTCCATATCTGTCAATATTTTGAAAGCTCTTGCCCCCTGATGAATAAGCATTCCAAGCCCATTTATGGTTTTTGCTCCTTTTGATTTTGCCACTTTTAAAAGTTCTGTTTCAAAAGGTTTATAAATAATATCAACAACAACCGTATCAGGTTTTATAAGGGAATAGTCAAAAAGGGAAGGGTCACTCTCTTTCATACCAACAGAAGTTGTGTTTATCAAAATGTCAAATTTGTCCACAACAGAATTAAGATAATCAAGAGATACAGCTTCCACCATTTCTATTTTACTTAACCTACCTGCAAGACTTTCCGCCTTTTCAAACGTCCTGTTTGCTATTACAATCTTCTCCACTCCATTCCTCAAAAGAGAATATGCAATTGCTTTTGCCGAACCACCTGCTCCGATAATAAGCACTTTTTTGCCACCAACTTCAATCCTTTCTTCTTTGAGGGAGTCAACAAACCCATCTCCATCGGTATTATAACCGTAGAGCTTACCATCTACATTTTTAACAGTATTAACCGCTCCCATAAACTCAGCAGTTTCATCTATAAAATCAAGAAAATGAATAATCTTTTCTTTAAGAGGAACAGTAACGTTTATTCCTCTAATACCCATAGCTTTTAAGCCATCAACCGCCTTTTCAAGATTCTCAGGAGAAACTTGAAAGGGTACATAAACGGCATCAATACCTGCTGCTTCAAAAGCAGCTGTCTGCATTAACGGCGACAACGAGTGTTTAACCGGATATCCGAAAATTCCATAAACATCAGTCCTTCCCGTTATTTTCATCTAATCTCATCTCCTTTAACCAGTTTTTAAGTTGTTTTTCAAAACCTATCTCATCATCACTGTAAAACTTTCTCTCTTCAGAAAGATACTTTTGTCTTACATAATGACGAGGAAAACTATGAGGATACAAATACCCTTTCCCATGACCAATATCTTCAGCCCCGGAATAGTGAGAATCCCTCAAATATACCGGAACCGGCAGAATATCTCCAGATTCCACAGCCTCAATAGCATTCCCGATAGAACGGTAAACAGCATTGGATTTTGGACTCATGGCAAGATAGATTGTAGCCTGAGCAAGGGTTAACGCAGCTTCAGGCATTCCTATTTTTGAAACTATATTCATCGCAGCATTTGAAATAAGAAGGGCTTCCGGATTGGCGTTTCCGATATCTTCAGATGCCAAAATAACAAGTCTTCTTGCTATAAACATAGGGTCTTCACCACCTTTCAACATCCTTGCAAGGTAATAAAGAGCCGCATCAACATCACTTCCCCGAATAGATTTTATAAAAGCTGAAATAACATCATAATGATAATCCCCTTTACCGTAACGGGTCGATTCTCCGGAAGCTATCTTTTTGATAATCTCTTTTGTAATCTCACTTCCGACCGAAACAATAGATGCTATCTCCTCAAGAAAATTGAAAACTTTTCTTCCGTCACCGCCACTTAAACGAGCAAGAAGACTGAGAGTATCTTCCGAAATTGAAAGGTTTTTATTTTTCAGTCCCCTTTTATCTCTCAACGCCCAAAGTATAAGCTCTTTTATCTCCTCAATAGAAAGAGGGTTGAATCTATAAAGCTTTGCTCTGGAACGAAGAGCCGGAACAAGGGAAAAATAAGGATTTTCCGTTGATGCTCCTATTAAAATCACATTACCGGCCTCAATATCCGGCAAAAGAGCATCCTGCTGAATTTTATTGAAACGGTGAATCTCATCTATAAAAAGAATGGTTTTTTTCCCAATATCAAAGTTGGCTCTGCCTTTTTTAAGAGCTTCTTTTATCTCCTTAATATTTGAAGTTACAGCGTTAATCTCTATAAATTCCGAATTTGAAAGTTTTGCTATCAACCTTGCAAGGGTTGTTTTCCCTGTCCCTGGCTCTCCCCAGAATACAGAAGATTTAACAGCATCCTTCTCTATCAATTTCCTTAAAGGTTTCCCCTTCCCAAGTATATGAGCTTGACCTACAAATTCATCGAAATTCTCCGGTTGAAGTCTAAAAGCAAGCGGCCTTTTGCCTTTTGAAAATAGTGTTTCCATCATCTATTCCCAAACTTTTCAAGTATATCAATAACTTCACCATCCGGTGTCTGTGGAAAATCGGAGTAAAATTGGCCTACTGCCCTGAAAAACGGAGCCGGATAAAGAACTACAAGCTCATCAACAAGTCTTTCAAACTCTTTTACCTTTTCAGCAGGCATAACAGGAACCGCAAGAATAACCCTATTCGGCTTTTTACTTTTAAGCTCCATAATCGCAGCTTTTACAGTAAGACCTGTAGCTATACCATCATCAACAAGAATCAAATCCCTCCCCTTAAAATCAACATCTTTTATCTTAAACTTCTCCTTCCTGCGCTTTATCTCTTCCATCTCTTCACGAGCTTTCTTTTGAAGATACTCCTTTGTAATTCCAAGTTGCAAAGCAACATCTTCACTAATATCAGGATTAATCAAAACATACCCCGACTCTGTAACCGCACCTATAGCATATTCTTCATTAAAAGGAGCACCTATTTTCCTCGGAAAAACAAGAGTTAAAGGAGCATTTAAAGCTTCGGCAACAGGCTCTGCTACAACAACTCCACCCCTCGGAATAGCAACAACCACAGGCGAAATCAATGTGCCTTTATATCTTTGCAAAATAGTATCAGCAAGAACCTCTCCCGCTTTATTCCTATCTCCAAAAACCATAACAAACCCCACCAATACATTTTAAAGACAAACAGATCTCCAATTAAAATTAAGACAATTTCTCTATCTGAACAAAAGAAAAAAGCTCTCCGGTTATTTCCGAAAAACACAGACAGAAAATAAGCTCCGTATTCATAACGATTGAGCTATCCTGCCACTATTAAGCATCGACAAGCGGTCAGGTACACCGATTTATTAATTGCTCATTCCTATTTGCAGCATCCCTTATTGCCTTTTCAAGATTATCATCTTTTAATTCATATCTGTCCAAAACATGAATGTTTTCATCGTTAATATGTAACTGCCCTTCATTCCCCTTGTTTCCACGATGCTGCCCTTTTGAATAAAGTGGATTTTCTTGAACTTCTTGTGAACTCATAACCCATAGAACAATCTGATCACGAAACACAGCCACCCATATAAACACATCACAGCATTGAGGCTTAAGCTGCTGAAAGTTCATCAAAAATCTCTTTTTCGTATTTCTTGATAAAGCTTTAATATAAAGCGGTTCATCACTATCACGATCAACAGCCCGCGATGCTTTTACTTCAATTTTGATACCATCAAGCCATAAATCATATTCTCCACTGAAGTTCGGATCAATTTTCTTTGAAGGCTTTCTAAGTTTAGAGCATTTTCCCTGAACATAAGTTTGTGCAAATTTTTCACCGAAACCACGAGGAGCCGATATTTCGAAAATCCATAAATTCGGATTCTCGCTTGTATATTCCAAACGAATTTCCAAATATTGTTCATAAGTAAGTCCCCCGTTATCCATAAGAGAACAAAGTAAATGCTCATATTTGTTAAATGGAAATACCGCCTGGTCTTGTTCTACAAAAGTAAGAATTTTATCGAGCTCGTCTTTCGAACCGGAAAATGCCTGTATAATTTTATTTTTTAACTCTGTAAGTTCCATCATCCGTCCTCTCTAATCCAAGATTTGCTATATATCTATCTTCATCAAAGTTAGCTCCTTCAAGAAATTGAACATGTATCGGCAATAGTTCCAAATCGCCTCTCAGTATTTTGTGTGTATTAAACAACTTTTTAAATAACCAATTCATAAATTTACTGCTCAATAATTCTCCTAACATTTCAGTTTTTACAGGAAATGCTTTGTTTGGAATTAAGATATTCGCACTGTTTAAAAAATATCGTTTACCAGTATCATAAAAGAAACATAATTCCGATGAAATAAACTTATATACAAGTTTTTCATCCGCCTGATAAAATTCTATCGGAGCAACCTGTTGGTACAAAGATAAATCTGAGGGGATATAAGACGAAACCGGTTTTAAACCTTTTCTTGTTATATCAGAACCTTTATAGACGGGAATATACCCTTGTTTACGCTTGTTTATTATAAACTTCTTATTATTTCCGGTTACAATTCCAAGTGCCCACTTGCCATTATTCTTTAATGTTAAATGAGGAATTGAAAACAGATGCGATATAACTTGCTCATCTTCATATGAACAGTATAAATTGATTATTTTTTTTGGATTATTACGAAAAGAACCAACCGTCCTTATGTATATGTTTTTTTGATGGCAACATTCAATTTTATATTTATCGTCTTTACAATAGGCTTTCTCTATAACCAAACCTTGTGCTTTTGTGATAAGTCCCTTAAACGGCTTACCATAATCAATAACACGTTTTATTTTATATCTTAATACTTCGGAACGAGCTTCCTCAAAAGTAGTTATATTAAAAAACGATTCAGGAAGTAATAAACCGAGTATTCCATTATCTTTTAGCAATTTCATGCAAGCAAAAAAGAAAAGTGCCGACGTGTCCAGAGATGATTTAATTCCAAAATAAGATGCTATCCGCTTTTTTCTGTTTATAGGAAGTTTCTTTCCCCATGGCGGATTTGTAAAGATACAGTCAAACTTTCTGTTTTTTCCGGAAATCACCAACTCAAGGAAATCACCAACCTTGATGTTATCACTTTTGTATCCTGTTTTTTCGTATATCCTTTTTTTAGTAATCTCTACAGCAATAGGGTCAGTATCATACCCATAAACATTCATCGGCTTTATTCCAGCTCCCAAAGCAGCAATAATAAAATTGCCCGAACCGCAACATGGGTCACAAAAAACAGCATTATCCGTATCGATTTTAGAAAAATCGATTAAGTCATCAACAATATCAGATGGAGTGTAATAAATACCTTCTTTATTCCTAAACGAATTTGATAAACTGTCTTCATACTCTTGTGCCAATGTTGATAAATCAAAAATATCGCCTTGTTTTAATTTTTTTAAAAACAGTTCCGTTAGTTCGCCATGGTCGTGTGAATCTCTTTGGGATTTATTGGCTCTCTTGTTCAGCTTGTCTATTCCTGCAACTTCTTTATGAAATTTCTCCAGAGACTTAATTGAAACATAATTTTTTCCTACTTTTTCCAAATAACCTGTTTTAATCCAATTTCTAATTGTTGCGGTAGATACACCTATATATAGTGCAGCATCATTGATTGATATTTTTGATTGCCCGACAGTCATAATTTCAACCTAAAATCTAATTCTCTCTTTTTGATTACACATAAAAACCAAACCCAACGGTTGACCGTAACTCTACCGATAAACTTTCTCAAAGAAATTCTATGAGCTTAAACACAAAATCAACCGTCGAGCAAACAACACACTTTGGTGATTTGTTGTAAATCCAATATCTTTAGCCCCTAAACGACTTTTAAAAAGATAATTTCCTTTTCAATTTCAGAATACAAATTTTAATAAGTTCTTGCCACTATAAAATCAGCTATCTGTTTCAGAGACTCTTTATAAACGGAATCTTTTGCAGAATCAAGTAGCTCCTTTGCCCTATTTACATACTCTCTGGCAAGAAAAACGGTTTTTTCAACCCCACCACGCTCCAAGACCAGCTCTCTTATATAACTTATATCCGCTTTTGAAGGATTTTGTGAAGAGAAAATTGCTCCGACTTTCTCCCTTTCCGAATCATTAAAAGTATGTCGAACAGCTATAAAAGGATATGTAACCTTACCTTCTCTTATATCATTCCCGGCAGGCTTTCCTATCGTTTCTTCATCGGAAACATAATCAAAAGCATCATCAACCAATTGAAAAGCATAACCTATAAATTTTCCGAAATCTCTCATTGAAATCTTCTGTTTACCATCCACTCCTCCGACAATAGCTCCTGCTTCACAACAGGCTGAAAGAAGAGATGCGGTTTTTCTATAAATTATGTCAAAATAACCTTCCTCCGTTAAATCTACTTTCCCTATCATTTCAAGCTGTTTAAGCTCTCCTTCCGACATATCTCTAATCGCATCAAGGGCTCTCCGAAGAACCTCAACACCACCGTAAGTTGCAAATGTCGAAACACCTTGAGCAAACATATAGTCCCCGACAAGGACAGCGACATCGTTGCCAAAAACCGCATTGGCAGAAGGATTACCTCTCCTCAAAGAAGCGCCATCAACAATATCATCATGAAGAAGAGTAGCCGTATGAATAAACTCCATAGCTATAGCAACGGGAATCAATTTTTTATCATCAGGACTAAAAAGCTTTCCGGATAAAATCGTAAGACCGGGCCGTACCCTTTTTCCACCACTATTAAAAATATAGCCACCTGTCTCAAGAACAGATTTAACATCCGACCTTAATAGATTTCCCGCAAACACTTCACAGGCATAAAGCTCATCCTTTATAACCTCAAAAGGTTTAAATATTTTCATAGAACCCTTCCTATACTATTTTTCTACTTCCCGGCTTTTCAAGGGGAATTTTTCCTTCCCTACATATAGGACATGTTTCAGCTTTATAGGAAGGAACATGAAGACTCCATAAAGTTGCAAAAGGCACTCCAAAATCTACAGTACCTCCACTTCTATCAACAAGACTCGCAACAGCAACAACTTCACCGCCACAAGACCTTACAACTTCCATCGTTTCCTTTGTCGATTTCCCTGTTGTAATCACATCTTCAACAACAAGCGCCTTCTCTCCGGGTCTTATTTCAAAACCTCTTCTTAAAATAAGATTCACACCATCCTTCCTCTCTGCAAAAATACCCCTTAAACCAAAGTGTCTTGCAGTTTCATAGGAAACAACTATACCGCCTATAGCAGGAGCAATCACAAAGTCGATATCAACATCAAGCATTTTCACCTTTTCGGCTATATCCCTACATAAAATTTCCGCAAATTCAGGATACTGAAGAACTCTGGCACACTGTAAATAGTAAGAACTGTGAAGACCGCTTGAAAGAAGAAAATGTCCCTCAAGAAAAGCATCGGTCTTCAAAAAAATCTCCTTAATTTCTCCTTCTGTAAGCATTAAAAAACCTCCGAAAAATAAACATTATTCTAACAGAATTTACACAATCTTCCCTGGAAGGCACCTCTTTCGACAAATCTCTCTCTTATCCTGTTGATTAACCTGTTCTTGTCCTTTTGATTACACCATACAGGTGCTATAAGCAACTCTTCCGGTGCTTCTCCCGTTACCCTCTGAATAACAGTATCAGGGTGAAGCCGCTCTATAAAATCAACAATCGTATCGATATACTCCTCCTCTTTAAAAAGAGGAAAAGGATAATTGAGATAAAGCTCCTCAAGAAGTGTCCCTTTTATGACATGAAGAGGATGAATCTTAACACCGTCAACTCCCATCGCCGCAAGAATATCGGCAGTTTCAAACATCTCCTCCTTCGTTTCCGTCGGAAGACCTAAAATTGTATGAACACAAATATTTATAGAAGAATAGTTCTTTGTTAAATTAAAAGCATGCAGAAAGTCGGAAAAACCGTGCCCTCGTTTCATCCATTGAAGAGATTTAAAGTGTGGACTTTCAAGACCATACTCTATCCAGACAAGATACCTATCCGCATAACTGTTTATCAATCTAATTATTTCCTCTGAAACGGCATCAGGCCTTGTACCTATGATAAGACCGACAACATCAGGGAAATTCTTTATTTCATCATAAACTCTTTTAAGACGTTCAACAGAAGCATAAGTGTTTGTGTAAGCTTGATAATATACCAGAAATTTTTCCGCCTTGTATCTTTTCTTTGCCTTTTCTATCCCCTCTTCTATCTGTTCTCTTACCGATTTTTTTCTTTTCTCCCGGTTATATTCCGAACCCTCATAACAGTAGATACACCCCTCACTCCCTACTGTTCCGTCTCTATTTGGACAGGTAAAACCGGCATCAACAGTTACCCTATAAACTTTCTCTTTAAAAACTTTTTTAAGATAAACAGAAAAGGTTTTAAACTTTACATCCATAATCTATCCCAAAATCAAGGGAGGTTTCCCTCCCTCTAAATCATTCCTCTTCATCTTCTTCAAGCTCAAGACCTATGGGAACAAGTTCCGCAACATCCTCTACTTCCCACTCTTTCAATTTGTTCTGAGCTTTATCTTCACACTCAAGAGGCACGGAGATAAAAAACCCTTCCCCCGACTGGCGACAATGCTCAGCAATCGCATTCGCTCTCTCTTTTGCAGAAGGAGTATCTATGGAATCGCAATCTTCAACCTGAACAGCTATTTGGTATTCAACTTCCTCGTCCTTATAAACGGCAAGGAAATCGGGCTTATACACATCATCGGTTTCAACATCATAAACCTCAAACCCTTCCATCTCAAGAACCGTAGCCATCAGCTCCACAAGCTCATCTCTCAAAAGTCTCTCTTCCATAACCCCTCCATATAAAACACGTTTAAACTAATTTATATCCTGTTCGGATTATTTCCACAAAATAGTGTTAAACAAATTGCGGAAGAGAAACCGTCTTAACAATCATGTTTACTGTCTTTAAAGAAACATCGGCTGTTACTCTTGCACATCTTTCACTTCTTAAAGGACTTTTTACGGCAACACCTGTCTTCTTTGTCCAATTTATAATCGAATCTCTGCAATTTATAGATTCCGCAGAAGCTTTTGGCACTTTAAGGCCATTTCCCTTAAACAGAGGAAGAGAAGTCTCGTTGTGAAATTTCATTATCTCATTAACCGCTAACTCAAAGTTTTTTTCCTCCAAGAAAAAAGAGAAAGAAACAAACGCTCCTGTTATAGCCCCACAAATAAAATCCCATCTGTTCGGAAGCTCTTTTTTTACTTTTAATACGTCTTCAAAAGAAACTGTAACCCCAAAGGAATCCGTAATGGAAGTAACAACTCCAAACTCACATCCGGAAATAAGATAACCTTCGTAAGCTTTTTGAGAAACCGTATCAAAATCAGGAAACTTCAAAGGTGTTAAACTTCCAAAGGTTTTTCTGTAAATACTCATATTCTCAACAATCTTACCAATATCCATACTCTAACCTCCTCGAATTTACAGGTATGTAATATATGAATTTTACAATCAATAGCAACTGTTACTCCTTATGGTAAAATTGCACTATGATGAAAATAACAAGTACCGTATTGGGAATATTATCAGGAATCTTTGCAATGAGTTCCGCTTTTGCCGGGAACAAGTGTCCTGACATGCAATCCGTAAAAAAGCAGATAGATACTGTTTTTAAAAAACCAGCGATGATAGAAGCTGTTTACCCCATAGGAATCGACGGTTTCTGCAGAGTTATAACAAAATACAACGGGAATTTTTTTATAGACACAAATTCTCGTTATCTTATCAAAGGTATGATTTTTAAGCTTCCCGACAGGAAAGTGGACAGTAGATTCATCAAGTTTCTAAATAAATCAGTAAGCTTTGAAGCCGGAAACGGAAAGAATTACGTTTTCGTTATTGTTGACCCGGATTGTGAAGCATGCAGAAACAGCAGCAAGAAAATGAAACTGTTTTTTGACAACGGAATAAAATTAAAATTCATCCTTGCCCCTTTCTCGTCAAAGGAGGCTGAGGAAAAAGCTGTTAAATTCATCTGTAAAAAAGGCAACATTTCCGATTATATGGAAGGAAATTTTAACGGGAAAGTTTGCACCACGGGGAAATTAAATATCTGGTCCGTGATGGATAAACTGAAATCGAGAGGACTTGTAAGCACACCTATCTTTATAACACCCGCCGGAAAAGTATTATCCGGAGAAGACAGTGTGGAGAAAGTAATAGATGAATCGATAAGAGGAAGAGGGGAACAAAGCCCCTAAATCAATTATCTAAAGGATATACACTTACAACCTTTTTATTCCTTTTTCTTTCAAACTTTACAGTACCTTCAACTAATGCAAAAAGCGTATAGTCTCTTCCAACCCCTACGTTAGCACCAGGGTGAACACTTGTACCCCTCTGTCTGACAAGGATATTACCTGCTTTAACAATCTGTCCGTCATGTCTTTTTACACCAAGTCTTTTACCAATCGTATCCCTACCGTTTTTGGTAGAACCCATACCTTTCTTATGTGCCATAATAAACCTCCGATTAGCTTACAATTTCATCAATTTTAAGCTCTGTAAAATACTGACGATGCCCGGCCTTTCTCTGATAATGTTTTTTCGACTTGTACTTAAACACTACTATTTTCTTTCCTCTACCATGTCTTACAACCGTAGCTTTAACTTTAGAATTTTCAAGCTCACTTCCAACTTTTACGGAACCATCTTCATTTTTAACCATTAAAGCTTCAAGCTCAACTTCCGAACCCTCAGGTAGGTTTACCTTCTCAACCTTTAAAACCTGACCGGGCTCTACAACATACTGCTTTCCGCCTGTTTTAACAACTGCATACATTACGGAACCTCCGATAAAATAAATTTGAAACGCGGAAGTGTAATTTATAGCAAAAATACACTTTTGGTCAAGAGTAAAAATATACTTATTCAAATATATTTCCAGTGTTTCAACTTAAAAACAGTTAATTCAAAAGGACTATATTTAATAGTTGCAAAAAAACGGAAAAAACCAAACAGGAGGAAACTATGGATAGATTCTATCAGATAGAAAAGACAGGAACCACCGATTTCAATGCTTTTCTATCGAAAGTATTCCTTAATATGTTCTTAGGACTACTACTAACAGCAATATCCGTCTATATGACACTTTCCACAGGTTTGTGGACAAAGATAGGAACATTCGGAGCTATCGGATTTGGAATTTTAAGCTTCGTTCTTGTCATTCTGACAGGGGTTCTAAGGAATAACGGAGTTTTAGCCGGAATAACTTTTTATCTGTTTTCGGCACTTGAAGGAATGCTTCTCGCCCCAATCTTTTACATATATACGGGATCTTCAATAATAACAGCTTTTGCTTCTGCGAGTATCCTCTTCGGAATAATGGCAATTTTGGCCCTGACAAAAAAAGTTGATTTCAGAAGATTCGGAACATATCTGTTTGTAGGCCTTATAGGAATAATAATAGCATCTCTGTTGAATATGTTTTTACTCCATTCGGCAGGTTTTGGCATGGTGATAAGCGCAATAACCGTCATTGTCTTCCTTGGATTGACAGCCTATGATATTCAAAAACTTGAAGAGATGGCCTATACAGACGGAAACGCATTTTTCGGTGCTTTAGCTCTATACCTTGACCTTATAAACCTTTTCCTTGCGCTTTTAAACCTCTTCGGAGAAAGAAGGGACTGATTTCTCCGGGACTTTGTCCCGGAACGGCCTTTCCATCTTGCGTTTTATCCAAATCTCCCATTGACGACCAGTTCAAATCTATTTATATTTAAAACAGGACTGAATGAAACTTAAAACAATCTTTTAGGGGGGAATGCGATGTTTGGAGGATTTTTCGGAAGAAAAGGTGAATACGACCCCTTTGAGGACTTTTTCAGAATTTCTAAAGAGATGGAGAAGATGCTTTCGGAATTAACAAGGGGGGTCGGAGATGTTCCCGGATTCGAGGCAGGGTTCGAACCTAAGATAGAGATGTATGAAACACCTGATGAACTTGTGGTAAGAGCTGAAATGCCGGGAATTGACAAAGATACTATAGACGCGAGAGTCAGAGGAAATCACCTCATTATTCGTGGTGTAAAAAAACAGGAACAGAAAGAAGAGAAAGACAGCGTATTTTTCAGTGAAACATTTTACGG
>Ga0256840_1000820_pt1 | contig 30979 bp, 20 predicted proteins | sample 355202metaG_FD_185969 | JGI IMG/M metagenome (GOLD analysis project Ga0256840, IMG submission 185969) | Hydrothermal vent microbial communities from Mid Atlantic Ridge, Atlantic Ocean - 355-202 | ecosystem: Environmental > Aquatic > Marine > Hydrothermal vents | place: Atlantic Ocean: Mid... | reverse complement strand
TGTCTGTTAAAGAACAGTGGGTGAAGTTCCATTATCCAAATGGCTAATGAACCGCCGTATGCGGACCCGCTTGTACGGTGGTGTGGGGAGGGCTGGAGAGAAACTAGCCCTTACCCGATTATGTCTTGATGCTCAACACTTTCAGCGGTTATAAATGAATATGCATACGAGCCTAAAACTGAGCCTATTACACCTAGCATTATTGCAAATAAACTGGATATTACCAAAGCCCATATAGGATGTTTTTTAACGTGACTAAGTATACGGTAGTAAAGATCTTTTTTTATGCGCTTAATTTCATTTTGGGTACTTTCAATTTCCGAATAAGAAACTTTTTCTTTTTTTAATTGCTCTTGGCATTCGTCACAAATCTTTGGATTATGACAAGAAACAATTAAGTCAGTTTTTATTCCATTCATGTCAAATAGGCAACCACGAGTTTCATCATGGGTGAAATTGCTAGCCTCGCCAAAATCAGGAATTTTATTTCCAGCGCGGCGATATAAAAGGGTGTAAGCATACAAAAGACGATAAATGACGTTTTCTAAAGGAATATTGTAGTGTTCCAATATTTCACTTATTTGGTGAAAGGTAAAGACAACTTGATTATCACCTAATCTACGCGAATACCAATTTTCTTCAATTGGCACATTGACAATTGCGATCATGAAATCTACTTCCGAAATAACTGGAAGCTGTTCCTTTATAAGAATATCTGAGAACTCCCACTCGTCCCCATCTGAATCACACCGCAATGCAAAATTATCGATCTCGCCAACTATTTTAAATGTTGATGATTTCCAGCTTTCAACTTTCTTTGATTGAAACCCTAAAGGAAGATGTCCTATAGACACCAATTTAATTTTGACTTTACTCATAGACTTCCTTGAGAGACATAACGTTAAAATAACTTGCTGTGTTCAGCGTCAGGACTACGAATAAGAATGTCCTATTTTCAGCAAGATGAACTTTGCATTAGAAGAATTGAGGCAAGTTGATTTTTCTCGTTATAACAAAAAAAGTAAAGCTCCGTTACTTCTATTCTCTTTGCTCTTTTTCTCTTCATTAAATTCCGTGGCAGTCGTCCGCGCTTCCATTTCCGCACTCAACTATGCAAACATCAGAACTCAGCTCTGGCTCTTTCAGCTCTTTCGCTTTTTCTCTCTTTTTCGCTACGGACTTTGAAAAAACGACATCCTACTTTTCTATGTCGAATCCTGATTTTTCACGGGATTATATTCACCGCATCGAGCCTGCTTTTTTCAAATAAAACTAGCTTCACAGCACTCAACTTCAGCTCTTTCAACCAATGAGTTTCTTTTCTGCTACTAGCTCTCGCAGGAAACAAATAACAAGTTATTGTCTAGATCAGGTTATCTTATACGCCAATCCATAAAATTTGGCAAGAAATGGTATTTATACTTTTAACTGTTTTCTGGTTAACATGCATTTATTGAATGATAACCAGATTCGATTAACATGCAATGCTTAAACTTTCCATAACTTTAGCCCCGTAGGGTGCAATAGCGAAAGCGTTTTGCACAATTTTCTGAGTGTGGGGAAGATCCTAAAATGATCTAACTTACTTCCCTAGGTGTATAGTTTTACCTGGTTACTCTACCGTTAATAATTCCTCTTCTAAGGCTTTTATTAACTTTCTTCAATTCGAATTTGAACAGACGAATTATCGTAGGCGACCACTTCACCAATAGTATAAAACTGATGATGGAAATCATCTTTAAGCTCTTCATAATATTCAGCTGCTATTCCTGCCAGCAGCCCCCCCGATGTTTGAGGATCAAAAAGTGCCTTAAATTGTGCTTTTTGAGTGATAGATTCGGGATATTCCTCAGTTTCAAAAGCTTTGCGGTTTTGTGAATGCAGGCTACTCTTGATGTCCTGTAAAATCAGTTTATCTGCACCTGGCAATAAGGGAATGGCATGTATATTTAAACGGGCTGCACAGGCAGATGCCATACATAGCTCTTTTAAATGTCCCAGTAGGCCAAAGCCGGTAACATCGGTACAGGCTTTAACATGAAGCTGGCTTAATATCATTGCTGCATGGTCGTTAGGTACCAGCATGGAAGCGATGGCTTGATTAAAAATATCTCCATCACATTCTGTTTGCATTGCGGCCGCCAGGATGACTCCTGTTCCCAGTGGCTTTGATAAAACCAGTTTGTCGCCGGGGTTTAATCCCTGCTTTTGAAACAGATCTGTTTTCTGCTGAATGCCATTGACTGCCAGCCCTACTGATAGCTCGCTTGTTTCTGATGTATGTCCGCCCAGAAAACGGCATTGCAGTGTATCAAGCTGCGAAGAAATACCCTGCATTAGCGCCTTTAACTGCCTTTTTTGTACCTTTGAGCTAGCATAGGGCAAGCTGATTAGCACTTGTGCAGATTCAGCTTTAAGGTTCATGGCATAAAGGTCACTCAAGGCATGATTGACTGCAATTTTTCCGAATAGCCAAACATCCTGGATGGGCGTTTTAAGCGCGTCCACACTCTGATAAACAATCTTGGCCTGACGGGTAATTTGCACGGCATCGTGTGGCTGGTAATAGTCTTCACCCATGACTTCATTCAGCACTTGCTGCAAAATGTCTGCCCCTATTTTGGCACCGCATCCGGCACAGCGTTTTAACGGGTCGTGCTGCTCTTCTTTTTCATTGTCTTCAATTAACTGCGGACTGATTACTGTATCTGATGGCATTGATAAAACGGGCAATTGATGAAACTGATTCATAAATTTAACATCAATAGAATTCTTCCAGCGCCAGACCCATTCACCCGATGCGCTGAAAATGGATTTTGACCCCGTTGCCTGCTTTTCACCCAGAGCCAGCAAGCTTAAAAAGCCGTCTTGCGGTTCATATTCATGCAGTGTTGTATTTAGTAGCGTGGCTCGTAGGTTATCAAAAAGTATGTCTGCCTGTCTAACGGCATAGACACCTGCTTTGGGCCTAGGTGTTGCGACCATGCAGGCAATGTCGCCTGCTGCAAATATATGATCGTAATGTAAGGATTGCAAGGTTTTTCTAACTTTTATAAAGCCGGCATTATCGCATTCCAACTGGCTTTGCTTTAGCCAAGAGGAACCTGCCGCCTGGATGCACCATATAATTTCATCGGTTAGAATTGTATCGCCATTATTGCAGTGGATGGCACCTTGGCTGAGCTTTTTAACCCGAGAGGAGGTATGAATATTAATCTTATATTTTTTGAACTGCCGTTTCACTCTGCTGATGACAGAGTGGTTATAAGTGGATAAAATCTCTTTAGAGGATGTAACCAGGTGGTACTGTAAAGATATATTAAGCATCTTTAGCTTATATGCCATCGCCATGATGACTTCTACACTGCCTGCTCCGCCGCCTACAACAGCCAGAGATTGTATTTTTCCTTGCTGGGCTTTCTGCTGAATCTGTTGCCAGCGCTGGTAAAAGTTGCTTATGGGCTTTATGGGCGTGGAGAATTCAGCGGAGCCTTCTAGCTGTTGGTTTGGGGTTGAACCAATATCAATGGAGACTGCATCAAACTGAAGGGAAGGACGATTTGCCAGTTCTAGCGTATTTGTTTCTGCATCAATGGCTGTCACGCTATCTTGAATAAAACGGATGTTAGCCCAAAGTGACAGTTTTACTAAATCAATATGCGTTTCAGCAAAACTGTAATGTCCAGAGATTAACCCTGGAAGCATACCTGAATAGGGCGTCATTGTCTGTGGACTTATCAGGGTAATGCGTACACCGGGCAAGGGGTTCATTGCCCATTTGCGTAAAACCAGCGCATGGCTGTGTCCGCCTCCGACTAAAACAAGGTCTTTAAATATTGGAGCGTCCTTCATAGTTTCACCGTTTGCAAATGTTCAGCGGCCCAGGCTAAAATTTCAGGTTCTGTGCCTCGAAATAAAAGTTCGGACTGTTTATTCTGTAACTGATAGTGGTACATCGGATCATAGTACTCTACCAGCAATAGTCTAATGCCTTCATTAAATAAATCACTCTCTCCCGCTGCGAATAAATGATGCAGAGCCAGAGTAAATGAGCTCTGCATTTTTTTATAGCGGATACCGCCCAGCCTTTTTTTTATACGTGCCAGATTGTCCAGTACAAAAGAGGAAAATTTGTCTTTTGCAGCCTCTTGATAATGTTGCTGATAGAGTGGCCAGCTATTGGCAATATAATCTTCAGTTATGTTGGCTACGCGCCGGTCCAAATCTTGCTCAAGGATGATATAGGGCGAGTGAGCCATTTTTTCACTGAAGCTAGTGGGAAGGGTAAGCCGACCTATCCTTTTCCCCTCATCTTCTAATAGCAGCCGAGACTTTGGGGCCTGATGCCAATGCTTAAGACAGGCAATAGACAATTGATTTTCTAAGTTAATCTGAGTAGGCTGTGAATCATGAACGTCACAGCCAAAAGCGGACCCTCTGTGATTGGCCAGCCCTTCAAGATCAATATGGTGATCTGTTTTCTTTAATGTCTGAGTTTTTCCTGAACCGGTAAGTCCGCTTAAAATGACGAAAGGAATTTGCTGCAGGTCGGCTTCCAGCTGCTGCAGCAAAAAGGTCCGCATAGATTTATAGCCGCCCTTAACTAGCGGGTAGTTCAATCCGGCTTCCTTAAGCCAGGCTTGTGTTGTGCGTGAACGCAGGCCGCCGCGAAAACAATACAGATAGCCTTCCGGATAAGTGTTTGCAAAGTGTTTCCACTGTTGCATTCTGTGTTCTCGAATCTCCGGAGTCGCCATTTCCAAACCTAAGGCAATGGCCGCATCCTGTCCCTCCTGTTTAAAGCGGGTGCCAATAGCTTGGCGCTGAGAATCATTTAGAAGGGGAATGTTTTGACTGCTAGGAAAAGCCCCTTTATTAAATTCAACAGGTGCCCGAACATCCATCAGAGGTATATCTTGCAGAAAAATCCTTAGGTAGTCCTCTGTATCTTGTCGGCTCATATTATGCTGATAGTAGTTAAGGTTATTGTTCCCCCTCGCTTTAAACGTATTTGATATTAGGGCAACGGGAAACAAATAACTCACCCGCCTTGCTTGCTTTTTGTCCGTCTTAGGTTTTTGCCGCTACGGCTACATAGCTTGCCATGCGCCTTTCGCAATAAAAATCTAAGCCGAAAAAAATCTACGCAATATGGGAAGGCTATTTTATTTCCAATTGCCTAGATTACCATTTATACCTATTTTCCAGCAACTGCTTCCATTGTCGAACAGAAATGATTTTTAATTGATTCTAACGGTGAAGAAACCCCGCCAGAAGTTGAATAAGTCATAGAAACATTGACACCATTATTCTTAGGTACGATCCCAATATTCAGAGGAACAGTTTTTCCTTTTCCAAAGCTGACCGTTTGAGATGCACTAATAATACCTAGACTCTGGTCAGTATTTGTAATTGACCAGCCATCATTAATTGTATATTGGGCTGCTCGCTGCATGGCAGTTTTTTTAGATACTCCTTTTATGAAAACGTGTGACTTAAAGGTGCGACCGGCTAGAAAGCTGCCATTGTAGGTAAAGTTCCGGGCACATTCCCGTGAATCATTTGTTTTTAAAGTCTGTGTTCCTGACGAAGCACACCCGGCTGTAAAAGCTATAGCTACAATTGTTAAAATGCTTTTTTTCATTGTTCCTCCATAGTAAAGTTAAAAAGATATACCGCCGGCAATAGGTGATGCTGGCAGTTATAAAAAGACAACGATAGCATACTAGCCTAACGTAAAACTAGAGTTGTAATAATAAATGTGGCCAAAAGGTTTATGTGTATTTCTCAGATAATAATTGCCAATAGTCCTTATCAAAAGCTATTTTGCTGAGATCTTTATATATAATTCTGTTTCTTGCCAATTGATATTAGTGGGTTAAGCTCAAATAAATCAGTTGATCGCTAAGTTCAGCTGTAACTAATTAAATAATATGCTTAAGCAAGTTTTTCTATTCTCACCAGATGGGTGAGACTATTTCGCTTCACGGGTTTATTTAAGTTAAAACAAGCCAAATCACCTGCTGGGTGAGTGATATAGCCTATTTTTATTATTTGTGTAATTTTATCAAATATAATTTCCAGCTGGTATCGACTGCTTTTATTAACCAATTCGTTGTAATAGATGCTATTTTTAGTTTTTATTTCTCAGACCAATACAATGCCCCTAAGTATATTGATAAACGGTTCATTTTTTGCTTTAAAATAAGGTTTGCTTAAAAAATTAATGCGTGCTCAAAATACAATATATACCTCTATCATTGCTTTCGGATAAACAATAATGAATTCCCTTATCAGCTGGTTTACCCGTAACAGTATTGCCGCCAATTTGCTTATGTTGGCCATTTTGCTCTGGGGAATGGCATCGTTGGGAAAAATCATTGTTGAAGCACACCCCGCTTCGCAGATGGACAGCATTACTGTTAGCGTTGCCTACAGAGGGGCAACGCCTGCGGAAATGGAAGAAAGTATTGTTATTCGTATTGAAGAGATTACCCAAGATCTTGAGGGAATCAAAAGCATTAGTTCGGAGGCGATGGAGAATAGTGCGACAGTTACTTTTGAAGTGCTGGAAAATTATGACCCTCGGATACTGCTAGAGGATATAAAAGCACGGGTTGATACCATTAATACCTTTCCGGTTGATAGCGAGAGACCTGTTGTCGCACTAGCACAAAGACGCTGGGAAGTGATCAGTGTAATTGTGGCTGCCGATATTCCTGAAAAAGAATTGCGTAAGATTGGCGAGTGGGTTAGGGATGATATTGCTGGCTTGCCTGGTGTATCCCTGGTGCAGCTCACGTCAGTCAGACCATACGAACTCGCCATTGAAATCTCAGAAAAAAACTTGCATCGCTATGGTTTAACTTTGGATGACGTGGCCCAGGCAATTAATCGTTCTTCTCTAAATTCACCGGCGGGTGTGATTAAGTCCTCAGGTGGCGAAATTCTATTGCGTACCAAAGGTCAAGCCTATGTAAAAGCTGATTTTGAGAGCATTATTTTATTGCCCCGTGAAGATGGCAGTCATTTAAGGCTGGGTGATATTGCTACAATTATTGATGGTTTTGAAGAAGAGTCGCTGGTGACTTATTTTAATCATAAACGCAGTGTAAAAATAGAAGTATTTCGTGTAGGCAATCAGAGCGTTATTAATATTGCCCAAACGGTTAAAGATTATATTGCAGATAAGCAAAGTACGATGCCGCCAGGGGTTGAGTTAACCTATTGGCGGGATCACGCTAAATCTATCAAGATAAGACTATCCACTTTAATGAATAGTGCAATACAGAGCATTCTGCTTATCTTTGTTGTGCTGACTCTGTTTTTGCGATTATCTATTGCCATCTGGGTTTCTGTAGGTATTCCCGTTGCCATTGTCGGTGCTTTTGCGATAATGCCGATCATGGGCGTCAGCATTAATTACACCAGCGTCGGTGCATTTATTATGGCGCTAGGTTTGGTGGTTGATGATGCTATTGTGACAGGCGAAAGCATCTACTCTCGATTACGAAATAAAGTCGATCCTGATTCCACAACAGCGGCTATCAAAGGAACTCAGGATGTGGCAGTGCCGGTTACCTTTGGCATGCTGACAACCATTATGGCTTTTTCTGGATTGATGATGAATACGGGCGGGGCATTAAGCCGTATTTTTAATGTTGTGCCTATCATTGTTATTTCTGTATTGGTTTTTTCTTTTATTGAATCAAAATTTATTCTTCCGGCCCACCTTAAGCACCTTAAGGCTGATAATGACGATGATCATTTATTGAGCCGTTGGCAGCGTCGGTTTGCCGATGGTTTAGAACAGGCTATAGACCGGTTTTACACGCCGTTTTTGGTAAAGATAGTTCAGCGGCGGTATCTAACTTTTTCTCTATTTGTTTCTATTGCCATCATTTTAATCAGCCTGATTGCCAGCGGGCAGATAGGTTTTACCTTTTTCCCTAGAACGCAAAGCGATACGGCCCGTGGTTCTATTACCATGCCAGTTGGTACCCCCTTTGAAACCACACAAAAGCATGTCCGAAAAATGGCTAAGGCAGCCGAGCATTTACAGCAAAAATATATAGACCCAGAAACACAGAAAAGCATTATTACTAATATTTTTAGTTCTGTTGGCAGCACCGGCGGCGCTGGCAAACCTCAGTCACATCTTGGGCGGGTGATGTTTCAGATTATACCGCCAGAAATTCGCACATTGGATATTAGTTCGCAGCAGCTGGCCAAAGAATGGCGACAGCAGATTGGCCAAATACCCGGGGCGGAAAAAGTCAGTTTTATTGGCCATATACGCCATGGCGGCATGCCTTTGGATATAGAGTTTAAAGGCCAGGATTTTGAACTGTTAACCGAGCTTTCCAGGCAGGTTCAGAACTATTTAATGGGCTATCCTGGAGTGTTTGATATTTCAGATAATCACGAACAGGGCAAAGAAGAATTGCAGTTAAGCATTAAGCCAGAGGCAGAGCTGTTAGGCATTACCCTGGATGACCTAGCGCGCCAAGTGCAGCAGGCTTTTCTTGGCCGGCAGGCACAGCGGATTCAGCGGGGACGGGAGGATATTAGGATTATTGTCCGCTATCCGGCAAACGAGCGACACTCAGTAGCAAACCTGAAGCAGATGTATATACGTGCTCCTTCGGGCATGGAAGTCCCGTTTGCCGATGTTGCCGAGATAAAGGTTGAGCGAAGTGCCGCTGCGATTCACCGTACAGATCGCTTCCGTACACTTAATATAACAGCGGATATTAATAAAAAAACAGTGCAGGCGGAGGTTTTAAAGCGTGATTTAAGAGCCTGGCTAAAACAGGCGGTGGCTCCCTACCCGGGCGTACAATATAGCCTGATAGGCGAAGCAAAAGATCAGGAGGAATCTTTTGCCAGTGCTATTTCTGGTGCATTATTGGCGCTGGTTGGGATTTATGCCATGCTTGCCATTCCTTTTCGCTCATATAGCCAGCCGCTTATTGTTATGTCTGCTATTCCCTTTGGTTTGCTGGGGGCAGTGCTAGGACATATGATTTTAGGGATAAACCTGACTATTAACAGCATTCTTGGCATGGTTGCACTGATCGGCATCGTGGTAAATGACAGCCTAGTACTGGTTGACTTTATTAATCGCCGAAAGCTGGCTGGCGAAGATATTGAGCATGCAGTCAGTTATGCCGGAGCCGCCCGTTTTCGTCCCATCATGTTAACGTCACTAACTACTTTTGCAGGTTTGCTGCCATTAATGTTTGAGAAAAATGTTCAGGCTCAGTTTTTAATTCCTATGGCTGTATCATTAGGCTTTGGAATTCTTTTTGCTACCTTTATTACTTTGTTGCTGGTACCTGTTAATTATATGATTTTAGAAGATCTGTTTAGCTTTGGCCGAAAGTTTCGGGCGGAGGAAAAAGTATGAAGCATACATTCTCGTTCCTACGCCGTGCGTGGGAACGCATATTAAGTTGTGGATTCGCTTTGATATGGTTCCCCACGCAAAGCATTAATGCCATTATGTTGGGTATTGGCAACGGTAGGCTGGGGCAGAATGGTAGAGCCGTTCCTGCTTTTTACACAAAGCTGGGGCTGCGCTTAAGCTTCACCCCAGCCTACATTATTCTTTTGTGCTTAATGGTAACGCTGCCAGGCTGCAGCTATTTTAGCGCAGTAGATTCTGCGCCAGAAACCGTAAAAATTCCAGAACAATGGACATCCGCTATAACTAAAGAGCAAGAACCTGTCCGCCCTTGGCTAGATGAGTTTTCAGAGCCCCGGCTTATTGAGCTGGTGAAAGAAGCCTTTCAGAAAAACCCTAGCATTCAAAGCTTAATTGCTGGCATTGCGATTGCCGAAGAGCAGACCTGGCTTTCCTGGGCAGGTTTTTGGCCAAAAATTAACGCTGGGTTGAGGGCCAGCAGAAATCAGCGCAGCAATGCTTCCGGTTTTTCTGTTTCTTCTACCCGTGTCAATAATGTAGGTTTTTCGCTGGACTTTTTGTGGGAAATAGATCTTTGGTATAAGCTGGGCAATGAGCTAGAAGCAACTGAATACGAAAAAACCGCGACACTCTCCGATTTATATGCCGCTCAATTATCATTAGCCGCCAATATCAGCAAAAGCTGGTTTGATGCCATTGTGGCCAGCCAGCAAGTTAAATTGGCAGATAAAACCATAAACAGTTTTAAAAATGCTCTGGATATTATTGAGCGGGGATACGACAGGGGGCTTTATAAGGCTCTCGATGTACGTCTGGCGCGCAGCAATCTATTAAATGCAAAAGGCCGTAAACAGAATTTCCTAAGAATCAAGGATGAAGCAACCAGAACAGTTGAGTCTTTATCAGGCCGCTATCCCTCTGCAAGCCTTGAATTACCCGAACAGCTACCCACTGTCTCCCAGTCTCTGCCCAATAGCGTACCTTCCAGTTTATTGGAACGCAGACCGGATATTATTGCCGCCGAACAGCGTTTTTTTGCATCTGACCAATGGCTGTTAAAGGCCAGAAAAAATATGCTGCCTACGATCCAGATCAGTGGTTCAGGCGGTACCAGCACTAAAAAGCTGGCTGATATTTTTGATCCTGAAGGCCTGATCTGGAATATTGCAAGCAACCTGTCTCAGCCCATATTTCATGGTGCGCAATTACTGGCTGAACGTAATCAGGCGGAAGCTCGGGTTAAAAAGGCTGCTGCTGATTATGCCCAGGTAGTGCTGCAGGCTTTTCAAGAAGTTGAAACTGCCATGGCAGCAGAAAAATGGCTGCAAAAGCAATTGATGCTTTTGCAGGCAGAAGCTAAAGAGTCAGCTGATGCAGAATATTTGGCAGAAAATGACTACATCACCGGGCTGACGGATATTATCACTTTGCTGGAAGCTCAGCGCCGTGCCTTTGATTCTGAAAATAGTCTGCTTGAACTGCACAAACAGCGTTTGCAGAATCGCATTAACCTTTATTTGGCTCTTGGCGGCCCAGTACTTACTCCACTATCAAAATGAAACTAATACGAAAACTGCTGCCTTTATTGGTCATTGCGTTGAGCCTATTGATTGCTTTTATTATCTATAATAACAAGCCTGTCGCCAAACGCCGTCCTTCTCATCCAAAAATATTAACAGTAGAAACGGTTAAATTGCAGCCACAGAACTTCCCAGTGCTAATACATACTCAGGGCATTGTTGAACCCAGAACAACCACGACACTTATTCCGCGCATTTCAGGGGAAATAATTAAAGTGTCCTCCAAATTTCGGCCTGGCGGTTTTTTTGAAGCGGGCGATACATTATTGACCATAGACTCAACTGATTATAAATTAGATATAAAATCAGCACATGCCGCATTATCTGAGGCAGTATTTAATTATAAAGAAGAACTGGCTCAGGCGGAACAGGCGGCAGAAAACTGGAAAAGACTGGGGCGAACTGAAGCACCTTCAGATCTGGTTTTGCATAAACCTCAATTGGCAAGAGCTAAAGCATCGGTTGATTCTGCTAAAGCAAAATTACAGAGAGTGGAGCTTGATTTAAAGCGCACTCGCATTAAAGCGCCTTATGCCGGCCGTATTCTAGAACAGTTTGTCGATCGTGGGCAGTACGTTTCACCAGGTAATCCTTTGGCTAAAATTTTTGCTATCGACTATGTTGAAGTTCGTCTGCCTATCACAGAAAAACAGCGTGGCATGATTGATCTGCCACGTTCATATCGCGGCGAATCAAATCAGCCCTATAATGGCCCGGAAGCTTCGGTTTATGCCACTATTGGCGAGAGGGAGTATAGCTGGCAAGGACGCGTTATTCGTACAGAAGGTTCTGTGGATAGAGCTACTAGGCAGGTATTTGTCATTGTGCAAATAGATGACCCATATAAACGTCACAGTGATAATCGGCCGCCATTAGAAATTGGACAGTTTGTTAAGGCTGATATTAAAGGGAAGGTGCTAGAGGGAGTTTATGCTATTCCGCGTACTGCCGTGCAGGGCAGCGATACCATTATGGCTGTTGATAAAGAAAGCCGTTTACAGCGCAAAACTATCAAGCCTGTATGGGAAACTCATGATCAGCTGCTGGTTAAAGGAGGTTTGTCTGAAGGTGAGCAATTATGTGTGACGTATGTACCTTTCGCAGCAAATAATGTGAAAGTGAATTTAGCCCCTGAAATCTCAAAGCGTAAATCTGCTAACGATCAAAAAGAAAGGGGAAAACGTCCCCACTCGCATAAGCCAAAAGAGCAGAAATAGCAAATGAATGCAATGATCGTCTGGTTTGCACGCAATCGCGTTGCTTCCAACTTGCTAATGGCTGTGATTGTGTTCACTGGCCTTTTCGTCATGCTAACGATGGTACCCGTTGAATCATCACCGCAATATGAACGTAGCCGTCTGTATGTGAAGTTTAACTACCCGGGTGGTACGCCGGAAGATATAGAAAAATCAGTTACCACCCGTATTGAAGAGGCGATTTATGATTTGCCAGGCATAACAGAGCTGCGAAGTACATCCAGTGAAGGTGGTGGTTCCGTTACTATGGATACTGCGGATGGGTTTGAATACAGAGAGGTAATGAATGATATTCAAACTAGAGTCGACCTTATCACAAGCTTTCCTGATGAGCTGGAAGACCTTGAAGTAGGCGTAATGTCCAGACGATTTGAAGTAATTAGCATTTCGCTGAGCGGTGATTTGCCAGAAGCTGAACTACGCACATTAGGAAAAAAAGTGCGAGATGAAATTGCAGACCTGCCTGGCGTAACCCAGGTAGATTTGACAGGCGTTAGGCCTTTTGAAATTTCCATCGAAGTTTCAGAGCATCAGTTGCGCGAATATGAGCTGAATATTGCTGATTTGGCGGATGTGATTCGTCGGTCATCAGTTGATATTCCTGCTGGTGCAATTAAAACGGGCGATTCTGAATTTTTAGTGCGCACTACTGGGCAGCTTTATCATGCTGCCGATTTTGCTGATATTGTGGTCAAAACAAATGCTGATGGCAGTAGTCTGCGCATTGGAGATATTGCCCGGATCCATGATGGTTTTGTAGATCTTCCAATTTTATCTCGTTTTAACGGTGTGCCTTCAGTGATGATTGAGGTTTATCGTTTGGGTGATCAGGATGCACTGAAAATATCTGAGCAAATAAAAAAATATTTGAATGACGCACAAAATAGAATGCCGCCTGGTGTAAAAATAGAGTATTGGCGCGACCGTTCAAAATATATAGATAACCGTATTTCATCACTTATTCAAACGGCCATTCAAGGAGCCGTTTTAGTTTTTATTCTGCTAACCCTGTTCTTGCGTATGGAGCTGGCATTCTGGGTGGTTTTGGGCATTCCTGTTTCAGTCGTCGGTGCATTTGCTTTTATGCCGATGTTTGATGTCACCATTAATTACACCAGCATGTTCGCCTTTATTCTGGTACTGGGAATTGTAGTGGATGATGCCATCGTCACCGGTGAAAATATCTATAAGCATATGGGGCAGGATGAAGACCCGACTGATGCAGTAATTCGGGGCACGCAGGAAGTTGCAACAGCGGTTACTTTTGGGGTGTTGACTACCATTGTCGCTTTTGGAGCATTGCTGACTATGGAAGGCGCCCGCAGTAAAATGTTTACTATGATTCCTGCCATTGTGATTCCAGTATTGGTCTTGTCATTAATTGAAACTAAGCTGATACTTCCTGCTCATCTTAAACACTTGCGAGAAGAACGATCCTTTCCGTTACTCAATAAAATTCAAAACTACGTCAGCGATAGTTTAAAAAGTTTTATCGATAATATTTATCAGCCGCTATTAAATAAGGCGTTAAAACAGCCGGGGCTGACACTGGCATTATTTTTCAGTGTGCTTATTATCATCTGCAGTTCTATTTTTAGCGGCTGGATTCACTTTACTTTTTTCCCCAGAGTGCAGAGTGAAATTGCCAGAGCGCAGGTGACTTTTCCTGAAGGTACACCTTACGAAGTCACGCGCCGTCATGTAGAGCATATTGAGCAGGCCGCTATTGCATTGAGAGATAAATATAACAGATTAGATCCTAATGAAAAAATCATTACCAATGTTTATTCTACCGTCAGCATACAAGGCAGTGTGCGCATGGGGCTAAAGCCCAACCAAGGCTATGTGAATTTTGAGATTATCCCTCAGGAAATGCGAACTAATCATGTCAGCAGCATAGAGTTGGCCCGAGAATGGCGAAACCTGGTCGGCCCCATTGCGGGGGCAAAAAAACTCACCTTTCGAGCCTCCATCTTTAGGCCAGCCAATGCCATTGATATTATGCTAAAAGGACATGATTTTGATGAGCTGAATAGAGTTTCTGCAAAAATAAAAAAGCAGCTGGCACAATATCCTGGCGTTATTGATGTTGGCGATGATTTTTCTCAAGGCAAAGAGCAAGTCCAGCTGCAAATTAAGCCTGAAGCTAAACTGCTGGGGCTAAATACTGTAGATCTAGGTTTGCAAGTACGAGGTGCCTTTCATGGTATGGAGGTGCAGCGAATGCAGCGTGACGGGGAAGAAGTTAAAGTCTATATCCGTTATCCAGAATCAGAACGAGAATCGTTTTCCAACCTGCAAACTATGAAAATCCGTACAGCGGATGGCAGAGAAGTGCCTATCCAGCAAGTTGCGGATATAACCATAACCCGAACACCTGCCGTTATCCACCGTTCAGACCGCTATCGTACCATTCATGTTACTGCGGATACGGATAAAAAAATGGTACAGCTGCCTATTTTAAGGAGAGAGATGAATGGGTTTATTGGTAAAATATTGCAGGATCATCCCGGTGTTACATTTGTTGAAGAAGGCGAGGCTAAAGAAACACGTGCCTCATTTAAAAGCTTGGGCTTTGGGATGGCATTGGTTTTATTTATAATTTATGCACTGTTAGCAATCCCGTTTCAATCTTATTCTCAACCCTTTATTGTGATGTCAGTTATCCCCTTTGGTCTGATTGGTGCTGTTTTGGGGCATATGATCTTAGGGCTGGATTTAACTATTCAAAGTGTGCTGGGGATGTTAGCTTTAACGGGGGTTGTGGTAAATGACAGCCTGGTTTTAGTGGATTTTATCAATCGGTGCAGGCGTCAGGGCTCTGAATTACTTGATGCTGTTGTACGGGCTGGCAGTGCGCGCTTTAGAGCTATATTATTAACTTCGCTTACTACTTTTATCGGACTGATGCCGATGATGTTTAGTGCTAATACGCAGGCTCAGTTTCTAATTCCTATGGCGGTGTCTTTGGCTTTTGGCGTTTTGTTTGCCACTTTTATTACTTTGGTTTTAGTGCCGTGTTTTTATTTGTTGCTGGAAGGAATGAAACAGCGAAGGGGTGGGGTTTTATAAAAATGCAGGAGAAACCGTTTATGAATGCCTTTGCCTATTCTCTGGGTGTAAGAGTATCCCTGTTGCAATAAGTGAACTGGCTGGACGGTTCGTTTCGGGCATTACTCCTGTCCTAACTATTCACATCCATGTGGAAGTTGAGTATGAAAAAATTCTACGTTAGGTAGCGCGCATTAAATAACCTACCCAGATTGCGCAGGGTTTTTATTCGTCTTCAAGGCGCAACGAAGGGAGCATAGCAAGCTATGTGACCGAAGTTGCAACGCTGAAGACGGATAAAAAGACAAGCAAGATTGGTGGGTTATTTATTGCGAGTTGCCTTAGCTGTTCAAACCTTTCCTTACGCAGTCCTGAAGATAGACAAAGTCGAAAGCTACTTAGATTTTTTTTCCTTCTTGGCTTTTTTAACCTGTTTCGTTTTTTTAGTTTTGCTGGCTTTTTTTGCCTGTTTGGCCTTTTTGGTTTTGCTGGCTTTTTTTACTTGTTTGGCCTGTTTTGTTTTCTTGGCATTTTTCACCTTAGAAAAGCGAATATCAGACTTATTTTTTTTAATGGTTTTTTCGCCTATTCCTTTAACATTAGTTAGCTCGGCAAGTGACTTAAAAGCACCGTTTGCTTTTCGATATTTTACAATGGCAGTAGCCTTTATTATCCCAATGCCTTTTAAAGACTGAGAAATGGTTTTCGCATCTGCTTTATTAATGTCTACGGGTGCGGCATAGATATTAAAAGAAAAAATAGCCAATAAGAGTGTAAATATTTTCATCTGTAGTTCCTGAAGAGTTAGAATGGTAGAGATCGACTTAATAAAAGAATTGATAACTGTATCGACTATAGATTAGCTAATTTTTTTATCTTTGCAAGTAATCATCTGTGAAATCATATTAATCTGTGGCATTAAGACAAAATTAATGAAAAAACTGGCGTATTGGTTTATTACACTTCCTAGACGAAGCAAAGCAGGCATTCTGATAAGTGCAGATGTACTGTTTTCAGTTTTTTCATTATGGCTGGCATTTTCTTTGAGATTGGGAGAGTGGTATGTACCTAAGGGATATGTTTGGCTTTTATTTTTCATCGGCCCCGTACTTGCTGTTCCAATTTTTTTAAAATTTGGTCTGTATCGTGCGATTATCAGATATATCGGTGGGCGTGTTTTATGGGTTATTTTTCAGTCTGTTACTTTATATTCTTTGATTTTTACGGTAGTTGTCTTTCAGACGGGGATTGGGCTTGTGCCCCGAACTGTTCCGCCTTTAAACTGGCTGATACTGTTGCTGCTTATTGGGGGGAGCCGGTTTTTTGCTCGCTGGTGGCTGGCTGATACCTATTCACGGCTGGGCGGCAATGTCGCAAAAGATTGCCGTGTTAAAAAAGTTATTATTTATGGTGCTGGCAGTGCAGGCGTTCAGCTATCTCTGGCGTTAGCCTATGGGCAGGAGTTTAACCCCGTTGCCTTTTTAGATGACGATAAGCAACTGCACAAGCAAAAGGTTAATGGCCTAAGGATCTATCCCTTGTCATCACTTAGCTATTTGATTGAAAGACATGGGGTAACAGAGGTTCTATTGGCCATTCCTTCTGCCACGCGCGCCCGTAGAAGTGAAGTTATCAGGCTATTGGAGCCTTATCCGGTTCATGTGAGAACCATACCCGGAATGGCGGATATTGCACAGGGAAATGTTAAGGTTGATGAGTTGCAGGAGGTCGATATTGCTGACTTGCTGGGCCGGGACACGGTTGCTCCAGATCAGGCCTTATTCGATACGAATATTGTGGGGAAATCTGTTTTGGTAACCGGTGCTGGGGGGTCGATAGGCTCAGAGCTCTGTCGACAAATTATTCAGCTGCAACCTGAAAAACTGATTCTTTTTGAATTAAATGAGTTTGCACTCTATTCAATTGATAAGGAGCTGAAACATGCACTTTCTCAGCATAAAAAAGATCCTGGCTTTGAAGTTATCCCTATTATAGGCTCTGTCACAGATGAGGGACGGGTAGAAAAAGTATGTAAAGTATTTAATATACAGACAATTTATCACGCGGCAGCCTATAAACATGTGCCTTTGGTAGAACAGAATCCCTGTGAAGCAATTAAAAGCAATGTCTTTGGAACTTTCAGTGTCGCTCTAGCCGCAATAAATTCCAAAGTTGAAACGTTTGTGCTTATTTCGACTGATAAAGCTGTTAGACCAGCCAATATGATGGGGGCAACAAAGCGTTTTGCTGAATTGGTACTGCAGGGTTTGAGTCAAGGTAAGCAGCATAGTACCCGTTTTACTATGGTACGTTTTGGCAATGTACTAGGCTCATCAGGCTCCGTCATTCCACTGTTTAGGGAGCAGATTGCACGGGGGGGGCCTGTTACAGTGACAGATCCGCGTGTTCTTCGCTACTTTATGACCATACAGGAGGCCGCACAACTGGTTATCCAGGCTGGTGCTATGGGTTTAGGCGGTGATGTTTTTGTTTTAGATATGGGCGGGCCAATACATATTGTTGATTTGGCAAAGCGGATGATTAAATTAAGCGGACTGGAAGTGAAGGATGAAAACCATCCCGAGGGAGAAATTGAAATTAGATATACTGGGTTAAGGCCTGGTGAAAAATTATATGAGGAATTGGTAATTGGCGATAATGTCTCTGACACTGCACACCGTAGGATTTTAAGAGCAGAAGAGGACGTTATTCCCTGGCCAGAATTGAACGATAGACTGGAGCGGCTGAAAACTGCAGTAGATAATGATGATTTTGCTGGAATAATGCTACTCTTAAAGCAGTCGGTTTCAGGGTTTACTCCACAAGGTGGTGTGCGTGACTTGCTGTGGAGAGCTAAGTGTGCTCAGGAGGCTGGAAATAAATAATCACCCCGTCCATAAAAGGATGATTATTTATTTTTAGCTCCCTCAATAGAGGGGCAGGGCTTTCCTTTCGGCAAAAAAAAACCTCTCAGAGCAAAATAGCTAAGAGAGGTAAATACAGGCAGAATATATGAGGAGGTTCTGCATGTTGTTACAACACTAAGGAGTTAGCAGGTTTTCAAGAATGGCTGGAAACCGAAACTCGTCTACCATACTGTAATCCGGTAAAGTATTTGATGAGGCATCAAATAAGTTAAACCTAACTATACAGAGAAAAAAATTGTATACAATAGGTTAATTATTAAATACATTGTTTCCTTGTTGTAAATAATTACTGCTCCCTGTAAAATTCAGCTTAACTGCAATAGTTGTAAAGGGTGTTGAATGGATAAGTTAACCAGTATGAATGTGTTTGTGCGTGTAGCAAAGGCTGGAAGTTTTGCGGGAGCCGCCAGAGATTTAGGCATTTCCAGGGCAATGGCCACCAAACATATCATGCATTTGGAAAGTGCGCTTGATACACGTCTATTGAACAGGACAACCCGGAGTTTAAGCTTAACTGAAGTTGGAATTTCCTATTTGGAGCGCTGTCAGCAAGTTTTGGTTGATGTTGCTGAAATGGAGACGGCTGTTACACATTTGCAGGCTGAGCCAAGAGGGGTGCTAAAAATCAGCGCCCCCCCTGTGATAGGTGCAACCCATATTGCACCTGCGTTAGCTGAGTTTCTAAAGAAGAATGACGACTTGACAGTGGAAATAATCCTAAAGGGCAGTCATGTCGATTTGATTGACGAAGGTGTTGATATCGCGATATTTTTGGGGAAGCTGCAAGATACCAGTCTAATAGCCAGAAAATTGGCCAGTTCTGCATTAGTTGTCTGTGGAGCGCCGGAGTATTTCGAACGTTATGGTGTCCCAGAAGAACCAGAAGACTTGGTAGACCATAGCTGTTTGGTAAACTGGGCCATTCCTCCTCGTGACAGATGGAAATTTCGGGGGATTTTAGGGGAAAGGGAAGTGAAAGTGACGGGGCGCATGCAAGCTAATGTAGCCGACCCGATTAGAATTGCTGCTGATAGTGGGCTGGGATTGATTATGCTGCCCAAATATATCGTTGGCCGTGATATAGAAAAGGGGAAATTGCAGGTTGTGCTGGAGCAATACAGCATCGCACCTTTGGAGATTCATGCAGTTTATCCTCATCGAAAATATTTATCAGCAAAAGTCAGAGACTTTTTAGATTTTCTGCAAGCCTGGATGCCGAACCGAGTAGGTATGGAGTGATTTTCCCAGGAATGTGGCATAATCCTAAATAAATCAGCTGAACGCTTAGTTTAACGGTAACTTGTCAAATAAACTGTATAATCCGGTTTTTCACTATTCACCAGATGGGTGAGTGTATTTCGCTTCACAGTTTTGTGAAAAATCTGAACAAAAATTCTGCAGAATAGCTTTCGATAAGGACTGCTGCGATTATCTTCGAGCTATTCTTTGCCTTTTTTGCCCAGATTTCCCACAAAACCCGTGCTCAACTAATTTATTTAGGATAATGGATAAGGCTTCTATAGAATCAAAGTGGGACCGTATTTATGAAAGCAGTGACTGCTCGGCAGTTGCAGGTGTTTTGCTAGATAATAATTTTTTATTGCCCGAAAAGGGGGTTGCACTAGATTTAGCCAGTGGATTAGGCGCAAACGCTCTTTTTTTGGCTGAAAAAGGCCTGGATACTCATGCCTGGGATATTTCGTCGGTTGCGCTGAAAAAATTAAAACAGAATGCAAAGAAGAATAACCTCAAGGTTTCCGTAAAGCAAACCCAAATAGAGCCAAATAGCTTGCCTAAAAACACTTTTGATGTGATTGTTTTGAGCCGTTTCCTTGACCGTTCTCTGTGTAATGCGATAATGGACAGTTTAAAACTTGGAGGGGTGCTTTTTTATCAGACGTATGTCAAAGAAAAGTTAGGTTCTAGCGGACCAAAAAACCCTGAGTTCCTATTGGCAAGAAATGAGCTGTTACTGCTCTTTAGCCCATTGACAGTGCTGGTTTATAGAGAGAATAGCCTGGTTGGAGATTTGGATTATGGTGAGCGTAATGAAGCTTTTTTTATAGGTCAGAAATGTTAGGTGAGAAATGATAGAAAATTTAGATCCAAAGCAATCCTGGACATTTTTGCAGGAAAACTCAACGGCAGTCATGCTTGATGTGCGAACGGCAATTGAACATTCTTTTGTAGGCCATCCGCCAGAAGCAATTCATATTGCATGGAAGGAGTTTCCTGGAATGAAGGAAAATGAAACTTTTGTTGCTCAGGTTGAAGAAAAGATAAGTGATAAAAACGTACCCATTCTGCTGCTTTGCAGGAGTAGTGTACGTTCAGTAGCGGCTGCTAAAGCGCTGGAAGGCGCTGGGTTTAACCGGCTAATCAATATAGCAGAAGGCTTTGAAGGTGTGCTAGATGATGAGATGCACAGAGGGAATATAGATGGCTGGCGGTTTCACGGTCTTCCTTGGGTGCAGAGTTAAGCTCTATTTGGCGAATTTAGCCCGGTTTTTCTAATCTCGAAATGTTCGGGAATAGGGCTAAGGAATATTAACAAACATTAACAAAACAGTAAAATATTAAAGTGATAGAAAAATTAAGAAATATAGCAATTATTGCTCACGTTGACCATGGCAAGACAACCTTGGTTGATAAATTATTAGAGCAGTCTGGCACTTTCTCAGAGCATGAGCAGTTGAGTGAGAGAATGATGGACTCTAATGATCTTGAAAAAGAGCGTGGGATTACTATTCTGGCAAAAAATACTGCTATTGACTGGAACGGCTATCATATCAATATTGTAGATACCCCAGGGCATGCTGACTTTGGCGGAGAGGTCGAGCGGGTGCTGTCTATGGTTGACTCTGTATTGCTATTGGTTGATGCAGTTGATGGGCCAATGCCTCAGACGCGGTTTGTTACGCAAAAAGCGTTTGCATTAGGCCTGAAACCGATAGTTGTAATCAATAAAATAGATAGGCCAGGCGCTCGTCCTGACTGGGTTGTAGATCAGACATTTGATTTATTCGATAATTTGGGAGCAACTGATGAACAGTTAGATTTCCCAATTATCTACGCATCGGCCATCAATGGCTACGCAGGGCTGGAAAACGATGTTTCCAGTGGCGATATGACACCTTTATTTGAAACAGTAGTCGAAAAAGTTGCGCCGCCAACTGTAGATGCTGATTCGCCTTTTCAGATGCAGGTAATTAGCCTTGATTATAATTCATATGTAGGCGTCATTGGCGTTGGACGCATTCAGCGTGGCTCTGTAAAGCGCAATATGCCACTTACTTTGATTGATAATGAAGGAAATACACGTAATGGCCGTATGCTGAAGCTTTATGGATTTAGCGGGTTGGAGCGTGTTGAAATTGAAACGGCTCAGGCCGGAGATATTATTGCTTTCTGCGGCATAGAAAAGCTGCAGATATCTGAGACATTATGTGACCCTTCAAAAGTAGAGGCATTGCCAAAGCTATCAATTGATGAGCCAACAGTAAGCATGACGTTTCAAGTCAACAACTCACCGTTTGCTGGAAAAGAAGGCAAGTTTATTACTACACGGCAAATTTTTGATCGATTGGAAAAGGAGTTGCAGCATAATGTAGCCTTACGTGTAGAGACAACAGATGACCCAGATAAATTTAGAGTATCAGGCCGAGGAGAATTGCATCTTTCAGTTTTGATTGAAAATATGCGCAGGGAAGGTTTTGAAATGGGCGTTTCTCGCCCTGAAGTTATCATCAAAGAAATTGATGGCGTTAAATCTGAACCTTTTGAATACGTAACGATTGAAGTAGAAGAGGAGCATCAGGGAACAATTATGGAAAAGCTGGGTGACCGCAAAGGTGACCTAAAAGATATGGTGCCGGATGGCAAGGGGCGCATCCGTTTAGAATATATTGTGCCTTCCCGTGGTTTATTAGGTTTTCAGACGGAGTTTTTAACTGCAACCTCAGGTTCTGGCCTGTTCTACCACGTATTCGATCATTATGGTCCATTAAAAGAGGGCAATGTTGGTTCGCGTATTCGAGGCGTGCTTATTTCTATGTCAAAAGGGAAGGCTGTTGATTATTCTCTGTATCCATTGCAGGCGCGTGGAGAACTATTGGTGGTTAATGGTGATGAAATTTATGAAGGTATGCTGGTAGGCATTCATTCTCGAACCAATGATTTGGTAGTAAACCCGACTAAGCCAAAGCCATTAACGAACGTTCGAGCATCAGGAACAGATGAAAGCTTAACCTGTGCGAAAATTCAGAAAATGACATTGGAGCAGGCACTGGAATTTATCAGTGATGATGAACTGGTAGAGGTTACGCCACAGTCGATAAGACTGCGTAAAATTTTATTGACAGAGAATGAAAGAAAACGGTCGTCTAGGGCTTAGTTTTAATGACTGAAAGCAATAAAGCCCCAAGGTAGGAACTTTGGGGCTTTATAGATCGCAGATAACACTGATTGGCAATGTTCCCCTTCCATGGCAACTTCCTGTTGGAAATCCTTTAAAATCCATCTTCTATGTGGCGATTAGCATATTATGCCAAAAAAATGGACAAAAGTAAGTCAGTAAATGATGAATTTTTTGTAGGACTTATATTACTTTTTGATTATTTGATTGGTTGTAATTTATGCAGACTCGCCCAGTGTCAATAGAAAATGGGCTTTCAAGGCTACTCAACGAGCTCTAGGTCCTGTGTTACAAGCTGATTTTTATCTTCGATTGTGCGTTTTTATTGTTAGGTAACGCGCATTAAATAACCTACCCAGATTGCGCAGGATTTTTATTCGTCTTCAAGGCGCAACGAAGGGAGCATAGCAAGCTATGTGACCGAAGTTGCAACGCTGAAGACGGATAAAAAGGCAAGCAATATTGGTGGGTTATTTATTGCGAGTTGCCTTAGTATTATGTCGGAAAACGCTAACGCTATTCCAGCCTATGGTACTAACCCCACACTCTTTTCACCCAATAGCCGATCCAAACTTGACTCTGATGCTCGTTTGGAAAATTCATTTATAAACACATCGGCTGAGGGCAAATAATATCCATCTTTTGGCCATCGCGAACCAATCTCTGGTTTTCTGGAAAAAGTTGTCGCCTTTTCTATATAGGCGGTGTAGGCATCTCGAAAACCTTTGCGCAATGATGCGATAATTTTTATTATTTCATCTCGGTTTACGGTTTTGCCAGGGTAGGCCCGTGGGGTTGCTCCCATAATATCATCAAGTACCCAGTCAGTTTTTGGGCTGTCGGGGTGATCATTATGACACTGATACAAGGTTGTACGGAGGCATAATCTGGGAACATGTCGGTGAACAGCCCAGTATCTTGTACATAGAAAAATTGTGGCTGATGATCCTTTTTTATTTCCTTGAAGGTCTCTTTCTGCAAATCCTCGAAAAGGTTGGACTAATTGATGGGAAAGTCTGATCCCAAAAAGAGACTTAGCCGAATACCATTTTTTTCTAAGCTGGTGGCCGCTTCACGTAGAAAAAGAGTAGGAAATGGCCCGGCCTGTATGCCTTTATCACGCCAATTTTTATCAAATTTTAGTCCCGCTTTTTCCCTCATACCGACGGTTTCACGAGCCCATAAAGTTCGGGCAATACCATTTCCGGCAGCAACGAGCTGAAAAAAAGTTTTAATGGAAATTGTTTCGCTGGCGACAGCATTTTCTTCTGGAAGCGGTACGGGCGCCTGTACAAAGAGATAGATGATGAGGGCGACCAAAATTAGGATGGTAAAATAATTGTAGGTCTATTCATTAGTTTTCTCCTTGACCGCATAATGGTTATTTTTTGAATGAGGGGGAGGACCCACGGCTTTCTCATAAAAACTCTTAATATCTGTAGTAAAATCCGAGCCCCTAAAATTTGGCACAACTCAGTGATACATGAACAGCGAATTACCCGTCAGTAACAAACAAATAACTAGTTTTGTAGATTTATTGAAAAATAACTTGCCAGAGCATCGAGATAATCGTGGTAAGCGCCACACACTGGTGTGGGTGATCGTTAGTTTTGTTTTAGCAATGTTGATAGGTCGACAAAAGCTTTCTAGTGTTCACCGTTCGCGTGAAACAGTTGATATTGCTAAGCAAAAAACAACCTTTGATACCTCTTATTATGTGAGCAATTCCGCAATTGAATCTAGCTCGATACAAGTACTGACCGAAGAATTGGCTAGAGCTATTCGTTGTCACTGGCGTGTGAAATCCAACAATTGGATTCGTGATGTCACTTTTAATGAAGATCACATCAAAACAAAAGCAGGCAACCAAGCCAGATTATGGCTTTGCTTCGTGGCCTCGCAATTAAGCTGATCAGAAAGACGTCACCCAAAAACTTTCAGGCTGCTATAGAGAATTTGTCCGATTCAATTGCAAACCTAGAATCAATACTCAGGCAAGTAAAGTTTTAAGGGGAAAGTTCTTTTCATTAATGGATTTCCAACTGATTTTCTAGATTTTATGACTATTAAAACAGACAATTGTTCCTTTTAACAAGAAGTCGTTTTTGCAACAAAGTGTACCATCTTAAACGAGATGACTAACTTCTACTAAAATGAGTATTTAAATGCTCTAAATAGGCTGCTTCAATCCAGCTTGTATCGCCTGCAATTACATTCCCAGCATGAAAGGTCGGTATTTGATCCCGAATACTCAGATATGTATTGGTCATTATCAATGGTTGTAAAATATCATCAATATGTGGCGCATTTTTTAAAACGAAGCCTTTCCCTAAATCACTAGATTTCATATTTGATGTGGTCACAATCATAAATTTATCAGCTGGTAGTTGACCGCCTTCACCATATTCTTCTGTAATAACAAACGTTTTTTCATAAAGTAAGACTTTACCAAGCCATTTGACCATTGGGGCAGGCATGTTAAACCACATGATGGGTGTGATATAAATTATTGTGTCAGCCCATAATAGTTTTGCAACTTCTCTATCCACATTCCAGGTATCTTTTGTTACATCTGAAATTTTTATCTTATGGCCTTTTTCAGAAAGGTTCTTTTCAGTCAGATAGGCAAGAAAGCTATTTAGCTGCCCTTTTGCATCAAAAATTGAATATCCAGCAGTTACCAGTAATATTTTCATCATTTCCCCTGTTTATTTGTATAAATTCCAATCGGCTAATACTATTTTTCCAATTGTATTCCCTTGCTCAATCAATGCATGTGCTTTACGCAAGTTTTCAGCATTAATTGGCTGGATAGTTTTACTCACTGTGGTAACGAGTTCGCCTTTATCCACCAAATCAGCAATTGTATTTAAGAGTTGTTGTTGCTCTATCATATCTGGCGTTTGGTACATGGGCCGAGTAAACATGAACTCCCAGACAAAGGCCGCACTTTTACTTTTTAATAGACCAAGATCAACTGTTGTGGCCTCAACAATCGAACAAATTTTACCTTGTGGTTTGATGGCTTCTGCCATTGCTGGCCAGTGGTGATCAGTGTTATTAAGACAGAGAATATAATCTACATGGGGAATATTCAATAGACCAAGTTCTCCATCTAAAGCATTTCGATGATTAATGATACTGTTAGCACCCAGCTTCAAGCACCAATCGCGGGATTCATCCCTTGAGGCTGTTGCGATTACATTTAGCTTAGCTATTTTACTTGCTAGTTGAATGGCGATTGAGCCAACACCGCCCGCACCACCGATGATTAAAATCGATTTTTCCGCATCATCGCCCTGTTGTGAAATGGCTAATCTATCAAACAAGGCTTCCCAAGCAGTGATGCTTGTTAGTGGTAAAGCGGCGGCTTCTGCAAAAGACAAAGACTCTGGTTTGTTACCCACAATACGCTCATCAATTATTTGAAATTCACTGTTAGAGCCTGGGCGAGTAATATCACCTGCATAGTAGACCTTATCAGCTACAGAGTAGTGTTCAGCTTCCGAACCCTTTGCCACTACGATACCAGATGCATCCCAACCTAAAATTTTAGCTTCTGATTCTATCTTATCTTTTGGTGCGCGTATTTTTGTATCAACAGGATTAACCGAAATAGCTTTTACCTCTACCAATAAATTATGACCGCTGACTTCGGGTTTTGCTATTTCCAGATCTTGAAGACTATTTTTATCCTCAATAGGCAAATATTTATATAAACCAATGGCTTTCATTTTTACACCTCAATTATTTTTTAATCAAAATTTCATCTGTTTTAAATAACAGTTCTACCCTTAGTCCATCGGGGCCTTCGGCGAAAACCTGATGTTCATTTGTTAACGGCACCGTTCGTTCAACCTAAAATAAATCAGTTGAACGTTTAGTTTAACTGTAACTTGTTAAATAGTGCTTGACCAAAAAAAGCATAAACCAAAAATGACCACTCATGGTAGGGGTTAGCTCGTTAGCAACTCTTCACTTTTTACTGCGGAACCCCATCGCTTAGCCAAATAAGAATGTAAAAAACTATTTTTTGGACACAGCTATATTGAAAACCACCGGATGTCACATCAATGAAGATGTCGGCAATATCTGTTTGACTTATTTGCATTTGTGGCGATTTTACGGTTCTCATTGGCAGGCAGTGAAGTTTTCAGGAATTTAATGAATATTCTGGTTCCAGCCTTGGCCGGCTTGAACCATGGTCTTTTAATATCAATAAGTTGAAATATTTCTGGGTTAATTCTGAATTTGATGGTGGTGAGCCTTTATTCTCATATTTTACCATAAGTGTTTGTATTGAAATGACTATGTTGTTTTTCGGTCTGGCTCTATATAAAAATCATCATCTAGTTCTTCAATGCCCACATTTCTCTTTAAGATAGCGTCTTGGCTAGTTTTCTGTAAGACTATAACGTCCTTTACTTGGCCTATACAGCGTTTTGCATCATCGTAACCCTGATCTATCCATTCATTAATTTTTGATGCCTTAAAACTTAATAAATCCTTAAACTGAGATTCTTTTGTAATGGACACTTTAGGGCGTATCTCAAGAATAGTCGTATTGGGGAAGTCATTTCGATCCCAAGAACTTCCATCGGTTAAGTGAGTTACAATAACATGGGAGCATTTTTCTTGTTCAACCAATGGAGTAATAGGTGTATTACCTTGTGACTTCCTCCACCCTCCTAACCCGCCGTCTGAATAAGCTTCCCCATCAATATTTTGTGGCGTAAATAATACAGGCAAAGCAGCAGAAGCAAAAATAACATCCTGTTGTTTATCACAACTAAATGACTGCACATGAAAAAACCTAGAGGCTTTTGTATCAGAAATACCTAGCATACCTAAAGCAGTATTAGCCAAATCATTTATAATTCCGTCAGTTTGATAAGCAGACAGATATAAAGGCAAACCTTTAGTCAATACTTCAGGAGATGTATACCTATCAATAAGCGCCCTAATGGGAGACTGCTGCACTAAACTAAAATCAATATTATTTAAAATATTTAATTCATTTATGTATGCCATTACCCATTTTGGTAATGCCTCAGATGTTTTTTTTAATGTTTTAGCACTCAGTAAAACAGAACGGCTAATCGGGGAGAATCGACTACTCCCCATGAGTAAAAAATAGGCTAAATAAGACCCAACACCTACGCCATTTAATTTAAGAGGTGGCTCCTTCGCAAGCGCCTGCCATAAATCATTTAATGTCTGATAAGCCGCCTTTAAATTGATAGCTCCAGCAATAATAGAGCCATTCAAAGCCCCTATACTTGCACCTGAAACGGCCTGTATTTCAATGCCAGCCTCAGCCAAGTACTTTATAACACCAACTTGATAAGCACCTTTTGCGCCTCCGCCAGAGAGTACTAGTCCTACTCTATCTTTGTTCATATTCATAACGGCTCCTGAAGCTTTGAATCATATGCTCAACAGCATTATTAGCATCTAAAATATAGGGCAGACTATCAACAACTAACTCTTCACCCGATTCGACAGTTAAGTAACGATGAAATATCCAAGGCATTGGTATTTTTTCTTGTTCCCCATAATTAGTTAAAAAAGTGAGTGCCTGTTTTCTATCGGCATTTAATTTTTGTAGGCTACTCCCAATTTCTTGCTGCCAGGTAAAGACTCTCTCTGTCTCCATATTCATGGATTTCATATCTTCTTTCATCTGGATTATTGCCTTATTCTTCACCTGATCAATCAACCGTTGAATTTCATCAGTATTTACCTCATATTGACGACAATAAGTGCCAAAATCTCCCCAGTACATCTCATCTAAAACTAAGTAAAGTCGCACTAATAGCGGGTATTCATCAAGCTTCCCTACTTGCCATTTATCATACACAGCGTCCATTTGCTGAGTAGCCAAACGTCCCGCATCAACTTGGTACAATTTATTTTTCAAATCAGAAAACTTCCCATCCAACTGCTCAACATAAATCATCAACCCATCGACTTGAACTTTTAAGTCTTTATGATGAGCCTGCAAGCGCATGAGACCTTGCCGTGTTTCAATTAATTTTTGACTAACAGTCGTAATTGCCAAATCACTTTTTACTTGATTACTCTGCAACACCTGCAACCAATCAGACACAGCATGCAACCCTGCTTCCATATTTTTATCAATCTGTTGTTGACGCGTATGTGAGTCCCCCGTTAAGTCTTGCCATACACGGGAAATAAATCCTGTATTCACCTCCTCCCTAACTCGAATGAGATCGTCATTCACTTCCATACCATTAATAAAATCCACAATAGCTTTTTCTTTTAGCTGAGGGCATTCAGCATATAAAATGTCCAAATCATGATTAGCTGACATTAGGGATTACCTCTTGCAAAGCTTTATCAATAACTGCTAGATCTTTATTCTGGGTGCTAACGTGATCTTTTAGGGTTTTCAAACGTATTTTCAATGCTTCGGCCTCTGTCTTTTCTAGGTTTTTCTGTGATTGCTCTCCATCGATTAATGCACCTTTATAGCGATCTAAATAAGTGACCAGCTCAGACAAATAATCATCAAGTATTGATAGATACTGAGTATTTAAATATTCCTCAAAAGAAGCACCGAACTGACTGTTAATATGTGCAAACTCATTTTTAACATCCTCGTGTATTTTTGTCACACCTACAAAATAGGTTGTTTTGGTTTCAGAGTAAGACTCCCAACCCCAATCAGCTGTACCGATTAGACCACAGATCCCACCCCATATTCCTGAGGATCTTCGCGAGTGAGGCGTTGTATGTTCTTCTGATTTAGATGCGTTATTAAGCATTTCTTCTAATGCTATTTGTTCACAGTTGAGGGTCATTGCAGGTGGAGTTAGTGTTAAATTAAAACCTGTGTCACCAAGCGTCTTTTCAGCTGCCGCCAAAATATCGTTAGTTTTTTGATTAATCGAACCTTCAACTTGGCTTGATAACTCTTTTATATCCCTATCAAATATTTCATTTAAACTTTTGTCATAAGATTCACTCAGTTCTTTAAGCCCTTTATTTATATCATCTAAAAAATCACGGGCATCTTGCTCCTCATTAAACGAAATCCCCCCATCTTTTTCAATTTCATCCTTAGATTTTTCAAACTTTGCCTTTATATGTTCCTTTTTATTCTTAGTACGGTCCACCCTCCCACCAGACATAACACCTGCAAGAAATGTTCTAAAATCACCACTTACAGTGTTAATTCCCTCCACAGAAAGCTCATCAATCGCCTTCTCTGCCTGCTCTACTCCACACTCAAGGAGCTTACCTATCTCTGTTTTCAACGAGTCACTATATTCTGTAATATTTTCCTTAAGCTTCTCCTTAAAAACAGCCATTCTGTGATTAACTTCATTCCCTAAACTCTGCTGAACGCCTTCTAAGTTCTTAATATTTTCGGCTAAACCTTTAATAGCTTGCTCAATCTGTGCAATTTCTTTGCCCAAAGCATGGTAGCGTATATCAACAGTATTGCTAAATAACTCTTGTATATGGCGCAGCTTTTTAACAGCAGCTGTAACACAAAGCTTTGCTGCATTGGCGTGAGAATCTTTAATCACATTGTCTATCGGTTCTTGGAAAAAGCTACCTTCCCATAGCTTATTGGCAGACTTTTTGACGCGGGTAGTATTACTAATATCCTCACTCCAGAAGATACCCAATGCCTTTTCACCAAAATCTACAGCCCAATTCAGCTCTCCTTCAACAACAGATGGCATTTCACCTTCAACTTCAAGGTAGTTTAAAGTTCGATTCGCAAGATAGGCTTCCCAGGCAGAAATAGGAAATACCCTAGACTGTAATGTTGAATCATTCATCAGCGTGCTTGCCACATACTCCTGCACTTCTTCTTTTTGCATAGATGTTGCATTAGCTTGATCAAACTTATTGACCAAAACGGACAACCTATTTTTGTCTAATTGCTCTCTAATGCTCTCAACCTGCTCTCTTACAGCCGCCTCAGCCTCGGATTTCATTTGCGTATAATCAATCACCAGCATAACTGCAGTTGCTCGTTTCAATTGATGTAAAAAGACCGTTTTCAGTGCTTCACTTTGTCCAAATTCATTGGGTCCAGGCGTATCAAGGATGGATAAATTACCATTAGCCGTTTTACCCATGGCTTGCAAATGACAAAATTCAACTTCGATAACTGGCAGATCTTTACTTTCCTGATAGCTTGAATACACCTTCTCAACCGATAAGCCTAACGAATAAGGTTAGATTGTGATCGCGAAGCGAGCCACAATCTGAACCGTTTGTTGGACAAGCCCGGTTTACCCTTTGAGATGAATTCCGCTATTGCAAATAGCTTTTTGCTGAACAGC
>Ga0256840_1000819_pt1 | contig 30999 bp, 34 predicted proteins | sample 355202metaG_FD_185969 | JGI IMG/M metagenome (GOLD analysis project Ga0256840, IMG submission 185969) | Hydrothermal vent microbial communities from Mid Atlantic Ridge, Atlantic Ocean - 355-202 | ecosystem: Environmental > Aquatic > Marine > Hydrothermal vents | place: Atlantic Ocean: Mid... | reverse complement strand
AAGCTCCCATGCCATATCCTTTTTTCTATATTATAGCATATTTCTTAGCGTCTCCAAGAGTGTATCGGCTACATATTTTGCATCTTCCATGCTCATAGTTTGGTTGCATGGAATTGAGATTTCAGAGTTGTAAAAGTTATCTGCCATCGGTAGTGAAATTTCGCCGAACCTCTCTTTGTAGAAGCTGTTTTTGTAGATTGGTTTGTAGTGAACTTGCACGCCTAAGCCTCTTTTTTGAAGCTCTGCAAATATCTCCTCTTTTTTATCTAAGAGTTCACTAGCGAGCATTATAGGGTAGAGGTGTCTTGAACTAACGCTATTTTGTTCAATCTTTTGAGTTGAAAAGAGTTTTGTATCTTCAAATCTTTCGTTAAAATAATTTGCTATTTTTGCTCTGGTTTGTATAAATCTATCTAATTTTTTGAGTTGCGAAGAGCCTAATGCTCCCGCTACTTCAGTCATCCTTAGATTGTATCCGAGACTTGTCATATCTGAGTCCCAAAGTCTCTTTTTGACCATGCCGTGTGAACGAAAAGCTCTTAGCGCTTCTGCAAACTCTTTGTTGTTAGTTAGTACTGCTCCACCCTCACTTGTGGTGATGGGTTTGATGGCATGAAAACTGAAAATAGTCATGTCTGAAAAAGAGCCGATTTTTTGTCCCATTACGCTAGAACCTAGTGCATGAGAAGAGTCTTGGATAAGCAGGAGTTTGTGTTTTTTTGCTATCTTTTGTATGGTTTTTATCTCCACAGGCTTCCCTGCATAATCAACTGGCACTATGGCTTTTGTTTTTTTGGTTATGAGCGCTTCTATCTTTGTTTCATCTATATTTCCATCGGTTTTTATATCGCACCAAATTGGTTTTGCACCAAGTGTGATAAACATATTTGAAGTTGCTACAAAGCTTATTGGGGTTGTGATTATTTCGTCATCTTTTTTTATGCCAGCAACACTGTATGCTCCAAAAAGTGCTGAGGTGGCTGAGTTAAATGCTATGGCGTATCTTGCCCCCGTATATACGCACAAATCTTCTTCAAATTTTGCAACTCTAGGACCTTGAGCTAATAAATTACTTTTTAACGCTTTTATGACTTCGACTATGTCATCATCTTCTATGAGTTGAGTAGAGTAGCTAAGCATCTAATTTTACCAATAACTCTTCGCTTGAAAGCCATCTGTCATTAGTGTCGGAACTATACTCAAATCCCATCTCTACAGGTGTGCCTTTTTCTCCTAGCCCATCGTAGGTAAAATCATTCCTTTGAGTAAAAGTTATACTAGGTTGAATCACAAAATGATCTTCAAATTCCAGAGTAAGATGGCTGTCATCTTTTGGAATCATCACTTCATGTAGCTTTTCTCCAGGTCTTATTCCTATGATTTTTATATCTAAGTTTGGAGCAAGGCTTTGAGCCAAATCCAACATGGTCATAGATGGAATTTTTGGTACAAATATCTCGCCGCCATGCATTCTAGCAAAGTTTTTCAAGACAAACTCTACTCCCTCTTGAAGCGTTATCCAAAACCTTGTCATATGTTTTTCCGTGATGGGCAACTCTTTTACGCCCTCTTTGATGAGTTTTTGAAAAAGTGGTATAACTGAACCCCGACTTCCGATGACATTTCCATATCTTACTACTGAAAATTGTGTTCGTCTAGCGCCTCTGGTGTTGTTCGCCGCTACAAAAAGTTTGTCACTTGCTAGTTTTGTTGCGCCATACAGATTTATAGGATTTGCTGCTTTATCGGTTGAGAGGGCAATGATTTTTTGGACTCCGCACTCTAGTGCAGCATCTATGACATTGCCTGCTCCGTTTATATTTGTTTTTATGCACTCCATAGGATTATATTCTGCTACTGGCACATGCTTTAAAGCGGCTGCATGGATGACAAAATCTACCCCATACATCGCCTTTTTTAGCCTCTCTAAATCCCTTACATCTCCTATCATGTATCGCATACATCTATCACTAAAAATCTGAGCCATCTCATACTGTTTTAGCTCATCGCGAGAGTAGATGATTATCTTATTTGGTTTGTACTTTTTGAGTAAAATCTCTGTATATTTTTTACCAAAACTTCCCGTGCCACCTGTTATGAGTATATTTTTATCATTGAACAAAATAGTGCCTTTTGTATGTTTTTGTATATCTGTAAGCAAATTTTATTCCTACAGTGGCTATAATTACTCATGGCACTTGATAATACAAAATTTTACAAGAGTTCTTATGGCAAGTATGGAGTTTCGGCTCGTGGGGTGAATTGGAATAGTGAATTTTCTCAGGTTGTTCGATTTGAGGTGATTTCTGATTTGCTTGGGGATGAGCTAAAATCAAGCAAAATTGTTGATGCCGGGTGTGGTTTTGGGGAGCTTTATGCTTATTGGCAAAAGTGTGAGTCGTTGCCTTTGGAGTATGTTGGGCTTGATTGTCTGCAAAACTCTGTGGATATTTCTACTAAAAGGTTTGGTGACTCTCCAAACTGTAGCTTTACATGTAGAGATGTTTTGAGAGATGATTTGCCTGTGGCTGACTGGTATGTTTCTAGTGGGGCCTTAAATATACTTAGCTCATTTGAGACTTGGTTGTTTCTTGAAAAGATGTTAAAATTCTCTAAAAAAGGTATAGTTTTCAATGTTTTGCAAGGTTATATCAGGAGTGAAAATTTTAACTATCAGACAAAGGAAGATATGAAAGAGTTTGCTAAAGATAAAAATCTGGAAATTGTCATTGTGGACGGATACCTTAAGAATGATATGACTATTAGGATGGTGAAAAAAAATGTTAAGTGATAGAAATTTTATAAATATAGCTTTAGAGATAGCAACTGCGAGTAAATGCGTTTCCAAACAAGTTGGTGCAGTCATAGTAAAAGATGGAAGAATTTTAAGTACAGGATACAATGGGACTCCTTCGGGATACACCAACTGTTGTGATTATTGGGATGGAAAATACACGAGTGAGCATCATGATTGGAGTAAAACTTACGAGATACATGCAGAGATGAATGCCATAATCTGGGCAGCAAGAGAGGGCATAAGCATCAAAGGTGCTACCATATATGTGACTCTCGAGCCATGTAGTGAATGTAGCAAAAATATCATAGCAAGTGGCATAAAAAGGATAGTCTATGACAAGCCATATGAGCATACAGATTCTAGTATAGTAGCCCAATTTATAAAGCAAAATGGAGTAGTAATAGAGAAGATTAAGTAATTTGATATGCAAATAAGTGTAAAATTTAGAAAAATATTAAGAGGAATTGACTATGACAAATAGAGAGATTAAGGATTTGATGCGTTTTTTTGATGGAAGCGATATTACAAAAGTGAAGATAAAAAATGGAGATTTTTCGATTGAATTGCAAAAAGGATTTGAGAGTGCTCAAGTAGTTTCTGCAGCTCCTGTTGCTGTTGCTCAGGCTCCGGTAGCTAAAAGTGAAGAAGCGAGTGTCAAGGTTGAGACCAAAGATGAGGGTTTGAGCCTAAAATCACCGATGGTAGGTACTTTTTATGTTGCTCCAAGTCCGGGAAGTGATCCATTTGTAAAAGTTGGAAGCGTAGTGAAGAAAGGTCAAACTATCGCGATCATCGAAGCTATGAAGATTATGAATGAGATAGAAGCTGAGTTTGACTGTCGAATTGTAAGTGTTTTGGCTGAAGATGGAGAGCCTGTTGAGTTTGATATGCCTCTATTTGGTGTGGAGAAAGTATAATGTCTGAGATCCGCAAGATTCTTGTTGCGAACAGAGGCGAGATTGCTCTGCGTGCTATAAGAACTATAAAAGAGATGGGTAAGCAGGCGATAGCTGTCTACTCTACTGCCGATAAAGATGCCCTCTATCTACAATACGCAGATGCCAGTATATGTATCGGTGGCGATAAGTCGAGCGAGAGTTACTTGAGTGTTCCTGCCATCATAAGTGCGGCTGAGATAAGCGGTTGTGATGCGATATTTCCAGGATATGGTTTTTTAAGTGAAAATCAAGATTTTGTAGAGATTTGCAAAATTCATGGTTTGAAGTTTATAGGACCATCTGTGGATTCTATGGTTTTGATGAGCGACAAATCAAAAGCCAAAGAGGTGATGAAAAAAGCTGGAGTTCCAGTCATCGAGGGAAGCGAAGGAGCTTTGAAAGATGTAGATGAAGCTAAAGTTTTAGCTAAAAAGATAGGATATCCCGTCATAGTCAAAGCAAGTGCCGGTGGCGGTGGACGCGGTATGCGTGTAGTTGAAAAACCTGAAGAGTTAGAGATAGCATATCTTTCAGCCCAGAGTGAAGCTTCGGCTGCTTTTGGTGATGGAACGCTATATATGGAAAAATTTATCAAAAATCCAAGACATATAGAGGTTCAAATCATAGGAGACTCTTTTGGAAATGCTGTGCATGTCGGCGAGAGAGACTGTTCGCTTCAAAGGCGACATCAAAAACTCATAGAGGAGTCACCCGCTCAGATTTTAGATGAAAAAACAAGAAAAGAGCTTCACGAAGTTGCAGTTAAGGCAGTCAAATATATTGGCTATGAAAATGCCGGTACATTTGAGTTTTTGCTTGATGATCAAAAGAATTTTTATTTTATGGAGATGAATACCAGACTTCAAGTAGAGCACTGCGTCAGCGAAATGGTCAGCGGACTTGATATCATAGAGTGGATGATAAGAGTAGCGCAAGGTGAAAAATTACTAGATCAGAGCGAAATCAAACTCCAAGGACACTCTATAGAGTGCAGAATCACTGCTGAAGATTCTGTAAAATTTATACCAAGTCCAGGTAGAGTGACTAGATATATCGCACCTGGTGGAAGAAATGTCAGAGTTGATTCTCATCTGTATCAAAACTATGTGATTCCATCATGTTATGACTCTATGATAGGAAAGTTGATAGTTTTGGGCGAAGATAGAGAGAGGGCGATTTCTAAGATGAAAGAGGCACTAGAAGAGTTGGTTATAGAAGGAGTGGCAACTGTTCGGGATTTTCATCTCAAGATGATGAATAATGAGGACTTTATAAACAATAATTTTGATACAAATTATCTTTCAAGGTATTAGGATATAGCCTCGTTTTGAGGCTATATAGTACACTTTTTTGTTATAATGCAAAGCGGACAGAAGTTCGCTATGCCAGCTATCAGAGGGATTATCCCAAGATAGAACCATGGATTGCTAAGATAAAAACCAACTGCTATCAAAACAACGCCCAAGATGATTCTTATGACTCTGCATGTCTTTTTTATTTTGTCAAATGTATTCATTTTTTCCCTTTTATATTTTTCTTAAAACTTTTACTTTGGCTACAGATTTTATCTTCTCAAAGTAGTCATCTATGGCAGATTTCTCTCTTTTTGAATTTAAAACAGAGTAGATGTAATTTTTTACCTGTTTAAACGGTAGAGTTTGCACTCCGTTTTTTGCTTTTATGTAAAACAGAGTGTATCCCTTTGCCATCTTTAAGACGGGTGTAAACTCTCCACTTTTGGTTTGATTTAGTAAATTTTCCAAGTTTTTATCCATATTTCCCGATTGGAATTTTAACTGTTTTGCTTTTATATCTGGAAATGAAAGCATAGGATTTTGTCTTATCTTCTCTAGAGATTGCTTGCTTTGGCTCTCATATACGACAGTTTCAAAGCTTTGTGCTTTGATAAATTGACTTTTGTTGTTTTTGTAGTAGTTTTTCAAATCTTTGGGTTTTACTCTTATATCCTTAGAAGCAAATATCTTTCTGTAAAGTTTCTCTTGCTCTATCTTCTTTTTCAAATCTTTTTTATATTCATCCTCTTCTATACCTTTTGATTTTAACATTTGTAAAAAATCAAACTCTGATATGCCATTTTTATCAGCTAGTTTTTTTATGTAACTATTCACTTCAAAATCACTCGCTGCTATGCCTAGCTTTTTTATCTGAGCATCCTCAAGTTTTTGCCTTATCAAAATCTCAAGCGATGCTTTTTTTGAGATGTGAAATTTGTCTGCATATTTGTAGATTTCATATAGAGTGATAGGCTGGTTGTTGATGATGACAGATATGGCGTTGACTAGACCAGCATAAGAGAAGCTGGTTGTAAGTATAAGTGCAGCCGATACTTTTAATAAAATTTTCATAGTTTTGTTCACTAATTGTCCTTTGTTAAGTAATGTTAAGTATAAAACTTATATAATAAACTTCTTTCAAATCTATTTCGTGAGGCTCAGACCAACGGGAGGATTTGCCTCTTAGAAATAGATTTGAAAGAAGTTTGGCTACAATTATATCAAATATTTATTTAAAAAGGTCTGTTTATATGGTTATAACAAGATTTGCTCCTAGTCCTACCGGTTATCTTCACATTGGAGGTTTGAGGACGGCTCTATATAGTTATCTTTGGGCTAAAAAAAATGGTGGAAAATTTTTATTGAGAATTGAAGATACAGATCTGAAAAGAAACTCTAAAGAAGCAGCAGTTGCTATCGAAAATGCTTTTGCATGGACGGGATTGTCTCATGATGGGGAGATTATATATCAATCCACAAGATTTGATCTCTATAAATCTTATGTTAAAAAACTTTTGGATGAAGGCAAAGCATACAAGTGCTATATGAGTAGAGATGAGTTAGATGAGCTAAGAGCTAGCCAGAGTGCTCAAAAGATCAGACCACATTATGATGGGAGATATAGGGATTTCAAAGGTGAACCACCAAGTGGCGTGGAGCCTGTTATCAGGATAAAAGCTCCACTAGATGGAGAGATTTCATTTGTTGATGGCGTAAAGGGCGAAGTTCACTTCAAAGTCAAAGATATGCTAGATGATTTTATCATCGCAAGAAGCGATGGAACTCCTACATACAACTTTGTAGTGACGATAGATGATGCTTTGATGGGTATCACGGATGTCATCAGAGGAGATGACCACCTCTCAAATACACCAAAACAGATAGTTATATATGAAGCTCTAGGGTTTGATATACCAAAATTTTACCATGTTCCTATGATACTTAACAATCAAGGTAAAAAACTCTCCAAAAGAGATGGTGCGCTAGATGTGATGGAGTATAAAAACGAGGGATATTTGCCGGAGGCATTGCTAAATTTTCTAGTGCGACTCGGTTGGAGTCATAAAGATCAAGAGATTTTCAGCCTAGATGAGATGATAGAGTTTTTTAATCCAAATGATATAAACAAATCAGCCTCAGCCTACAATGAAGAGAAATTGGTCTGGATAAATGCTCAATATATAAAGAAACTGCCAGTTGATAGATTGGTTGAGGAGTTGAAATTTTTTGGCGTACATGTAGAGAATTTTTCTAAGAAAGAGCAGTTGATAGACTCTTTGAGAGAGAGGGCGAAAACAGTAAAAGAGTTAGCCCAAATGGTAAAAAATATAACACAAGAGCCAAAAAGTTATGATGAAAAAGCGTATAAAAAGTTTATAAAAGGTGATGCACTAAAAAATTTAGAAGCATTTAGACAAGCTTTGGAACTGCACGGAAAGTGCGAGAGTGCTTCAGAGTTTGAAGTTTTAGCAAAAAAATTCTTAGAGGAGCGAGGTCTTAAACTAAAAGATTTGGCTCAACCTATAAGGATAGCGATGGTGGGGAGTGCGGTTAGTCCTTCTGTATTTGAGGTTTTGAGTATAGTCGGATACAACAATGTCATAGCAAGAATAGAAAAGCTATTAAATTATAAAGGAAAAGACGATGAGTGATGCAAAAGAAAAATTCAAACAAGATTCGCTAGATTATCATGTTGGCGGTAAAATTGGTATAGATTTAAAGACTCCGTGTTCAACTGCGGCAGAGTTATCAATGGCTTATACACCGGGTGTTGCATTTCCATGTTTGGAGATCGCAAAAGATGAAGAGTTGGCATATAAATATACAAACAAAGCAAACCTAGTCGGTGTTATCAGCGATTGTACCGCTGTTTTGGGCTTAGGTGATTTGGGTGCAGTTGGTGGAAAACCTGTTATGGAGGGTAAATCAGTTTTATTTAAAAAGTTTGCTGATGTGGATGCTTTTGATATAGAGTTGGGCGAAAAAGATACCCAAAAGATTATCGATATCTGTATCGCTCTTGCTCCAACTTTTGGTGGAATCAATCTAGAAGATATAAAAGCTCCAAAATGTTTTGAGATAGAGCAAAAAGTTCAAGCTGCCGTTAATATTCCTGTTATGCATGACGACCAACACGGTACTGCGATGATCACAAGTGCGGGTATCATCAATGCTCTTGAAATCAGTGGCAAAAATATAGAAGACATGAAGATTGTCGTTAGTGGTGCGGGAGCTGCTGGAATTGCATGTGCTAACATGTATAAACTATTGGGTGCAAAGCATATCGTAATGATTGATTCTAAAGGTGTGATTCACAGCGGTAGAGATGATCTAAATAAGTACAAGCAGACTTTTGCCCTTGAAACTGAAGATAGAACACTTGAAGATGCTATGAAAGGCGCAGATATGTTCCTCGGACTCTCAGCTCCTGGTATCGTTTCTAAAGAGATGGTTAAATCTATGAATTCACATCCGATTATATTTGCTCTTGCAAATCCAACTCCTGAAATTTTACCAGAAGAGGTTAAAGAGGTAAGAGATGATGTTATGATGGGAACAGGAAGAAGTGACTATCCAAATCAAGTAAACAATGTTTTAGGATTTCCATTTATCTTTAGAGGCGCACTAGATGTTAGAGCTACAAAGATAACTGAAGGCATGAAAATGGCAGCCGCAAAAGCACTTGCAGCTCTTGCAAAAGAGGATGTTCCTCAGTATGTCAAAGATGCTTATGAAGGAAGAGATTTAAAATTTGGATTAGAGTATATAATCCCAACACCATTTGACAAAAGAGTTCTTGTATGGGTAGCACCAGCTGTTGCTCAAGCTGCATTTGACGAAGGTGTTGCAAGAGTAAAAGAGTTTGATGTTGAAGCCTACAAGAAAGAACTCGCAGCAAAAATAGGACTATAGCATGGAAAATGTGACTGTTATCCACCACCCACTCATCGAGCATAAACTCTCGATTTTAAGAGATGAAAAGACAGACCCTTTTCACTTTAGATTGCTTGTTGATGAGATTTCGTATCTTATGCTTTTTGAAGCGACAAGGGATTTGCCACTTCGTGATGTGGAAGTGCAGACACCAGTTGCAGTTGCTAAGAGTAAAAAACTAGACACAAAGATCATGATCTGCCCGATACTTCGGGCAGCTCTTGGTATGCTTGATGGTATATTTAAGCTTATACCAGATGCTAGTGTCGGTTTTTTGGGTTTTCAAAGAAATGAAAAAACTCTGGAAGCAGAATTTTTCTATGCAAAACTCCCTAGTGATCACAAAGAGAGAACGGCTATCATAATCGACCCAATGTTCGCAACAGGCGGAACTGCGATAGATGCTGTAAATTTTCTAAAAGAGAAGGGTATCAAAGATATCAGATTTATAGCTTTAGTTTCTGCTCCAGAGGGTTTGAAAAAGTTTAGTGAGATTCATCCTGATGTGAAAGTTTATACTGCTCATATAGATGATGGGTTAAATGACAAAGGATATATCGTTCCGGGTCTTGGAGATGCTGGAGATAGAGTTTTTAATACTATAAATTAGAAAAAGGGTTTTTAAAAAACCCTTTTTCTGTTTTTTGTTTATACTGCGCCTTGATCTAGCATAGAATCAGCTACTTTTCTAAATCCTGCTATATTTGCACCCATCATTATATTGTTCTCCTCACCAAACTCTTTGGCTGTTTCGAAAGACAAATCAAAGATGTTTTTCATAATTCCTTGCAATCTACTGTCAACTTCAGCAAATGACCAACTACCCATACTGGCATTTTGTTCCATCTCTAATTGACTTGTAGCAACACCACCTGCATTTGCTGCTTTACCTGGAGAATAAAGAACTTTATTTGCCAATAGGTATTCGATAGCTTCAGGAGTTGTAGGCATATTTGCACCCTCATTTACCAAAATACAACCATTTTTATGGAGATTTTTTGCATCATTTAAGTTAAGCTCATTTTGAGTTGCACTCGGAAATGCAAGATCACATGGAACTGCCCAAACAGCATGTGCATCTTTTGGATAGTCACCAACTGGGATATATTGTGCATCTGGATGAGCTTTGGCATACTCAGTTAATGAAGCTCTGTTTACCTCTTTTACTAAGTGTAGTGTATCTAGGTTGATTCCATCTTTGTGGTAAATTGTACCTCTTGAATCACTACAAGTTACTGGTTTTGCGCCCATTTCGTATAGTTTTTGTATTGTATAGATTGCAACATTTCCACTTCCAGAAACTGTTGCAACTTTACCTTCTAGCCCATTTCCAACTTTTCTTAAGAAGTTGTCAGCAAAGTAAACTGAACCAAAGCCTGTTGCTTCTGTTCTAGCAAGTGAACCACCCCAGTTTAGACCTTTTCCTGTTAATACACCCTCAAATTTATTTGTGATTCTTTTGTATTGACCGTACATGTAGCCTATCTCTCTACCGCCTGTTCCGATGTCGCCTGCTGGTACATCTATGGTTTCACCGATGTATTTTGAAAGCTCAGTCATGAATGATTGACAAAATCTCATCACTTCTCCATCACTTTTGCCTTTAGGGTCGAAGTTTGAACCACCTTTTGCGCCACCGATATTTAGGCCTGTTAGTGAGTTTTTGAAGATCTGTTCAAATCCCAAAAATTTGATGATACCAAGGTTTACACTAGGGTGTAATCTAAGACCACCTTTGTATGGTCCGATTGCTGAGTTGAATTGAACTCTATAACCTATGTTTGTTTGAATCACACCTTTATCATCAATCCAGCAAACTCGAAATATAATTTGTCTCTCTGGAATTACGATTCTACTAAGTATGTTGTTGTCAGTATATTTACTCTCTTTTTGAAGAAGAGGCTCAAGTGACTGAAGTACCTCGTCAACTGCCTGATAAAATTCTGCCTGTCCTGGAGTACTGTACATTGTTGTTGCAAGTACATCATCTATTCTTTTTTTTATCATAATGTATCCTTTTTATTTTACTGTCATCTTTATTAGGAAGTAAATTCCTAATAAATTCACACGCTACTAAAGCTAGACCTTGTGGTCAGAACTTTTTTAACGCATTTACTTAGTCAAAGCTTAGGTGTTTACCTAAGCTTTATCCTATACCTAAAGCTTTACTCTTTTTGAGAAAAAGCTTCAACGCTCTGTCTTCTTTGTGGTTTATGTTGTAACTGATTAACTTCAAATACTCTTTTATCTCCTTTTTATTTATGCCTCTTTTAGTTGCATACTTTTGCAGTATGTACTGAGGAATTTTAATGTTTTTTTTCTTGAATGTTTTTACTAGTCTTTTATAGGTTTGATGTTTTTTATTTGTGCAAAGCAGAGCAAATACAAATGGTAAATGCTGTTTTTGATACCAAATCTTAGCTAAATCTGTATAGTCTTGTGGTGATTGGAGGTATCTTTTTAGCGCTTCATCGCCTATGATAACTTTGCCACTTATCCCTAAAACTCTACAAAGTGCATTCGATGTAGCAGAAGCTGGATCATCTTGAAGATCACCGCTCTTTACAATGACGCTTTTGACGCTTTTTTTAGCTACAATGCCTAGTGGAAGGGTTTTTATATTTTTGAGATTACTTTTTATGCTTGAGATGAAAGCAGCACTTACTTTTCTCTTTTGAAATGCTTGATTTATAGCTGAAGGAACACCTTTTTTATGCTCAATAGCTTTTTTTAGGGCATTGTTTAGATTGCTCTGTTTTAGAAAGATATGAAAAGGAAGGAGATTGATATAATCAATTTTTCCAAAAATCATGACACACCTTATAAAATTTCCGAGATTATATCACTATGAAACTTAATCGAAACTCTAACTAATTTTTTACTTTAGTATTTATCAATTATTTAAAACTAAAAGCACTTTTAGGGTATAATAAGTGTAAAAAAGTAACAAGGAAGCATAAGTGGCAAGGATAGAATTTTTAGGACCTATTGGAAAAGAACCACTAGAGGTGGATATAAAAAACCTTAAAGAGTTGAAAGAGATTTTTTCTGAAGATAAAAAGCTTCAAGAGTGGCTTAAAATTTGTGCGGTAGCCATCAATGACACGATGGTAAACTCTTTGGATGTAGATATAAAACCAAATGATAAAATCTCACTCTTACCGCCAGTTTGTGGGGGCTAAGATATGTTGGAGTTATATGATGGACCTCTACATGTAGAGGAGATAATCGCCAAGTGGTATCAAGATGTAAAAGATAAGAATTTTGGGGCTTTTATACCATTTATCGGTATAGTAAGAGATGAAAAAGGTATCAGCGGTCTTAGTTTTGATATTTATGAGCCAATACTAAAAAATTGGTTTGACGAGTGGCAAGAGAGGGCGAGTCAAGAAGGAGCTATGCTCTTGATGGCTCACTCAAAAGGTGATGTGCCAAATCATACAAGTTCGTACATATCAGCTGTTTTATCACCTCAACGAAAAGTCGGACTTAGGCTTATAAATGATTTTGTAGAGGATTTTAAAGCAAATGCACCGATATGGAAGTATGATCTGATTGATGGAAAGAGAGTATATGCAAAAGAGAGAAGTACACTATTAAATGGAGCAGGATTATTACATGAAATTTAAAAAATATGAAGATACACTAAAGGCATTGAAGGATTCGATAGATACCACTTTTGCGAAAGAGAAAGTTTTTTTAAGTGAGTCACTGGGCAGAATTTTAGCCCAAGATATAGTAAGCGAAGTCGATAACCCGCAGTTTGAAACTGCATCTATGGATGGATACGCTATAAGAGCTGAAGACCAAGAACTAGGGGAGTTGAAGATCATAGACTATCTGCCTGCTGGAAGCTACAAAGGAAATTTGGTCACAAAAGGAACTTGCGTAAAGACCTTTACAGGTTCACTTATGAGCGAAGGCAGTGATACGCTATTGCCCATCGAAAATGTTGAGGTTATAGGAGATAAAATAAGAGTTATCAAGTCTGTGCCAAAAGGTTTCTCTTCTCGCCCGATTGGTGAGAACTATAAAAAAGGTGAAGTGCTTATCAAAAAAGGAACCAAGATAAGATATGCCCAAATCGGAGTAATGGCAGAGCTTGGGCTTGTGCAGGTTTCTGTTTTTATCAAACCAAGAGTATCTATACTAGCAACAGGAAGTGAGATACTAGACTTTGGCGAGCAGAAAGAGAATATATCTCAGATAAGAAGCTCAAATCATGTAACTATCGAAGCGATTTTAAGAGAGTTTGGAGCTAGTACGATGAGACTAGGAATCGCAAAAGATGATAAGCAGAAGATAAAAGAGAGTATGGTTGAGGCTCTAAGAAACTCTGATATTTTAGTGACCACGGGCGGAGTGAGTGTTGGGGATTATGATTTTGTCAAAGAGGTTCTAGGCGATATGGATCCTCAGTACATTGTAGATGGAGCATTTATCAAGCCAGGACGACATATAAAGATAGTAAAGATAGGATACAAGTACATCTTTGCACTCCCTGGTTTTCCATATAGTTCAAGTGTGGGTACATTTTTGTATGTTTTACCGCTCATCAGAGCCATGCAAGCAGGAGAATTTGATACAAAAATCATAAAAGCGTACATAGATGAGGATTACAAAAAACGCTCAAAATATAAAGAGTTCACAGCGTGCAATCTTGTTTTAAAAGATGGAAGAGTTACTGTCAATTTAAACGGCAAAAAAACAGGAAGTAGCGCGATACTAAACAATATGTTAGATAACGCGGCTTTGCTTTGTGTAGATGAAGAGACAAAAGAGCTTAAAAAAGGCGATATTGTAGAAGTTATAGCTTTATAAAAATATATAGTAAGATTGCATATCGTATCAGTTTTGCTATAAAAACTATAGACAAAAATTTTAACCAATTGTACTTTAGGACTCCTGCTACAAAAGTTATGGGGTCGCCTATGATGGGGGTCCAGGAGAGAAGAAGCGATATAAAGCCATATTTTTGAAAGAAATCTGTAGCTTTTTGTATAGAACTCTTCTTAAAGTATGACTTCTTGATAGAAAAATCTCTTAGGTACTTGCCTAAGAGGTAATTTATAAATGAGCCCAGAGTATTGCCGGTACTTGCTACTAGCAAAGATGTATATATGAGCTCTGGGGATTCGTTTAGTTTATATAAAAAGTATGCCTCGCTACCGCCTGGAAGCAAAGTGGCAGCACCGAGACATATAAAAAATAGTGCTATCAAGTTAGAAAGTTTTCTATCTCTTCTTTATTTGTATCAAGTGAGTTGTATTTTATGATTAATATCTCTTCACTCTCATTTTTATACCACTCGATAATCCCATCTATATCGTGCAGATTTTTTGCTTTTTGAAGGTCAATCTTTGTGAAACTTAGATAGAGATTTTTATTGATTTTTGGATTTGTGATGGATGCCACTAAAAATAGCCATAAAAATGCAACCACGATGACTACGATAGCGATCTCTTTCATGCCATAGTTTTGCAGAAAATATCCACCAAATACACCACCTATAAAAGTACCTATATATCCAAAAGAGTTGAAAATTCCCAGCGCAGTCCCTTTTTGGTGAATTCTTGGGTATTTGCTTGCCATTGATTGCATGAGTGGTTCATGCATATTGAAGCCGATAAAAAAGATGATCACACCAACGATAAATAGAGTTGATGAGTGAGCAAATCCCATGACGGCATAGCTAAGGGCAAAAAGTATGATTCCTAGCATCAACATCTCTTTGGCTTTGTGTTTTTTCTCACCAATTATCGCTGAAGGTGCCATAGCTAAGATACCAAAAACCATCGCTGGCATATAGACCATCCAAAGATCCTTCTTTTCCCACCCAAACTCTTTAAACATGATGATAGGAATGATTAAAAATGCTAGAGTCATCATTCCCTTTTGCAGCATATTTGTTATGTTCATTTTCATAAGATCTCTGTTTTGCAAGATCTCTAATAATTTTGTATTGCTATTGTCATAACTGTGTGAGATTTTGGGAGGATTTTCCACTTTTGTATATAAGACAATGATTGCCAATACAGAAAAAATAGCAACCAAGTAGAAGAGTTTATCAACTCCCCAATATCCGCCTACCAAAGGTCCAATCATCATAGATAGAGCAAATGAGAGAGCGATAGTTCCGCCCATCATAGCCATGGCCTTTGCTCTAACTTCCTCTTTGACCATATCGCTTATCATCGCAGTTGCAACAGCTCCTATAGCGCCGGCACCCTGTATGAAACGACCTAGCATCAAAGTATATATATCGCCACTAACAGCACAAATCAAAGAGCCGATAATGAAGATAACCAAGCCTATGCTTATAGTTATCTTTCTGCCTATTTTATCTGAGAGCATACCAAATGGCACTTGCAATATCATTTGAGTAAGTGCATATCCGCCGATAGTAACTCCAACTAAAAATTCATTTGAGCCTTTTAACCCTAGTGCATATACAGAGAGTACAGGCAACACAATAAAAAGTCCCATAAATCTTAAACCGATGATAGAGGTAATCGGCATAATTTTTTTCATCATAGTTTTGTCCTATATTTTTTAATAGGACTAATTTTACCCTAATTTTGCTTTAAAATATAAATAAATGATAAATAAATGGTATAATCTTTATAAAAACAGGAGTAAGCAGGCATGAAATATCCAAAATTTACATCTAAAAACAGTTCGTTAATGGCTAAATTTTTAACTAAAGAGGTTTTTGAAGAGTTAAAAGATGCAAAAACAAAAAATGGTTTTACTTTAGAAAAAGCTATAAAATCAGGCATCGACAATCCAGATAGTAGCATAGGCGTATATGCAGGAGACGAAGAGTCATATGAACTTTTTGCACCTCTATTTGACCCTATAATTCAGGAGTATCATGGATTTACTCGCAGGGATATGCATGCAAGCAATCTAAACATAGATGAATTAGATGCTCCAAATCCTGATCTCAAAGGAGAGCATATACTATCGACTAGAATCAGAGTAGGAAGAAATCTTTCTGATTTTCCGCTAGGGACAGCAATCTCTAAAACTCAAAGAGATGAGGTGGAAATGATAGTTTCAACTGCTCTTAACTCTCTCGAAGGTAGTCTAGCTGGGAAATACTATCCACTTTATGCGATGAGTGAAGAGCAGAGACTCTCTTTGGTGAAAGATCATTTTCTGTTTAAGGCCGGAGATAGATTTTTAGAATCAGCCGGACTAAATAGGGATTGGCCAAAAGGTAGAGGGATTTATCACAATCATGAAAAAACTTTTTTAGTCTGGATAAATGAAGAGGATGAGTTAAGAGTTATATCGATGCAAAAAGGCGGGGATATAAAAGAGGTTTTTACTAGATTGGTTCAAGCGATAAGAGAGTTGGAAAAAAAGATGAAATTTGCTTTTAGCGAACATTTAGGATATATCACAAGTTGCCCCACAAACCTTGGAACTGCCATGAGAGCAAGCGTGCATATAGCTCTGCCAAAACTTTCACAAGATATGAAAAGATTTAAATCTATCACCGACAAATACCATCTGCAAATCAGAGGAGTAAATGGAGAGCATTCCCAAAGCGAAGGTGGAGTCTATGATATAAGCAATGCGAGAAGATTGGGCGTGACAGAAGTGCAGTGTGTGCAGGATATGCATGATGGCGTAGTGGAGCTGATAAAAACTGAAGAGAGTTTGTAGCTCCACTGTGAAGTAGTTAGGCTCTTTGCTTCTTTAGTTTTAAGCTGTTTTTATTGTAAAGTAACACCATTAAAACCAAAGATGAGATATAGACTAAAGCTTCTATGAGAGAAGGAGCGCTATTGTACCCAAAGAGGGATTTTGCAAAGCTTCCTGCTAGCGAATTTTCATCTATAAATTGGCTTGAATTCCAAATGTTCTCTGTGATAGTTGGGATGATATTTGCTTCTTGAAGTTCGTGTGCTCCTCTTGCAAAAAGTCCTGTCGCAAAAAGTATAAGCAGAGCACTACTTATGCTTAATAGGTATTTTAAATTTATACCTTTTAAGCCGAGGTAAACAAAGTATCCAGCTAAAACACCAGCTACTAATCCGGATAACCCAGTAATCAGCGAGATACTGCTTTGACCCGCTACAAGTGCATTTAAAAAGATTGTTGTTTCAACGCCTTCTCTGAGAATAGAGACAAATACTAAAAATAGCAGTCCATTTTTAGTTCCCGTTTTTACAATGCCTTGCAGCTCTTCTTTGATAGCTTTTGTTGTATCTTTTGACATCCAAACGATCAGATATACGATCATAACAGCACCTAAAACCATAGTAGTACCTTCAAATATCTGCTCTGCGATACCACTAAAATCACCAACTAATTGATGAAATAAAATCGCAACTATTATGCTGCCTAAAATGCCTAAAAAAAGCCCGATATAGATGTATCTGTTCATTTGTGTTTTGTTACTGTTTTTTAGATAGCTAAATATAATGCCTATAATTAGTGCAGCTTCGAGAGACTCTCTGAAAGTTATAATAAACTCTTCCATGAATTATTCCTTATATAATTTTGATAATCATAATCATAATGTAAACTAGCTTAATGTATTATTAATTTTTATTATATCTTTACATCATTAGTTTTTACACATTCGCTCCATACAGTCTGTGTATAATTGCAAAAAATTAAGGATACAAATGATGAAAAGATTGATTATCGCTTCTGTGGTGGTTATTTTTGCAATGGGTTACTATTTTGTAAATGCAAAAAGTGGTGAAAATGGTAGATGGTACACAAAGGCTCAAGTCTTAAAAGGCAAAAAACTTTTTGCTGCAAATTGTGCTAGTTGTCATGGTCTAAATGCTCAAAAGACTGAAAATTGGAGACAAAAGCTAGCAGATGGCTCATATCCTCCACCACCATTAAATGGAACTGCTCATGCTTGGCACCATCCTTTTGATAATCTGATTTCTCAGATACAAGATGGTGGAGCAAAGTATGGCGGTAAAATGCCTGGATTTAGAGGAGTGCTAGATAAAGAGGAAGAGAAAGATGCTATTAGTTATTTTCAATCATTTTGGAATGACAAGATATATGACTCTTGGGCAAAAAGAAGCGGATTTTAAAATACAAGAATAAATTGGCTTCCGACCCCCTCTTTTGAGTTTAAGATAATCTTTATATTGTATTTATTGCAGATGGATTGGACGATATCAAGTCCAATCCCAAAACCGCCTTGTTTGCTTGATGCTCTATGATATCTTTGAAATATCTTTTTTAGCTCCTCTTTTTTGATTCCCTCTCCATTGTCTTTTATGGTCAACTTATTGTCTTTGAGCCAAATTGTTATCTCTCCTCCTCTGCTGGTGTATTTTATAGCATTTGAGATGAGGTTATTGCATAAGATTATAAAATCTTCAGCCTCTATGTTGAAAAAAGTTTCATCTATATCATATATAAGGTTTATCTTTTTTCTGTTGGCTATGCTTGCATAAAAGGGAATCTCTTGAAGCAAAATTTTGGAGATATCTATCTTCTCTTGCTGTGAGCTGTTTGGTTTTTTCAAAGTTATATATGAGAGATCTTTGTAGATATTTGATATCTTTTTTGCACTGATTTTTATGAGGTTTCTATTTGTTTTATTATAAAAATTTTTAGAATCAGCACATAGTAAAAGAGCTGATATAGGAGTGTTGAGTTCATGTGTGGCATTTTTCACAAATCTGTTTAAAGCCTCTCTTTGATTTTGAATCGGTTTGATAAACAGCTTTGCCAAATAAAATCCTATGATTAATAGTGCGGCATAAAGCAATAAAGTCACCAAAGCTATCATGATCAAAAGTTTCGAATTTTTTGTACTCAAGTCACCTTTTTTTATAACAACATAAGAGACACCCAAGTGACCCGAAGCACTATGGTCTATATAAAAAATAGCATCTTTTGATTCGAAAACTCTTTTTGAAAAGTCAATTTGTTCTTTGATTTGCGTATATATAGGTTTATAGTTCAAATCATAAATGCCATATTTTAGTTTTTTATCTACATGTAGAGTTTTCATATCAAAAGCTATGTTTCGCATTTGGGATTGTATGATCTGATACGAGATGGATTCCGCATTTGTTCTCATATTGGAAATGGCTAGTTCCCTGTACTGTTTTGAGCTAAAAGAGTAAAAAAGCCAAGCGATAACCAGCAAAAAAAGTAAAGAGGAGCCAAGAAATAGAGCTAAAAAACTGTAAAAAGTTCTTTTTTCATTTTTAGTTAAAACGATATCCGACTCCTTTGATAGTTGTGATACATTTTTCGCCTAGAATTTTCCTAAAGTTTTTTACATATGTCCTTATGGTGGCATCTGTTGGTTTCTCGTCATAAGCCCAAATATTTGATGCAAGCTCTTCTAGGGAGACTGTTCTATTGTTGTTTTTGATAAAATACTCAAATATACAAGACTCTTTTTTAGAGAGTTGGAAAGTTTCATTGCCTTTCAAAATCTGCTGGCTTGCAAAGGAGTATTTTGTGTCTGAGGAGATAGACATTAGCTCTGAATTTTCAATCTTATGCAATCTTTTTACATTTTCGATTCTAAGCAACAGTTCTTCAAGCTCAAATGGCTTTTTGATATAATCATCACAACCGCACGAGAAGCCGTGTTTTAAATCTTCAAAACTATTTAAAGAGGTTATAAATATAGCAGGAGTAAGGATATTGTCTTCTCTTAGACTCTTTAGAAGATTAAAGCCATTTGGCGGCGGAACATTAACATCTAGTAGCAAGAGGTCAAAAGAAATTTTGCAAAGTAACTCTTCCGCTTCTGCTCCGCTAAATGCGGATTCTACGGTATATCTTGATTGCTGAAGCGAAAAAGTTATGATTTCATTTAGTATTTCATCATCTTCGAGTAGCAAAATCTTCATGATTTTGGATGCTTTCTGTTGCATACTATGAGCTTTGGTAAGGTATCCAAACTCTTTTCGATCTCATTTATGAAGCAACTAAATGTAGAATCCGGATCTTCAATCAGCGTATATACTATCCATCTTCCTTCTTGCGTGGCTTCAAGGATTTGTGCCTTTTTCATCATCTTTAGGTGCCTTGAAACCAGGGGTTGAGAGAGGTTTAGAGTATCGCATACCTCACATACGCAAACCTGCTTTTCTCTTAAGATCAAAGCTAGTATATCTAGCCTGTTTGCATCACTAAATATTTTGGAAAGAGAGACTAATCTTTGCATTTAAGGACCTTTAAAGTAAAGTTATATAACAATACAGTTATATAACCAAATTGTTATATTATAACTGACCTTACGCACTATAAGCATACCTAGGCAGAATGAGAAAGTATCATATGCGAGGCAGTTTGCTTTTAGCGTAGCCGTAGCTACGGTAGAAGTAAACTAACGAAGCAGATGGTGCTTTATCATTCCGCCCTACGGATGATAAAATTTGCACCCTACTGCTGCGTCAGCATAGCTTCATAGTAGTATAACTACAATTTTGCTATACTTCCTTGCATTAGAGTGCAACTTTTATCACCTAGGTATGCTTATAGTGCGTAAGGTCAGTTAATAATACCATAAAAGGTAAAAATATGGAAATTTCTATCACAAAAATTGCACTTGATTTTGCACACTCTGTTCTCGAGTTAAGCAATGCCATGTCTCCTTATATACTTTTTGGACTTATATTTGCAGGCATTTTACATGAGCTAGTACCTCAGAGTTTAGTAACAAGGCATTTAGGAAAAGGAAATATCTCATCAGTTCTAAAAGCCACCTTTTTTGGCATTCCTTTGCCTGTTTGTTCGTGTGGAGTTATCCCCTTGGCTGCTGGCATCAAAAAAAGCGGTGCAAGCAAAGGCTCGACTCTCTCTTTTTTGATCTCTACTCCCATCACCGGAGTTGACTCTGTTTTGGCAACATATGGTATATTTGGTTGGATTTTTACGATTTATCGTCTGTTTACATCTATGATAATAGCTATAGTGGCAGGAATTTTTACAAATATTTTTGATAAAGATGAGGTGAGTGAGCCAAAATTTTCTTTGCAAAAAGGGCAAAATATGAAAAATCTTTCTATCAAATCCTTTGCGACGGTAACAACTCAAAAAGAGCAAAAAGAGGAAGATTTGGGATTGAAATTTAAAGAATTTTCCATCAAAAAGGCACTAAGATACTCCTTTGTAAATCTCTTAGGAGATATCGCAAAGCCACTATTTTGGGGTCTTTTGCTTGGCGCAGCGATTAGCGTAGCTATACCACAAAATCTAAGTAATTTGCTTGTAAATTATCCTATGCTTTCATATATAATAGCCATCTCCATCGCAGTCCCGATGTATGTTTGCGCAACAGCATCTCTACCCATAGCAGCATCCCTGATGCTCTCAGGCGTAAGTGCAGGGGCAGCTTTTGTATTTCTCAGCGCAGGACCGGCTACAAATATAGTGACTATAGGCGTAGTAAAAAAGATGTTAGGCAAAAAAAGTGTCTATATATATCTAGGAAGTATCATCGCGGGAAGCTTGCTCTTCGGATTGGGTTTGGATTATATCTTTAGCATATCAAGCATCAACCCAAAATCAATAGTAAAAATTGATGAGGAGTATGGGTATATATCATTAGTAAGCACTATTCTCTTATGGGTCTCAATTTTATATTTTTTTATTGCACCAAGGATGAGGCGTATATTGTTGTAAGCTAGAAGTTGTATTTAAACCAAAAGTAGGTAAAATTTTCACTATGAAGATAATATTAGCTAGCAATAACAGTGGAAAAGTAAAAGAGTTTAAGTCTTGGATGAGTGAGTACTCAGTAGAGCCATTTGGTGAAGTTATGTCAAAATTTGAAATTGTTGAGGATGGTAAAAGTTTCAAGGAGAATGCCCTCATAAAAGCTAGGGCAGTTTATGACAGACTTGAGGATAAGCATAGCATAGTCATGGCTGATGATAGCGGGATTTGCGTGGATATGCTTGGAGGAGAACCGGGTATCTATAGTGCTAGGTATGCAGGAGTCGATGCAACCTCGTTGCAAAATCTGGATAAACTTGTGTATAAGCTAAAGGAGATGGGCGTAAAGATGACGCCTGCTCACTATACTGCTGCCATAGCCATCGTGACTTCTTTGGGTGAATTTTGCGTTCATGGCTGGATGTATGGAGATGTCATAGATGAAAAAAGGGGACACAACGGATTTGGATATGACCCGATTTTTATACCGAGTGGATATGATAAAACACTAGGAGAGCTTGGCGAAGAGGTAAAGATGCAGATTTCACATCGTTCAAATGCACTGGAGCTTGCAAAAATAATTTTAAAATCTTTAAAGAGGTGATATGATGGCAAAAGTTTTGATAATCGGAGCAGGAGGAGTTAGCAGAGTTGCGGTTAAAAAATGCGCAATGAACAGCGATGTTTTTAGTGAAATTGTACTAGCTAGCAGAACAAAATCAAAGTGCGACGAGATTGCTAGCGAGATAAAAAATGAGCTACATGTAGAGATAAAAACGGCAAAAGTAGATGCAGACAATCTTGATGAATTGGTCGCGCTTATAGAGGATGAAAAGCCTCAAATCGTCATGAATATCGCTCTTCCTTATCAGGATTTGACTATCATGGATGCTTGCGTGAAGTGTGGTGTGGATTATCTTGATACGGCGAATTATGAACACCCCGACACTGCAAAGTTTGAGTATAAAGAGCAGTGGGCAAGGGATGAGGCATTTAAAAAAGTGGGTATTATGGCACTTTTGGGCAGTGGTTTTGACCCTGGCGTCACAAATGTTTTTTGTGCTTATGCTCAGCAATACCTCTTCGATGAGATACACTATATAGATATACTTGATTGCAATGCAGGAGACCATGGTTACGCATTTGCTACGAACTTTAATCCGGAGATCAACCTTAGAGAAGTAAGTGCAAATGGACGATATTGGCAAAGAGATGAAAACGGTGAAGGTAGGTGGCATGAGACGAAGCCATTGGAGATTAAGATGCAGTGGGATTATCCCGAAATCGGTGTAAAAGATAGCTATCTGATGTATCACGAAGAGATGGAGTCACTTTGTAAAAATATCAAGGGATTGAAGAGGATAAGATTTTTTATGACATTTGGGCAGAGCTACCTAACTCACATGAAGTGCTTGGAAAATGTTGGAATGTTACGAATCAATGAAGTAGAGGTAAACGGCGTAAAAGTCGTACCACTTCAACTCTTAAAAGAGCTCCTGCCAGACCCTGCGACTCTAGGAGAGAGAACAGTCGGCAAGACAAATATAGGCTGCGCTATCGAGGGGCTAAAAGATGGTAAAAAGAAAAAGATATACATTTACAACACATGTGACCATCAAGCTTGCTACCGCGAAACTGGTGCCCAAGCTGTCAGCTATACCACAGGAGTTCCAGCGATGATCGGAGCAAAAATGGTACTAGAGAAAAAATGGCATGGCAAAGGTGTGTTCAACATGGAAAACTTTGACGCAAAACCTTTTATGGAAGAGTTAAACAAACAGGGGCTTCCATGGAAGATTTTGGAGATGTAAGTACCCTAGCTAACCATGTCAGCGTGACCAAAATATATCTGTTCATCAGCTCTCTTTAAAAGCTTTTGGAGTCTGTTTTTTGCTTTGATTTTTGTATCGTGATCGAAGTAGATCATCATATTTCTTGAAAATATAAAATCAAATTTTCTAAGTTGATGCAGGCTCTCATCAAAGATATTTGTGCATCTAAAAGAGACTTGGTTTTTGACTATATCTTTGAGTGTAAATTTATCACCATCTTGTGTGAAATACTTCTCTCTCAGACTTGCATCTACCCTATGCAGACTTCTTTGATTATAGATGGCATTTTGGGCTTTGGATATGATACTTTTGCTTATATCGATGCCTACGATATGAAAGTCAAATGCCTTAAACCCAGCCTCTAGCATCATCATAGCTATCGTATATGGCTCCTCGCCTGAAGAGCTTGGAGCGCATAAAATCTCTACTTTAAATCCTAGTTTTTTTGCCTTATTTATCATATCTTCTATCTGTGGAGTCTCTCTGAAGAAGTATGTCTCATTTACTGCTAGATAATCTATGAGCTCTTGTTTCAAGGAGTTGTAAGTTTTGATTTTTCCATAGAGTTCGTCAAAGGTGTAGATCTCTCTTTTTTTGCAAAAGAGTATCAGTTTGTTTTTGACAATCTCTTTTTTGTTTGAAAAGTCGATGCCAGTTTCATTTTTAAAATACTCTATGAGTTTTTGCGCATCACTGAAATCCTCTACAGGTTTGATATCTTCTACATGTAGAGGTTGCTTTTTTCTTTTAAATAGACTAAACATTAAAACTCCCCTATTTTATAGCAAATCTCTTCAATGCCTAGTTGGAGGGCATTTGGATTTAATTCACTCGCAGCTTTTGGCATACCATAAACGATGGAGCTTTGTTCGTTTTCATTTATACATGTAGCACCAATTTTTGCTAGATTTGATGCGCCAGATGCTCCGTCATTGCCTATGCCTGTCAGTATGATTGCCATTATCTTTATATTTTTATTGATTGAGGCTACTGAGTTGAAAAGAAGATCTATATTTGGCGAGTAGTTGAGAGGTTTGTTGTATCTGTGAAATACCAAATCTCCATTTTTGTCTTTTATCTCATAATTCTCCTCAAGCACATAAATAGTTCTATTTTTTAGAACTAGATTCTCTTTGCTAAGGGAAACATCTAAGTTGCAATTATTATTTAATTGCTTTACAAAGCTTGAAAGATAGGGGCTTTGCATATGTTGAATGATGACGATAGTAGCATCAAAATCTTTGTTAATGGTTTTTATGATTTTTTGCAATTGACCAGGACCACCCGTGGATGCACCTATCAATATAAGTTTTTTTATAGACAAAATCGGACTCTTTTATAAGAAATTACGCAATTATATAATAATATCTGACCTTACGCACTATAAACACACCTAGGCAGAATGAGAAAGCATCATATGCAAGGCAGTTTACTTTTAGCGTAGCCATAGCTACGGTAGAAGTAAACTAACGAAGCAGATGGTGCTTTATCACTCTGTCCTACGGATGATAAAATTTGCACCCTACTGCTGCGTCAGCATAGCTTCAATGTAGAATAACTACATTTTTGCTATACTTCCTTGCATTAGAGTGCAACTTTTATCACCTAGGTGTGCTTATAGTGTGTAAGGTCAGATAGTATACCAAAAACAGAGGAGATTTTATGATTAAAAATATAAAAGAGTATGAATTTAGCCCACTGCCAGCAGGCAAGGGAGGCTCAATGAGCGTTTTGATAGGAGATGACAGGGCTCCAAATTTTGCGATGAGAAAGTTTGTTATAAAAAGCGGTGGTTCTATGCCACTTCATACCAATACAGTAGAGCATGAACAATATGTGCTGGGCGGAAGTGCTAAAGTTGTCATAGCTGACGAGGAGAAGGTGGCTAAAAAGGATGACATTCTTTTTATACCTGCGGGTGTTCCTCACTCTTATGAAGTCCTCGGGAATGAGGATTATGAGTTTTTATGTTTGGTTCCAAATGAAGAGGATAAGATAGAAATTTTATCATGAAACCATCTATCTTGATCACAGGTTGTTCATCCGGCATAGGGTATTTCTGTGCAAAAAAGTTAAGCGAGATGGATTTTAAACTCTATGCGACTGCAAGGAAAGAAAAGGATGTCAAGAGACTTAGAGAAGAGGGTTTAAATGCCTTTAAATTGGATGTTACAAGTTCTAAAGATATAAAGAGTGCATTTGATTTTATAGCTGAAGATGACGGCAAATTGGATATTTTGTTTAATAATGCCGGCTTTGGACAACCAGGAGCGCTAGAAGACTTGAGCGTAGAGGCATTAAGAGAGCAGTTTGAGACAAATCTGTTTGGAAATTTTGCTCTGACAAAAGAGATGTTGGGGCTTTTGAGAAATGCTAAAAATCCAAAAATCATACAAAATAGCTCAGTTCTAGGATATATATCTTTGAAGTATAGAGGTGCTTACAATGCCAGTAAATACGCACTTGAGGGCTTGAGTGATACTCTAAGGCTTGAGCTTGATCCTTTTGGTATCAAGGTTTGTTTGATTGAGCCTGGACCCATAAGTAGTGAGTTTAGAAAAAATGCTTATGAGAAATTTAAAGCAAATATCAAAGTTGAGGGAAGTTTTTATGAGAGTGATTATGTTCAGTCGATTAAGCGATTTGAATCAAATAAAAAAGATCCATTTGCACTAAATGAGGATGCAGTTTTTAGAGTTTTGCTAAAGATTATAAACTCTAAAAATCCAAAACCAAGATATAGAGTGACGATTCCTTCAAGCATTTTTTGGTTTTTGAAAAGAGTTTTGAGCACTAAAATGCTTGATAGGGTACTAAAAAATGTATAAAAATATACAAACCCCTTGCTATGTTTGCGAGGAGGAACTTTTAGAGAAAAATCTTAAAACCATTCAATATGTAAAACAAAAAAGTGGTGCTAAGGTTTTGTTGGCTCTAAAGGGATTTGCATTTTATCATCTTGAGCCTCTCGTTTCAAACTACCTTGATGGCTGTTGTGCTAGTGGACTTTGGGAGGCAAAACTTTCAAAAGAGGAGTTTGGAGGCGAGACGCATACATATTCGCCAGCATTTAAGGATGATGAGATTGATGAGATACTAGATATATCAAATCATATAGTTTTCAACTCCTTTGCGCAGTGGCAAAAATATAGACAAAAAGCCAGTGCAAAAGCATCTTGTGGGCTTAGAATCAACCCAGAAATCTCATCTGCTCCAGTAGAACTTTACAATCCTTGTGGACTCTACAGCAGGTTTGGCATCACCAAAAAAGAGTTCAAGCCAGAACTGCTTGATGGGATAGAGGGGTTTCATTTCCATGCTCTTTGTGAGCAAGGAGTTGATGAACTAGAAGAGGTTTTAAATGGTTTTGAGTCTAAGTTTGGAGAGTATTTAAAAGATTTAAAGTGGGTAAATTTTGGCGGAGGGCATCACATCACAAAAGATGGGTATGATGTTGAAAAACTGATCAAGTTAATCGTAGATTTTAAAAAGAGATATGGCGCTGAAGTTTATCTAGAACCAGGTGAAGCAGTTGGTTGGAAGTGTGGAGTTTTGGTTTCATCTGTCTTAGATATCGTTCACAATGGTATGGATATAGCTGTACTTGATGCCTCTAGCGAGGCTCATATGCCTGATACTCTCGCTATGCCATATCGCGCTCAAGTCAGAGGTGCAGATAAAATAGGTGTAAAAAGATACAGTTACAAACTCACAGGAAATAGTTGTCTCTCAGGTGACATCATGGGAGATTACTCATTTGATGAGCCTTTGAAGATAGGTGAGCATGTTATATTTGAAGATCAAATTCACTATACTATAGTCAAAAACACAACATTCAATGGTATAAAACTTCCAAATTTAGCAATAATGAAAAAAAATGGAGAGTTTGAAGTGGTAAAAGAGTTTACATATGAGGATTATAAAAGTAGAAATTAGGCTCTACATGTAGAGCCTAATTTCTCAATTCTTAATACCTTCAATCCACTTTTCCATCACAAGTTGCAAAGCCTCTTTGGGCGCTTCTAAAAAGCTGATTTCAAACTTATCTTGAAATTCACATACTCCTATCGACCTTGGTCTCACTGCTAAGATCTTTGGCGTTGGTATCTCTTTGCCAAAACAAAAAATTATATTTTTGGCTTCAACCAATCCATCCACGACAGAGTGACCATCTAAAGATTTTGTATGTGCCAAGTTATCAAAAGTCGTAATGTATGATGCTATGGGATGATTTTCTATCTTTGCCTTAATAGAACTCAATATTTCATCTGTATTAGCAAAATCTGTTTCTTTCTTGGATATTTCTGTCGTAAATACCGGATATTTTTCTTTAAGCTGTATCTTTTTCATTTTTTTACTTTAAAAATCATATCTCATGGAAAATGCAACAGATGTTTCTGAATGCTCTACTTTTAGGGATCCTATTGTTGTGTTTACAGTAACATCGTTACTAGGAGAGTACACTACATCAAAGTCAAGAGATACATGTTTTGTTATCTCTGTGCCAGCACCTAAAGTAAAATGATTTTCACTGGTTGCAGGAAACATTAGATAGTTAAAAAGATTTAAGGCTGCACCTTGAGGAGTTGTGCCAGCATATTTGGTTATTGGATTGGTTGCATGGTTAAACCCAACTCCGTACCATGTGCCGTTTTTTTCATATTTTGCACCAAGAGCAAAAACATTTTGATCTTTCCAGCCAAAATCTTTATACCCTTTTGCACTTCCCCACTTTATCTTTTTGTAGTCAAACGAGAAGTTGAAACTGTTTATATCGTATGATAAACCTAGTCCATACTCTGCTGGTTGATCTAAATCATCGGCAAAAGCAGAAGGGAAAACTCCTAGTGTTACAAATGGTTGAGATGCAACGCTAAGTGTTTGATTGTATGTCATGGCTATTTTTGATTTGTAGACTAGCCCAAGTCTAAAATCAGGATTTATGTCGTAACTAAATCCAACCGCAAAACCGACTCCGAAGTGATCGCTTGAACCCGAACCAACTTGGTTAATGCCACCCATGCCATGCATATTATAGGCAATGTCGAGTGAACCGTATTGTATGACCGGTGCTACACCAACAGCAAATTTATCAGCCTTGTAAGATACCGTAGGAGCAAATTTCATAAGCATCAAGTTTGTTCTTGCGTCCATCAAGCTTGCATCTCCTCTGTAGTCAACACCCATGCCTGCTGCTCCAAACATGCCCACTCCAAATGCCCAACTGCCGTCAACTGGCATAGAAGAGAATACTTCAGGCATGATACTCATGTCGGCATCACTTTTTTTGCCATTTGCCTTTACGGTTGGCATAAAGAGTGTTGCACCAAAGTCAACTTGGTCATTTTTGCTGTTTGATATAAGAGCAGGGTTGACCAAAACATTTTCTGCTCCAAAGTATGTAGCGATTCCTACGCCACCCATTGCTCTTGATTTTGCACCAAGACCTATCAGACTGTCACCATTTGTTGCAAATAGCATAGATGCGCCCAAAGCTAGTAAAACTACTTTTTTCATCTGTAACCTCCAAAAAATTTAGGAATTATACATTAATCAGATGATATATCAAAGTAGTTTTTTCGTCAATTTCGTCAATTTAGTTTGATTATTAAAAAAAATATTAGATAGATTTTTAAGAAATAGATAACAAATAGTTTTTGAAATGATAGTTATATCGGAGTTTTGGCGGATTATAAAATATAAGTTGAATTTATGAGAATTATATTTTGAAGTTTTAGTTGGTAAATTGCATTAATTTACCAACTAAATAAAAAATATAATCTTTACTTAAAAGAGATAATAATCATATGAGATGATAAACTCCCTAGCTACGGCTTCTACTTCTAGGTTTTCTATCTCTTGATGAGTTTCTGTTTCTTGAAGATGAGTTTCGATTTCTATCTCTCCCTCTCCCTCTTCCTCTGCCGCCTCTATCTCTACTGTTTCTCTCTTCTATCCTTTTTATGATTCCCGAGAGTGATTTTTTGTCAAATCCAATTTTACTAGGACCTTGAACGGAGTTTTTATTTATAAGCATTGAGATTAGCTTGAGTGAAATTTTACTTAGATTTATATCGTCACCTAGTATATCTAGTATCTTTTGAGCATTTTCATGAAGAGGAGCATTTTCTATCTCATTTGCTATCTTGTTGAGTTGAGACTCTTTTACATCACTTAGAGTCGGAACTATTTTAAATTTTAAGTTGGTGCCAACTTTCTTTGCGATTCTTTGCATGCTATGGTACTCCATCGGAGTAACAAGCGTTATGGCTGTCCCTTTTTTGCCAGCTCTTCCAGTTCTTCCAATTCTGTGAACATAACTATCTGGGTCAAAAGGTATGTGAAAGTTAAAGACATGGGAGATATCACTTACATTTAGTCCTCGGGCTGCAACATCCGTAGCTACTAATATCTCTATTTGAGAGTTTCGAAAAGCTCTTATGACACTCTCTCTTTGGTTCTGCTCCATATCTCCATGAAGACCACTAGCTGAGTAGCCAAGAGCTAACAGTTGGGTAGAGACTCTATCAACCTCTTTTTTTGTTCTACAAAATATGATCGATTTTGTAGGCTCTAGTGAATCTAAAAGTCTGATTAGCGCACTATCTCTTTCCCTCTCTTCTATCACATAGTAGAGTTGTTCTATATCTTCATTTGTTGTATGCTCTTTTGGAGTGATACTTACAAATTTTGGCTCGTTTAGTCTTCTTTTTGCAAGCTTTTTGATGGGTTCTGGCATAGTAGCTGAAAAGAGGAGAGTTTGTCTCTCTTTTGGAAGAAATTTTAAGATGCTCTCTATATCCTCTAAAAATCCCATATCTAGCATCTCATCAGCTTCATCCAAGATGACGATTTGTGGTGTAAAATTTCTTAGTCTGTCATTTTTCAAAAGGTCAAGCATCCTGCCTGGGGTTGCTACGACTACACTCGCACCTTTCTCGATCAATCCTATCTGTCTGTTGTAAGATGTGCCACCATATATAGTTACAGTTTTTATATCTTTAAATCTTCCAAGAGTATATAGCTCATCACTTACCTGAGTTGCCAACTCTCTAGTTGGAGTTATAACTAAAATCTGTACTCTTTTTTCACTAGGGTCGATCATGCTCATAGCAGGAAGTCCAAAAGCTGCAGTTTTACCTGTACCTGTTTGCGCTTGAGCAACTATATCGTGTCCTTCTAATATGAGAGGAATTGCCTCATCTTGTACGGGGCTTGGTTCTCTGAATCCAGCTTCTTCTATGGCTTTAAGTATTGCCTTGTCTAGGTTAAATTTGTTAAATGTTGTTGTCATTTATTCTCTTTGTGTTTATTTTTCAAAACAACATAAAAAAACTGATTGCAGAAGTCTGTTCTGCTACATAAAAATTATAAAGTCTAAGTTATTTTTTTGGTAAACCTGTAAACTTGTATGTAAAAACCTACATACTCGCTCGGTATCCCAAATCTCGGTAGGTTTTGAAGAAGTTCTCTTAAGAAGTTCTGAATTGGAGGGCATTATACTTAATACATGCTTAAAGTAAGCTTGCCATAAT
>Ga0256840_1000818_pt1 | contig 31003 bp, 33 predicted proteins | sample 355202metaG_FD_185969 | JGI IMG/M metagenome (GOLD analysis project Ga0256840, IMG submission 185969) | Hydrothermal vent microbial communities from Mid Atlantic Ridge, Atlantic Ocean - 355-202 | ecosystem: Environmental > Aquatic > Marine > Hydrothermal vents | place: Atlantic Ocean: Mid... | reverse complement strand
TTGACCAGAAATGTTTTGCCTGTTGCTTAGGTGTTGATACCATTAAAATACCCCTACTGTTAATCATAGGAGGTAGTGTGGCATTGTTTTTAGTGACTGGGAATTACGGTAATAATTAATCGCTTACCAAACAAAAAGCACGACTTGGTTTTGTTGGATTTGATGTTGCCGGGTGTTTCAGGTGAAAAAGTATTACAGGAAATGCGAGTAATAAACCCATATCAGGCTATTATCATTGAATCTGCAAGGTCAGAAAAAGAAACGCAGCAAAAATTAATTTTACTGGGGGCGAATGATTATTTAGCCAAACCCTTCACGCCGGAAACACTTAAAAAAACCTGTCGAGTGGTTTTAACCCAGGCTTTATACCAATGTGAATTAAATATAAGAGAGAAAAAGTTAAACACTATCGTTAATGAACTCTGGGTGACGCTTGAGGCATTAGAAAATGAAGAAACAGAGAGCGCGATAGATACCGTCAATAAAATTATTTATTCCATGCCGGATAGAATTGTCAATGAAGATTTGTGTTTAAGTAAAGCTATAGGGCGTTTGTAACGCGGAATTATTTATAGAGCCGAAATATAGTTTGTTGGAATGGGAGTTGCAAATATCAGCTTTTTGGATATGGAATAGACAAAGTAAAAACGGATCCTTGGTCTATTGTGCTGGTAACAGAAATATCTCCCCCTAGTGCTTCTGCAAATAACTGACAAATAGATAAACCTAAGCCAGATCCTTCATGAACTCGGGCTGATGACATATCTATTTGCCAAAATGGGATGAAAACATTTTCCAGGTTTTCTTTAGAAATACCACAACCTGTATCAGCAATGGATATGATTAAATGATCTTTCTTGCTGCTACAGGTCACTGTGACTTTGCCATGATGGCAGTGTTTATTGGCATTATCAATAAGATTGCTTGCTATTTGTTTGATCAATTGTTCATCAGAATGAATTTGACCTTGATAGTGATATTTCATTATTAATTGATTGTGTCGAGCTTTGAACAAGGGATTATATTCTTCTGAAACCTGGTCTAATAATTCTTTGGGTGAAAAATTGGCTTTGATCAGGGTTACCTTGTTTTCAGAGGCTTGAGAGTAGTTTAGTAGGTTATCTATTTGTTTTTGTAATCGCTCAAGACAATTTATGATTTCTGTTACAAAATTACCCTCACCTGATTCCATTAAATGCAAATAAAATAGCGCACTATGCAAAGGGGTTTTCATTTCGTGTGAAACGATTCTTAAAATATCAGATTTAACCTGCGAAGCGCCTTGTGCTTTGCTGTAAGCATCTGATAATTCTAAAACGCGGTCTTTGATTTTTTCTTCTAAGTTGCTTTCATGTTGCTCTATTTGCAATATCATCAGATTAAATGATGCTTGGATATTGTGCATTTCCAGTGTTCCTTCAGTATCTATGCGTAATCCGCGCTCATGACTTGTGATTCTTTTCATCACTGTTGATAGCTTGGCTAAAGGTGCTGTGAGGCGATTAGTTGAGTGGTAAAGAAAACCAAAAATTATTGCTGTCAAAAAAGAAACGACCAGAACATTATTAATTAGATTTTGCTGAATTAAATCATTAATGGCTTTCTTTGAAACCACTAAAAGTACACCGCCAATAACTTGTTTGGTTTGATAGTCTTTGGTTGTCGAGTTAAAACACCAGTAATTTTCAGTTTCTGTAAAGGCATTGGATAAGGTGCTTATTTCACTGCAAAGAGGTGAGGTGTTAGAAGAATAAAGAAGTTTATTTGGTGTGTAGACACTGACATGAATAATCAGCGGGTTATCAAGAAGTAGCAAAATTTTTTCTATATCGCTCTTTGATTCTGTAATGATTGAAAATTTTGCTTGTTCTGCAATATTTCTGGCTTGTCTTTGCCACATATCTTGCATATGTCCACTGATTGAGGTGGAAAACAGGTAGTGCATGGATAAAGTATAGGAAATAGCAAGCACAAACAAAGTACAGAAGGAAAGTGCCAGTATGATTTGTTTAAAAGAGTGATTTTTTAATAAATGTCTCATTTGATAATCACTTTAAAATCATCTTCTGTTTCTGATGAGATTTCAACGCCCAGATGTTGCGCTGTTCTAAGATTAATACCAAGGTGAACTGATCTTAATGGTTCAAATTGTAACGAGCTTGGGTCATTTTTCTGAAAGATGCCGGTTAATAATCGACCTGTTTCTTGCCCCATTCCTTTAAAGTCAGGATATATGGCAAGTAGAGTGCCGCTTTCAAGGTGACTGGTATTGTTTGATATTAGGGTAACATTTCGCTCCCAGGCTCTTTCAGCGAGTTTGTAGAGAAAGATATGTTCAATATTGTTATTGATCCATACGGCTTCAGTTTTAGGGTCAACATGATTGATGGTTTTCCATAAATATTGAACAAGAGGCTTTTGCTCATGAGCTATTTTTTGTCTTATTATTTGAGGTGGATCAAGGTTGGCTGAAAACCAGATGATGTTGTCACCTTCATCACCAATATGAAGTTTTTTAATATGTGGTAAATAGCGGTGTAGTGTTTTTTTAAGAGTGTCTTCGGCTATAGAAAGAGAAATGCCTCTGTAGCTTTTATCATCAGATAATAAAGTGCCCGTTGTAATAACAGGGTAGGGAATTGGTAGAGAGTAGGAAAGATCAGTTGTTTTATTACCAATGGTTACAACTGCCAGAAATTTATTGCTGACTAGCCATTTTTTAATTTCATTTTGGTTGCTGTCAGTTAATAGCCGTATATTTTTTTTAAATTGTGGTGTACTTTGTTTTATGCCATCAATAATTAATTCAAATACAGCTGATAACTCATGATTGCTGGAGGGAACAAGAATAGCAATAGGTGGTTTTTCTGCTAAAACAGAGGATGAAAAAATTAACAGGGCGAGTAGACTGTACGCTTTTTTAAAGATCTTTAATGTCATGAATGTCTTTAATGCTTTTCATTTTTCTGATATCAGGTAAAAAATCGGCACTGGTTAAGCGTTTTAGCCAATATTTCTCGTTATCTGCTCCAGTATTCCAGGCCTGTATTGCTCTAATTGTTTTTGCACATAACTCAACTTGAAACTTGCCTTCAGAAGCTGCTTTTTTCTTCATGGATTCTATGATTCTAAGTAGGGACTCAACGGGATCATTCCTTTCATTTTTTGTTTCACCTTGTAAGTTATTAAGGCGGGTGAAAAATTCGATTGTCTGTGGTTCTATACTTAGCATTAGTAGAGCGGCGGCAACAATGCCAGTTGAAAATAATTTAACATCAGGATTGATTTTGTCGAGAAGAATTAACTCATTTTTAAAAATCTCTATAGCACTATCTATATTGATTTCATTTCGCAGGGATCTTTTGTCTTGTAATGCTCTAGGTTCGCCACGTAACGCTATGTTGATGGCTTCAGTAATATATCCGTGTTTTAACCTATTTGAACTAAAGGTTAATCCTAGGCGCTTATAACAGGCTAATACATTTTCTTGCGATCTGTTTTTTAAGGAAATAGGGTAAAGAGTGCTGATTAACTCATCATAAGCAGACTGGTCTAAAGAATACACGCAAACAGTTAATGTGGCCGGCTTTGGTAATAGATCCTTTTCCCATAATCCCTTTCTGATGAGGCCTGTAATTTTGTAATAATGCCCATTGATGAGTGCGATATCAACTGAAGTAATGTACTCATTTAATGCATTATTTCTTGCCAAACTGAGCCATTTTTTTTTAGTTTTCAAAGCGTATTTTATGGCATTTTCTTTAACATCGCCCAGTCCATCAGGCAGAGTAAGCCAGTCATTAAAATTTTCTTTAGCAAAATAAACAGGCTTGTTGTCCTCTTGTATTTTCTTAGTAATTTCAAGTCTTTCCATAGCAGAGTTGTTTTTATAAAAAAATAATTATTATATGGATAGATTGTAACTTAATGCTGACTGGAATTGATTATTTTATTTCTTGTTTTGCCGTTCTGTGGTTAAGAGCATGGAGTTATGTATTGGTGGTGTTTGTGTATTGTAGTTAGTTTATTATATATAAAAAACAATAAATACAAATAACATAATGAATTTAAAGATTAAATATAAATATATTGTAATTAGTAAATTGTTATGTTACTTTGTTGTCGCATCATGTCAATAAACCAATCCGATGGTTTGAATTTTATTAATGGGAGAGGCTTGTGATTAAAATAACGATTGTTAGCACCAAAGGTGGGGTAGGTAAAACTACTTTGACAGCAAATCTTGGTGGCATTTTGGCTGACTCTGGATATCGTGTTCTTTTGATTGACGCAGACCCCCAGCCTACACTCTCCAGCTATTACTCATTTGAACAACGAGCCACGCATGGGCTGAAGGATTTTCTTATCAATTCGGCCACTGACAACACGATTAGTCAAACCACTATTGATAATCTGGATGTGGTGGTTTCCGATGACCCTGAAGGGAAATTACGTGATTGGATACGTGATGCCCCTGACGGACGTGTCCGCTTAAAGCATATTCTTACTTTTCTGGAAGACAAATATGACTTTGTGCTGATTGATACGCAAGGTGCTGTGGGGCCATTACAAGATGCAGCAGTAGCTGCTGCAGATTTTATGCTGTCCCCTATTCCCCCCGAAATCCTTTCAGCGCGTGAATTTGTTCGTGGCACGGTTTCCATGATTAAACGCCTGGAACCTATGGCAAGACTGGGCGCACCTATTGGTCCTCTTCGTGGAGTAATCTACCGTCAAGACAGAACAATAGATGCCAGAGTGATTGCGGATGAATTGCGTAAAGCCTCTTTTACACCCAGTAAAGGAGCTATCACTATTCTGGATACAATTATTCCCAGCTCAGTAGTATACAGAGAAGCCGCCACTCAAAAAATTCCTGTACATCGGCTAGAAAAAAACCGCAAAGGTCCTTCATTGAGTGCAAAAGATTCCATGATGGCATTGGCAAAAGAACTTATCCCAAACCTTCCTGACCTTTAATAAAGCACACGACTCTATCAATAAAGGTACTAATAAAAAGGTGAGATATTACTATGGCTGCAAAGGTAACAAAGGTAAAAAAACGTCCCAGTAGCGAGGATGTAAAAAATTTGCTCTTAGAAGGAAATTTTGGTTTATCGACAGATGATGTCCTACCTTTGACTGATCCCATCAGCACGACTCAAATGGTGCTAAAGCTTGAGGATATCAAGCCCTATGATAAAAACCCTCGTCGTGAACGAAATCCCGAGTATGAAAAAATCAAGGCATCAATACGCAGTAAAAAACAGTTAAATAATAATTTTAATGTCACTCGTCGTCCTGGTGATGATTTTTTGATGGTTGAATCAGGTGGCAATACTCGCCTAAGTATTCTCAAAGAACTCTACCAAGAAACAGCGGATGAGGCTTTCAATACCGTGCATTGCCTGTTTGTGCCTTGGACATCAGAATCCAGTATTTTAACCGCTCATTTAATAGAAAATGAAATGCGTGGCGATATGATGCTGATTGATAAAGCCTATGCAGTGCAGGAGTTAAAGCGAGAGTTAGAAGTAGAAGAAGGAGAAACGCTCTCTGACAAGAAATTTACCCAACTGGCCGCAGCGATTGGTTACAAACTATCTCGAACACATCTAATCCGCTTTAATTATGCACTTGAACTAGACCAGGCAATCCCTTTTGTACTGAGAACGGGAATAGGCGGTCATAAGATTGATCACATCAAAAAAGTCGAAAAAGCATACAGACTGTATTGTAAAGATAAAACCGAATCATTTGATGCAGCGTTTATGGCCGTTATGTCAGAAAGCAATACCGAGGATTATTGGGATTTTGAACAGGTGCGTCTGGAGCTGGATGACCGTCTTTCTGAATTAACAGGGATTCGGTATAACTTATTACGTCTGGAAGTGGATGCAATTCTCTCCAATCAACCCAATAATGTTGCTGGTCAGGTAGAGCAATACGCTCAACCAGGGGAAGAACCAGAAAAAATTGAACAACACGCCCAATCTCCAACATCTATACCTTCGCAAAATCAACAAGATGAATCAGAAATAAAACCCCATGAGAGCGAAGAGTCATTGAAGAATGAGTTGGAAGCCGCCACAGCTCATAGCAATAGTCCAGTTTCTGAATCAGCCGAAGCACCTCTGACAAATAAGAAAAACACTGAGTTAACTAAAAAAGACAAACAGTCACAACTCATACACTTGCGTCAAAAAGGATTTGAACTGGCTTGCAAAATAGCGAGATCAACAGACCATGAAGAAATAGTTATGCAAGCGAAATGTGGCTACGGATTTTTCATGGAATCGCCTGCTAAACCATTAGTCCTTGATTCTATTGATTATTTTTCCTGGTGGCTGCTATTCGGTATTGCCGAACAAAATGTAAATAAAGAATCGCACTATCCCATGTGGGCTTATACCAATTTATACAGCCGTTTTAGTGATGATCAACGCAATCAGGATAATAGTCTGGCGAATTGGATTGGTCTTGAACCAAGTGTTACAAAGCTAGTTTATGAGTGTTTGCAGCAACAATCTATCAGTGACCCAATATTTACCGATATTTTCCGCTTGATGGAGAACTGTCGAAAAATACAAGGCAATTTCTTGGACAATGAAATCTGGGAGGAAACATCATGAAAGCGATTGATAATAAATCTGAATATGCGTTAAGCACATTAATGTTTGTGGTGAGACTGGCGGCAGAGGGCGACTTTAGAACGCCAATAAAGTTAGGATTGAGTGAACAACAAATTCATGAATTACTGACTTTAAATAATCAAGAAATTCATGAAATGGCCTCGATTGCAAAAGCTAATTTTCTGAACATCCAGTTTGATCAAGAAGCTCTCGATGTTGCTTTAAATATTAATGCAGTGAAATCCTTGCGCCGAAAAGAAATATTTCAAATGCTGAATGCAGGTGCCTCATACCCTGTGATGCATCACTTATACGGATTGACAACGGAAAATATGGCGAACTACAAAAAAATCATGAGCCTGCCAAAAAATGAAGGGCGACCCATGAATGCAACAGAAAAAGAAGAACATGAGCTTTGGGAATTAATGAAACCAGCAGGGAGTCTGGATAGTGATAATCTGGCTCAATTACTGTTAAACGCTCATAAAAAAACGAGTGTCAAAATCAACACTATTTGGGTGTTACTGAAAGAATGGTGGGGTGATGAATCATCCGATAAATAAAGCCCGTATAAAGCCATGGGTCGTGTAGAAATATGGAACCGCAACTAACTATTTCCGACACGGTTAAACTACTGTCAGACCGTATTGAAACAGAAATCAATCGTTTGAGTGGGGATGCAGCGAGTGGGGGCAAGAAAACCGATTCTTTGGTGTTTATTGGCAATTGGCAAGATGCTATCCCACGCTCAATCTGGGTGGATGGATTGCTAAGTGCAATTGATGTTCGTTCCTGGGGGATTATTCGCACCCAGGCAGTGAATGGGTCGGCAGTCATCTTGTCGCTTAATAATCTGCTAAAAGACACGCTAGGGTATTCAAATGCGACAGTCTCTCGTGTGATCTTTATTTTACGTTTAACTCGCTGGATTTCACTGTGTTCAAAATTACGCACAGAGGCTGGAAAATTTAGAGGCAATATCTATGCAATTCATGATCATCCCGTTTCTTTAGAAGATGCCATCTATCTGGATAGTCATTACATTGAGTTCGTCAAAAAGCAGACTAGTCATAGTAATAATGCCATAAGAACTCTGGCTCAATCGGTCTGGCAAGCTATCAGAGCATCAATTCATCAAGAAAGTAGTTTTCAGGGAACATCATTAACGAATAGTGTTTACGGTGCTTTAAGTCAGCTGGCATATCAAAAGGATCAAGAAAATACCAGTAATAACCAAGCAATTCATATTTTCAACTTAAATCAAGGTCAAAGTAGCCACGTTCAAAAATTAAACGTGGATGCAAAACACCAAGTTCAATTTTTAAACGTGGCTGAGAAAAAAATTGAAAGTGATAAAAATCAACAACATAACATCCAGGTTCAAAATTTAAACGTGGAGCCTATATGTAGTAGTAGATGTAGTAGTAGCTCTTTAATTAAAAAACAAAAAAACAATAAAACATCTACTACAAATTCCGTAGGAATTTCAAAAAGAGAAGAACACAGCGTTAAAGAAAACTTAATCTACCCACAAGCGTTTAATGCCAATGAAAATAAATTAGCAGACCTGTATTTGCAAAAAATTGATTTGGATTTACAGCAAATATATCTGGATGAAACCGCTGCCATCATCAAACAACGCAGTAAAACTAACAATCCTATTCGCAACCCCATTGGCTATCTGGCCTGGTTATGCAACGAGCAAAGCCAAGGTAATACTTACTTGACCAGTGCGTACATTAAGCACCAGGAACAGCGTGAGAGAAAAGAAATGAGAGATAAAAATATTAAACAGCAACAGCGAGAGCTTACAGAGGCCAGTTTGAAACAAGCCAATAACGGAGCTGCTGAGATGAAGAAGCAGAGGCAGCATAAAAAAACCAAACAAAAAGTAAACAATGACCGCTGGGGTGGAGTGAATAATGCCGTTAGACCTAAAAACCGTTAAATCTTGTTTTAATGTGATCATATTTTAGGCTGTCCACGGTGGACAGGGTAAAACGGATAAGTTAGATGGAATAATAATGTTGGGTGTCCACCGTGGACACCCTAAATGCGTTAAATGTAAAAATCGATAACAACGTGGAAGAATAACTTTGGATAAAAAAAATTAAAAATCATCTCCGTTCAAGAAATGCAGAGTTAATTGAACTGGGATCTCCAGTTTTAGGCTGTCCACGGTGGACAGGGTATACGAAAAATTTGTTTGGAAAGAAGAAATTTTAGGGGTGTCCACCGTGGACATGTCAATTTGATAAAGGTGAACGTGATGGTAACAATAACTGAAGAAAAAACCGAAGAAACCAAACAGGCGCAGGCAGTTCCCAGAACAATAGCAGAACAGCCTGGTGGATTGCGTAGTGAAACACGTATGACCATTCAAACACGGCAAGCACAAAAAATTGTCGTGGGTCGGCGGAAAGGAAAAGATATTCAATCCATTATTGGCTTATTAGATTTTGGTCGTCGAATGAAATTGCTTTGGCTTTCTGCACAAGCCGATGATCCTTATGCAGATTGGTATTTGCTGAAAATTGAAACATCAATTAATAATGCCAAATCTCTTATTCTTGAAAAGAAAAACTGGCTGGATGAGGTACTTAATGCGATGGATGGATTTGATGTAGGCATTGCTCATTCACTTGAACCCATTCAGGTATCTATCGTCTTTCAAAATCCCTATGGTTATATGGGCGCTTATCTGGTGTCTGATTATGATGCATTGTGCTGTTCAGTCTTTACAGCGAGTCACATTGGTTTAATTGATAGAAAAATGGCAAATAGCGTGATGGATGCCGCAGGTAAGTCGGTACGACGCACATTCGATATGGCAGCAAAATGGAAATTTACCGGAGTGACGCGTGAAGATATTCAAAGTCAAAACCCTAGTGGGCTTCGTGCCATTGAAACCTATGGTGAATGTCCAGAACCCGTATTGTTAAAAACTAAACGTGCAAAAATATCACCGGAAATAAGAGAAAAACCAAAAGCAGTCGAAATCACGATAAAGAAAAAACAGAACACCGAGACAACCGAATCGCTTATGGCGGAAGGTAAAACAGAGCTTGAGAAAGAAGGAGTTGGGACAGATTCATTATTTGGTATGGGATAGGTATTGCGTTATATAAACGACAGTTTATTAAATTATCTACCCCCTTTTTTAATCAGATTACATTAAAAAATAGGTAGATAACGCGGCTTACAAAAGGTATTAACCCTTTAAGGGTAAGGGAGGCTGAGCTTTATAATCCATTACCTTTTAGCATTTGAAAAATAGACACCGTAATTAAAGCATGACATTTTCATGGATAGGGATGCAGTCAATGAATAAACAGTTAAAACAACAAATACAGGATTTCTTGCCATTTAATTCACCCGAAGGAGCCTGGCGCAGAATTGAGACACTTGAATCAGAAAACATCCAGATTGTTATCGCCATGAAACAATTGGCGGATGATTTCAGGAATGAGGTAGCTGAGCCACGAGAAATTTATTTAAGCGTTCAGGAGGTCCGCTCATTGACAGTATATATTCGCTGGCGGAAAAAAGGAGTCAAAGGACAGCAATCATACCTTGTCATTAACAGTATTGAAGGAAGCCACTTTATGCTGCGCCAACCACCAGAATCTCAAAGACTGTACCTAAAATTTAATCAATACGCATTAGACTTAAATCTGGCTCATTCACTTCGATTAAATGGGATTCGGAGGCTTAGGCAGTATCTTAGAGATGTGCAATAAATACACCGGTAAACGGGAAAATACTGCTCCAGGCAATGAGGGTTTTCGGTTTGATTATGGCCAATAATTGATAAGGTGGATCAACAAAATAAAAGAGAGAAACCACGATGATCAATCATTTTCAAGGGATAGGCAATCTTGGTACTAGCCCCGTCATAAATACCGTCGATGTAGAGGGAGAAAATAGACAGGTAGTCAATATGCGAGTGTATTTTGACCGGCCTATTGGAGAAGACTTTAAAGACAAAGGTGGATTCTGGTTATCAGTAGATGTTTGGGACTTTCGTGCAGAAGAGGCAAAACGGATTTTAAAAAAAGGCGCAAGAGCTTTTTTTATTGGTACTTTACGCAGTGAAGAATGGCCTGATGAGCAAACGGGGGAAATGCGTGAGCAAATGCGTTTATCAGCCGATCATTTTTTTATAGATTCCATCTGTGTTGATAGTATCAACTACCGTGATAAACAAAAGCACAATACATCTGCATAAGTCAGTGGTTGCTTAATTGACTATGAATGAGATTCAAGCGATTATCAATATCATTGATCAAAAACCTTTCATCAGTTTTGAACAAGCAGCAACAATGCGTGATTTGTTGATGGGAGAATCAACATATCATTATCAGGTTGAACTGTTGGAAGAAGGTAATGAGTCAGCCGGATTTGTTGTTATCAGGCATAGTGAAACACAAGAGGATTTGGCAACACAAAAAGTTATCCATGAAAGGAAAGATGATCCCTCCTTGTCATCTGATAAGGAAAAAAACGAACACTTTATCAAGCAACCTGTAAACAAAGTCTATCACCCAGCTCTTCGAACCTATTTTTTATACATACCCTTAGCAATGGTGGGTGTTTTTCTAGTTTTTTTCGCAGTTGAATTATGGATGTTTACTTTATCGTTACTTGGTTTGAACGGATTTCCTGGCTGGATCGATGGATTGTTATTAATCATCATTACTCAGATGATGGGTGGAGCATGGTTAGTCTGCTTACTGTCAGGTGTACTGCTGAATTATTACGGGACGGCTCTCTTTATTGATAGACGTGGACTGACTTTTAAAAAAGGCATCATCACCAGAGAGGTAACCAATGTTCGGTTTGATGAAATTAGAACCATTGGTTTACGGCAAGGAATTTTTGATCGTTTATTAAATATTGGCACACTGGAATTTGCATCATCTGGTACGGATGATGTGGATATACGATTTATCAATGTGGCCAATCCTGCAGGCGTTAAAGCTGAAATTGAGGATATTATTGAGCTATATAGGCATTGACCGTAAGTGGTTTTGAAAAGTTTTAAATAAAGGAAGTGTATTTGGAGTGGAGATTGATTTGTATCGTTAGCAAATGCAGTCAGTATTAGTTCGTATTTTTTTAACCTTTCTTATACGAATGAAAACCTTAGAGAAGTACTGAATAACTGCGCTCATTAGCATTTTTTAAGTCTGTCACAATTGACCTAACAAGCTAATTTATAGTGAGGTTCCACTCCAAATACTCCCTCACTTCTTGAAAATAAATTCAATTCAATATGAAAAAACTGTATTTATGTGAAAAACCCAGTCAAGCAAAGGATATAGCACGCGTCCTGGGAGCCAGTCAGCGTAATAACGGCTATTTTGAAGGAAATGGAACCCTTGTTACCTGGTGCTTTGGTCATTTACTGGAAATGGCAGCACCTGATGATTATGATCCCACACTTAAATCATGGACGATGGAATCCTTACCCATTATTCCGACTTCATGGGTATTAAATGTCAGAAAGGATGCAAAAAAACAGGTCAAGATTATTTTCAGCTTATTTAAACGGGTTGATGAGATTGTCGTCTCAACCGATGCGGATAGAGAGGGTGAAGCTATCGCCCGTGAAGTGATGGACGCAGGTGGTTGGAAAGGCCATATCACACGCCTGTGGTTATCCGCTCTTGATGATAAAAGCATTAGAAAAGCACTAGATAATCTTTTGCCTGGTGAGGAAACAGTCAATTTATATAAAGCCTCCTCAGCCCGTTCAAAAGCAGACTGGCTAGTGGGTATGACCTTATCGCGGCTATATACCTTATCAGCTCAAAAATCTGGCTTTGAAGGCGTTATGTCTGTGGGGCGAGTACAAACCCCCACCTTAAAACTGGTTGTAGATAGGGACAGGCTCATCGAAGGATTTATCCCTGTTCCCTATTTTAATGTCATAGCTGAATTCCAGAAAATGGGCATGGATGAATGCTTTACGGGTAAGTGGCAAGTCCCTGAAGAGCTGTCAGATAAAGAAAGCCGCTGTCTCAGTCAATCATCGGCGCAACTTGTGGCAACTCGCTGTCTCAGCAAAGAGGCCATTGTTTTGGCCGCTACGACAAAACGTATCAAAGAAACTCCTCCATTATTATTTTCATTGTCCGATTTACAGCAAGAAGCATCAAAACGGTTTGGCATGGGTGCTCAAGAAGTATTAGATCAGGCTCAGTCTCTTTATGAAACCCATAAAGTAAGCAGTTACCCAAGAACCGACTGTCAATATCTGCCACAATCCCAATTTGATGCAGTAACGGGTATTATCCATTGTTTACAGACTATGGAAGCGTATACAGCCATAGCAACAAAAGCGGATGCAACACACCGCTCTAAAGTCTGGGATGATAAAAAAATAACCGCTCATCATGCAATAATTCCCACTGGGACAAAATCCACCAAACCATTCACTGATGCAGAAGCCAGAATTTTTGATTTAATCTGTAGACGATACTTGATGCAGTTTTTCCCTTTTTATGAATTTGACCAAACTCAGATTGAATTATCTGTCGATGAAGATATTTTTCATGCTTCAGGCAAGCAAGTAATTGTTCAGGGATGGAAAGAAGTAGGACTGCGATCAACTTATGTGAATGATGAAACGGCATCAACAAAATTACCCAGCATTAAACAGAATGACAAGCTAAATGTATTAACGACAAAAATCGAAGACAAACAGACTCAACCACTTGCCAGATATACCGAAGGCACACTTATTTTAGCGATGAAAAATATTGGTAAATGGGTGGAAAGCCCTGTTTTAAAAAAACGATTAAAAGAAACAGCAGGTATTGGCACAGAAGCCACGCGTGCATCTATAATTGAAGTGTTGTTAAAACGTCAATTTGTCAGCAAACAAAATAAAAAACATCTGGTCAGTACCGCACAAGCCAGAGCATTAATTGATGCACTACCAGAACCCGTTAAAGACCCAGCAACGACAGCCGTCTGGGAACAGGCACTGGACGATATAGCTCAAGGCAAAGGGAATGCAGAACAGTTTGTCGAAGACCAGGCAAAGATGATCACGCTATTAACCAAACAGGTAAAGCAAAGTAGTCCTAAAGCATTTAAAGCCCTGGATTCAAACGTCGAGCAATTTGATTGTCCTAAGTCTGAATGCGGTCATACCTTAGCAAGACGAAAAGGAAAAACAGGCTTTTTTTGGGGATGTCGAAACTATCCAGAATGTACCGTAACGCTACCTGATAATAAAGGAAAGCCAGGAAAAGCAAGGAGCAAAACAGAATCCACAGGGCAATCGTGTCCAGAGTGTGAGCAAGGTATTATGTTAAGGCGAACAATTAACAGTGGAAAAAATAAAGGCAAGCAGTTTTTAGGTTGCAACCGATATCCAGAATGCAGTCACACAGAAGGCTAAATCAGAATAGAGAGGCAATTGAGTGCTGTCATTTTAAAACGATTTTAGTTTGAGCTGTTTGGCTACCTTGGCAATTTGTTTGAAATCTTTATCATTATGTAAAAGAACCAGATTATTTTCTATCGCATACTGTGCAATTAAACAGTCAATAGTTGAACGGACTGTAATACCCTTTTTGCGACAATCATAATAAAGTTGAGCGGCTGCCGTATGGCTTTTCAGACTATCATTAAAGTGGTAAAAAATCTGTCCTGCAAAATAAGACTTGAACAAATCAAAAGATTTTTGATCTTTTGCACCTTGCAAAATTTCAAGATAAATCAACTCGGTTAAACCCACGGCCAAAGGGTTACAGAGCAAATGATCAAGATAGTTAACCTGTTCTGTCTGTTTATCGGTGATATAATCAATCCAGACAGAGGTATCGACAAGAAACATCAGTTACTTACTCGTAATTTTTTGTAATCGTAATTATCAGCCAGTCCACCCATACCTTTTAGGTCGCGCAAATCAAGACGTTTACGGTGACTGACAAACTCTTTAAGTGCCTGGTCAACCAGCTCTCGTTTTGTTTTTATGTTTGTGAGTAAAAAAGCTTCGGAAATCAATTCATCATCAAGAACAATATTTGTGCGCATTATAATACACCTCCTAATGTGTATTATAATATTGAAAACTTGTTGTTACAATATTGACTGTTATAAAAAGCAACAGAAACAATGAATCAAAACTTTACAGAAAAACTCGCCATAGCCAATAATAAAGACTCATTAATACAATTAATGAATGAACTTGATGAGGAAAAACGTCGAATAAAAACCATCATGGGCAAGTTTTCAAATGAAGATGCCAAAAATGGTGGTTTAACGGGAAAAGAACGTCAAACCAAACTAAGACGTATGAAAACTAGGCTCAGTTTTTTAATTGAAGAGCGTGAAGCCACAAGACAAAAACTCGGAAAGTTGAAGGGTGATAAAAAAGCATTAAATAAAGCTATGAACCGTAAGCCCGAATTTTGCCACGCATTTTTGGCAGTTGCTGAAAGAAAATTATCGGAAGAAGAATTTTTAGAACTAGAGATGAAGGCGATGGAAACTTTGGGTTTATGAGTAAAGTATATTGACTCAGATATGATCTGACAAGTCTAAACGTTAGTCGAAATCAAATCTTTCGTTGAAAGGTAGTCAACAGTCCAATGCAGATATATTTATATTTTATAAAGATGTATCACAAGGGAAGTTCGCCTGTTTATTAGCATGAGCAGATACTAAGCTATAAATTGATACGCAATAAGGTGTTAAAAAAGTAAGCCCTATTTTAAGATATTCAATATTCATCTCACCTAAAAAATCATCACCGTTATTAATAATATTTAACAGCATTCCTACAACAAACCCAACACGAATAGATTTCAGTTGTATTTTTTTATTTAACGATAAAACAAGGAAGTTAAGAAATTTCCGAATGATGTTTGATATAGCTTTAGTAGGTGTTTTTTTTGATGTCGAAAATTGTTCTACCCATTGAATAGTTTCATCCACTCCGCCAAAAGAAAACACATGAAAGCCAGCGATCTTATTTTTAATTTCAGGTTGTTTTATCAGGTTGTTAATCAAATAGTCTGGGTTAGCGTTGAACAATAGATTCCACATTTGCCTTGGCTGTTTAATAAACTGGGTGGAGGAAGTAGAAACACCACAAATGGCAGAATAGCGAAGTAAAGTTTTAAGTTTGGCAGGCCCCGTAATGCCAATATATATGGGTTGTTCAATACCTACTTTGCTTATCCGCTGAAACCAGTGAAATATCGTTTTCTTATTAAAACAAAACTGAGTCACAATGGCTGTTTCATAACCTCGGCTACCGGCTAATTGAATTTTTTTTAGTAATGCCGTTTCAATTCCTCCTTTATCAATATTTGTATGCCCTTCAGGATGCCCAGCAAACAGTAACCGTTTAAAACGAAACTGATTAAAAATTTCCGAATTAAGTAAGTCAATACAATGTTGATATTCACCAACAGGCTCATTGCGACTACCTGCTATCAGCAATAGCTCTTGTACCTTAAGGTCATAAAGAGAAGATAATAAAATTTCCAACTCTACTTCATCGGATATACGTCTTGCTGCTATATGTGGAATAGGTTCAAACCCAGCTAACTTTAAACTTTTTGCCGTATCAATAATTTCTTGCAAGGTTGTTTTAGGTAAATGCGGAATAAACACCCTTGTTTTAGGAGGCAAAAATTGTTGCATCCTTGCACAATCAAAGTCTTTTTGGGGCAGTACTTCAATTGAAAAGGGTTGTAGTAAATGTTGGCTAAGTTTGAAATATTTATTCCTTAGTGATTCAGAATGATTTTTCTTGGTTAGGTTGACAGCCATTTTATTCTCACATATATTACGTTAACGTTAGATATATATTTTCATGTAATTAACTTTGAGTCAAGTCGCTTAAAAAGCTGACCCGTATCTACGAAAATAATATTTACGCCTTAAGTTGAAATGCCTTATTAGAAATATGGAGAATTAAAATGAATGAACTGACAAAAGCCAAAAAGAAAACAACATTGAAAGTGTTAGCCAATAAAATCAAAAGTGGTGAACGTATAGTTGGAATGGAGTGCCATGATACGCCAAGTGCCATCATGGCTGAGGAGCTGGGGATGGATTTATTATGTTGCGGCAGCCCCGGTCCAATGGGCATGTTTGGGCACAAAAGTATGGCAGATGTTGATTTTGAAGAACAACTCTATATGTTACAAGCTGTGCTACGTGGTGCAACGACACCTTTCATTAGTTGCAACATGCCGAATACGACGGCGAGCATTTCTGTTGAAGATGCTATACGGAATGCCGCAAAGATTACATCTTTAGGCGCTGACAGTGTTCATATAGAACCTTCGTTGGGAACGTTACCTATGGTAAAAGGGATTATTAGTGCTGGAATCCCCGTGATTGCTCATTTCGGCGTACAAGGTGAACGAGCTGTTATGGCTGGTGGATATGCTCCAAGAGGAAGGGATGCTCAAGATGCTTTGAATATTATTACTGAAATAGAGCAATTTATCGACATAGGGATTAGCATCGTTTTGTTAGAACATGTATCAGAGGAGCTAACTCGATGGTGCCATGAAAATCTATCTGTTCCTATTGCTAGTTTAGGCTCGGGACCTCATGCCAGTGGGATTTTTCATGTATCTAGTGATATTATTGGCTGTTCAGTTTTTCCTAGCCCTCCTAAACGTGAGGCATTCGGCAATGTTTGGCAGAATATGATGGATGCATACAGTGCATATTTTGCAGCAGCAAAGTCGGGTGAATATCCAAAATTAGAAAATTCACATCACATGAGGGAAGATGAATATGACAAGTTTATTGAGCTAATAGAGAAACGCAGGTAAAACGGTCTACTCATTGTGGGAATCCCAAATCAGTGCAGCAATGCCTGATTCATTTTTGTTGAGGGCAACAGGACAATTAGGACAACCTTTGTTAGTAGGTGGACGGTTACACTGTTTACATTGTTGAATTAATAATTCCGCTCGCTCAATATCCTGGGCGAGTATTTGATAAGATTTTATTTTTTCTGCTATTTCCTCCTGTAAGTCTTTTAAAATGGGCAGGATTTTTCTTGAAGATTCTTTTCCAGAAGAAAATTGTTCACGGCTGGTGGCAAGTTCAGTCACCTGTTCAAGAGACAAACCGTAATCACGTAAAGTAAGTGCAGTCGTTAGGCGTGAAATATCCTCATCAGAATAAAGACGCGTACCTTTCTCTGTCCGAAAGGGGGCAATTAACCCTAGCTCTTCATAGTAACGTATTGTTCGAAGAGAGGTTTTTAGGGTCTTTGCTACATAGCCGATTTTATACAATTGTTTCTGTATCACGAGAAAAATATATCTTACGTAAGGTTTTTATATTGACTAAAATAATCTTTTTGGTTCTAGTCTGTCAAATACAATAGATATTACTACAGGTCAAAGGGGCAGCCAGCTTGAAAAGTTAAAATAGCGGAATCGCCAAGATCAAGTTAGCTGAGCCCTCGATATGCCCCATGTGTGGCTTTTTGGTCAATGAGCATAACTAAAAAACGTGACTAAAATAAAAAATAAAAGTAATTACTCACCGAAATTCAGCTAAGCGTGTTGATTTATCAGGCTTCTGAAACAGGCCGGTTTTTGCTCCTCGGCAATTGCTTCTGCATTATAAATCAACACCCCACACCCTTGGCACTATTACATACTGAATAGTTACGAATAAAAGATAATAACAGACAGGTGTACATTAATCATGATCAAACAATTAAAACCTTTTTATCCTCATCTATTACAATAGATAAAAGTGAACTACTGCTGAGGCAATTATGTGTGGTCGATTCAACCTAACAGCACCTCCAGAACAAGTCATAAAAACATTTGGGCTACACCTGTTGCCACGTTATGAAACCAGTTACAATATACCGCCTGGTCAAAAAATACTGACGATAGTGCAACTAGAAGATGGCAGTTATAAAGCCGTATACTTACACTGGGGATTGATTCCTCATTGGTCTAAAGACAATAAATTCAGCCATCAGCTTATCAATGCCAGGGCAGAAACACTGGCAGAAAAACCAGCGTTCAAATCAGCTTATCGACAAAGACATTGCCTTATTCCTGCCACAGGTTTTTATGAATGGCAGAAAACACAGCAGGGCAAACAAGCCTACTGCATCGCTAAGCAACAGCATCAACTGTTTGCATTTGCAGGGCTTTGGGAATACTGGGAATACCAAACGGAAACGATTTATAGCTGCACCATTATCACCACAGCAGCTAATGAATTACTCAGCCCCATTCATCAACGTATGCCCGTTATTATTGACGGACAAAACTACATTCACTGGTTGAAAAAACAGACCTTGCCAGAACTAACACAACAAATATTGGCAAATGATGCATATCAAGGGATGGAATTAAAGCCAGTCAGTGACTGGGTTAATAACCCTCAGCATAATGATGAAAGCTGTTTGAATTAATGCACTTAATCAACCCGAAATTGTTAGTTGATGAAAGTAAAGTTTGTAGTTATTAATAGCCGAAGCTTTATAAGAAAAATCTACTGATTCATTGGTAAAAATAATTTTAAAGGCTGATTATTAAAAGGGATAAAACCAAATGCTTGATAAAATTTAGCTACCGATGTATTTAAAGCTTCAACCACAATAGCATAGACAGCTAACACCTCACTGGCCTGTTCAACACGCTGAACGGCATCTGCCAACAAAATACTTCCCAAACGCTGACCTTGATACTGTTTATCAATAGCCAATCGTCCCAACAAGGCAACAGGAACTGGGTATTGTGGTAAACGGCGTTTTTGTTCTGGGGGCAAATCATCAACGCTTATGCTTCCTGCACTCAAGGTATAGTACCCCACGATCGTTTTTTCTAAATTAATGGGCGTTGCAACAAATACCCTATTAATGAGATGCTTTATGTTTTGACGGGCATATCGCTGAAGATATGAGTTCAGGCTAGGTTCGCCACAATCAAAGGCTTTACGCAAATGACCTGTATTTAGCGCGGCAATAGTGAGTTGCATCATTAACGAATCACTGTTTTTTTATGTAACGCTATTGCTTCATTCAGTTTTGTATTTTTGGCAGGTGGGTTTTCTAACGCATTTAAAAAAAGTTCCCAATCGTTATTAGAAAGCGTTAACTGCTCATGTTCACTAATAATGGTTTCAGCAGCAGCCAATGATTGAGAAAGCACAAATTCAGATAATTTTTTATGACTATAACTCGCTGCCTTTTCAAGCTTCTGCTTTGAAAGGGTGTCAAGACGAATGTGCATACGTTCTTGTTTGATAGTTTCTGTTGTAGGCATAATAGTCTCCTGTTGTTTTGTTAATTGTACGCCATTTGTGCGGTTTTATAAATTATTTGCTGATTTTGCGCAACATTAGTGAGTAAAAAACCAATCCACCCAAGTTTTGGTTTTTTCTTGTGGCAACTATCCCTGTATGTTTAAAATAAGTTTCTTTGTGTAATCACTGCATTTCAGTGATACCTTTAGCTATCGTGAGTCTGACTATCCGATAGCCAGTTCCTGTGGGAGCTGTTACAGACATTATTCTATTCAAAGACAACTTTCTTACCGTAATATCTTCAACAACTGGGATGTCTAAATCCTAATAGTGTATTTTCCATTTTTTTTACAGGCAAAATGCACAGCTTTGAACTAAAGTTCAGATTATTCAATTTTACCAAACCCACTGGGAAAACTTTTTTTCCCATCGGGTAATCAGTGTTTTTCCGGTTTTATTATTTACAGGAGAAACATCATGGCTACAAATTCAACAGAAAATAATCAAACAAAATATTATGACTTACATGCGCAAGGTGCAGCCGATGCCGTTGAATATACTAATTTTGACTGTCGTGTCAGTGGCTCAGAAGCTGTAAGTGTCATTAAACGCCTAGATAAAGCTTGTCAGGAAAATAAAAAAATTTTGATGGGTTTTAAAATAGGTGATCTTTACCCTGAAACTTTTATCTTCCAGAACGGTAAGAAAAAAGGGGAAGTGGGTGTTAGTTTAAAAGCTCGCTTACTGTATATTGGCTGGGTCAAAATTGATGGTGATACTGTTTATACTGCACCGTCTAAAGAAGTGGCGACTGAACAAACACCAGAAATTGACGATTCAACACTAGCTGAAACAAGTACTGAGGCAGCTACAGTTTAAGTTTTTGCATATTAGTTTTATCTTTTTAATAAAGACCGCATTTGCGGTCTTTATTAATTCTTCAATACTGTCCCAACTATTAAATTTTTGCAGAATGCCTTGTATAACAGGGTTTTCTGGAAAAACGTCATCGACGTTAATAATCTCACCACACCGGCTGCCATCGTCGGGTAATGATGGAACCTTTTGTGCGGTAGACCGTGCATAGTTTAATATGACTTAGGAACACTCAAAAACGAGTCAAGCATTAGAACAATCAGTTTATTTAAACGGGAAACAGATTTTATTTTGTAAAGAGTGGCAAGGTTAATAAACCTTTAAATGAGTGATAGTTGTTCTTAACAATTCATCACAGAATCAATACTGATTAACGTTTTATATTTACGACAAAAAGGTGTGCATAAACCTTATTGGAAAATGTACACCTGGTTTTTTCAGACCTTCTTTTTTACGATAAGAAGGAGGTGTGAAAAAATACTATTTTGGTTTTCTACCGTGGTTACTGCGTTTCAGTAACACCCTTAGCTATTGAGAGTCTGCTTATCCAATAGCCGTTTCCTGTGGGAAATGTTGCAGACGTTTCACATCAATATTTTTAACCCAATCGGGGAATATCATTCCTCGCTTTGCGGTGGATTGTGTTCTTCGGTTTTTTAGGAAAACCCCATGACACATTTAAATCGTGCTGCACTTGATTTACTTCATTCTCAAGCCATTCAATCATCTTATATTGCTAGATCACAGTTAAGAATAGTCGCTAGTTCTTGTGACCAAGGAGCTGCACTATGATTAGCATAGAAGGTCGCTTGATGATCAAAATTATTAACGGACGTAATGGCCCCTTCCGTGTAGGCAGTTTGCTCTCTGATATTGGTGAATTTGCAGTCAAAGACAAGATTCTTGATCAATATGATGAAGGTTCTTATAAAGGACTGTTTACCATCAGTAAAATTTTCTCTTCAACCTATTCAACAGGAAGTCGGTTGGTGGTTGAAGTTCGAGCTGTTTTGGAAAATATTTCTTTAGCCAATGTTGATGCAATCGAACCAGAGCAACATGAATCCTTAGAGCAAGATCCTTTGGATGAAGAAAAGGATGCAAATCTTGAAGCAACAAACCCAGGTCATTCGATTGAACCAACTGACTCAGATGGATTAATCGAACCCATAGATTCTGAGGATGAAGATCATAATAATCTTACACCCGAAGAATTAGCCGATAAAAAATTGTTTGGTCTGCTTTGGCCTTTACAAGATAGCTTTAAGCTTGACCCAACAGTTAGCAGAGTGACTTTTCGTGAACAACGCGAACGCTTAAAATCACTCAGTTATAAGTTTAACCCCATCGGTCAATACTGGACAAAAACTTAACTTTTTAAACTTTCATAAACAAACCTTGATGGAAAATATACTTTCCTACGGGAGTGCATATTTTCTTTAAGGTTAAGGAGAAAAACAGATGTTAGCAGTGAATGAAATTAATGATGTGTATTGTGATGCGCTGGTTTGTGATGAAGGGTATTTAGTCTTCGCTTCGTGCTGGGGACGAGATACCGCTATTCAGGAACTTTTGGCACGATTAACGCTGTCAACACATGAAGGAGGTATTGCTCAGCTCTCTTTTGACGGGCATGTATCTTCTGAAAATAACGAGTCATCAGATGTCGGTATTAACTTTGAAAATTATCCAGCAAAAATTGGACATCCTGATCGGTTAGATAAAATGACGGGCAGAATGCCCAAGTCTAATTTATTCGGTGATCTGGTACATATCTGGTTATTTGATAAAAAAGCCAGGCAACCTGATTACGTCAATCGAGAGGCTTACTTATTAATGGAACAGGGGAAGGATAATCAACAGGAAGGAACTTGGGATTTAATTAAACAGGTTTGTCATTTACCATTATTGGAGCACTGGCAAAGTAGCATTATGACGTTGATGCAGGAACAAGGCTGGTTAAAGCTTATTGATGGACATGGTATAGATGTTATTTCCATCACCATCCCTGAAGAGCAATTTAATAGTGAAATCAGCCAAAGAGTGATGTCAGGACAATTAACTGTTCAATAAAAACAGGACAATTTAATTTTAACTACACGGGAAACCTAATACCCGTGTGGGATAGGGTTTCTCTTTTTTAATTTAGAACATTTTAAGGAGAAGTCCATGGCTTTAATGTTTCAACAACTAGCCCATAATTTTGTAAAAAATGGCTATTACCCAACCGACCCAGCAACGATAGAAATGATTCTTGATAGGCTGGTTCCTTGTAAGACAGGTTCAATGCGAATCATTGATCCCTGTGCAGGTGAAGGCAGTGCATTGGCTGAATGCCAATACATACTCCATCAACCTCTAAAGGATCAAATCGTCGAGACCTTTGGCGTGGAATATAATAAAGAACGTTCTGTTCAGGCCAAGAAGTTATTGAATCGCTGTTTATTTGGTGACTTTCAAGACACCATTATTACCCCAAGAAGCTTTGGTTTATTGTGGTTAAATCCACCCTATGGTGATTTAGTAGCTGATACAGGACAAACGAATGATAGTGCCCTTTCTAAAGGCAAAAAACGTCTGGAGAAAATATTTTACCAACGCTCAGCTGGGCTTTTGCAATACGGAGGTGTTATGGTTTTGATAGTGCCGCATTACACGCTGGATCAAGAATTTAGACGATGGATTGCTGCAGCATTTGATCATGTCAGTGTTGTTTTAGCGCCAGAGCAACGCTTTAAACAAGTGGTTGTGATGGGGATAAGACGACGCACGGTTAAGGGTGATAAACAGTATAAGGAAACACTGGCTACACTGGAACGTTTTTGTGATGCAGAGGATAAATCCAGAGTCTGGTCTACAGAAAAGTACATGATTCCCCCTGCTGCAACGGGTGAAATTCGTTTTAATGCGATGTCAATTGATGAGGAGCAACTACAAGAGGAAATTGATAAATACCCTTGTCTTTGGCCTCAATTTAACATGCAAATGAACAATCCTGTCCAAGGGCATAGGCGACCGCTAATGGCTTTGTCCGATTGGCACCTGGCATTAGCTTTAGCAGCAGGTCAAGTATCAGGCGTTGTTCATTCAGATGATGGGCAGAAAACCTATGTGATCAAAGGCGATACCTTTAAGGATAAAAAACAATCGGTGGTACAAGAACCCCAAGGCAATGGTGAGTTTAGAGAAATACGAACCTCATTGGATGTGTTTGTTCCACAAATTAAAGCGATTGATTTTACCCCTAGCAGTTCTACTTTTGGTGAAATATTAACCATCAAGTAATATAAAATTAGAACACCTGAGCAATCGGGGGTTCTTTCGAGTGATTTGATAAAACAGGTGATTGGAAAGAACTTAAAGAGATAAGATTTTATAATTGGAGAAACTAATTTCTACCGTAGTTACTGCGTATTCAGTAACACCTTTTGCTATTGCGAGTCTGCCTATCCAATAGCCATTTTCAGTGGGAAATGAAGCAGACGATTACTAAATTAATTTATTTTTTACCCAGCCGGGGAATAACCTTCCTCGCTTGTGTGGGTGTGTTCTTCGGTTTTACTTTATTCAACTTGGAGAAACACTATGCTCTACATTAAAAATGAAAACGGTCACTATCGCATTGCTGATGAAGATGATGTGATATTTGAAGCGACCACTATTTACAACAGCTATTTTTCTAAAGGAACAACAATATCAAAACCAGCTGATTCAGCAGATTATTTAAAATTAAAACTAGCTCATTTTGAACATGAGGTGTTTTTATGCCTATTTTTAACTAATCAGAATCAAGTTATTTCCTGTGATGAAATGTTTCATGGCACGATAGATTCAGCCAGTGTTTACCCGCGTGAAGTTGTTAAATTAGCTTTGCAATATAACGCAGCAGCTGTAGTGTTTTCTCATAATCATCCTTCTGGAATAAAACAGCCCAGTCGTGCTGATAAAGAGATTACAAGTAAACTGAAAAAAGCCTTAGAGACTGTTGATATACGCGTTTTAGATCATATTATTATTGGTGATGGCACGTATTCATTTGCCGAGCATGGTTTGCTGTGAAGCACACAGGATTTTTAATATCAATGGAGTAATTTATGAACTGCGATCCAACTAACAGAAGCCTGGAGGAAGAGTTCTTTGAAACATTGGAGGAACAATACTATCAAGAGGAAAGAGAGTATGAAAACACCGATGATGGCTATTACTCTGGTTCTGGCTGTAATGAGATTTAACATGTAATTGAGCAGTATTAACTGATTTTTTAACCCTTTGGGAAAACATTTCCTGAAGGGGGATTGTTTTCTCATTTTTTTGTGAGAACAACCATGAATGAAATTAGAAAAAAAGCAGCTGTAGACTTAGATGAACAGTCTACAGATGAAGCGCAAGAGACGAATGTTATCGACCTGAACCAGTTTTTAACTGAATTTGGTGCAGGTTTAATGACATCGGTATCAAAACAACATCCGCCCATTTATAACGGTACGCCGAATACTAAATGGGACAAAGTGATGGATAATTTAGAACGTCAGCCGTTTCCAGCTCAACGGGAACGGATACAGGCGGTTTGTAAATTATTGTCTGATGAAGGTGAATCTGCCGCTGTTTTAAACGGTGAAATGGGCTGTGGCAAAACCATGATGGGTATTGCTGTATCAGCCTCTTTGTTTGAAGAGGGGTATCGCAGAACCTTGGTGATCTCTCCTCCTCATTTAGTCTATAAATGGCGAAGAGAAATTCTTGAAACCATTGAAGATGCCAAAGTCTGGGTGCTAAATGGTCCAGATACGTTACGTCAATTACTCAAAATACGGGCAAATCAAAAAAGTAATCCGACTGTACCAGAGTTTTTTATTCTAGGACGGGTAAGAATGCGGATGGGGTTTGATTGGAAACCGTCTATTGTAAATCGCAAAGTCTACGAGCGAGTTATTGTTCCAGAAACTCAGTCATTAGCAAGACGAAGTTATGTGGTGACACATGAATATGTAGCCTGTCCTAATTGTGGTGGTTTTGTTTTCGATGATGAAGGCGAGCATATCAGTGCAAATGCTTTTTATATCAGCGATGATAGCAGAAAGCAGTGCCAGCATTGTCAATCTGCTTTATGGACACTTAAGCGCAATAAGCAACCTAGTGACTACCGAGGCATGGTTCATAAATCAATATGTCAAATCCCCACGATAGGCCCTAAAACAGCTGATAAATTGCTTGAAGGGTTTGGTGCTAAAACTTTATCAACCATGCTATCTGATAATGTCCATGAGTTCATTAACTTGATGGATGATAACGGGGAATTAGTGTTTTCAGATAAACAAGCTGCCAGAATGGAAAGAGCCATGGCAAAACAAGCCTTTGGTTTTGGACAGGGTGGTTACCAACCATCTGAATTTATCAAACGTTATTTACCTGAACATTTCTTTGATTTGTTATTGGTTGATGAGGGACATGAGTATAAAAACTCAGGTTCAGCACAAGGCCAGGCAATGGGAGTTTTAGCGGGAAAAGCCAGAAAAACTATCTTGCTTACAGGTACTTTGATGGGTGGCTATGCCGATGATCTGTTCTATTTACTATGGCGTGTGATGTCTACACGAATGCTGGAAGATGGTTATCAGTATAATGGACAAAATAGTCTGGGCACTGCAGCCATGAGCTTTATGCGTGAGCATGGGGTATTAAAGGACGTGTTTAAGGAAAGCACGGATGGAAATCATCGTACTGCCAAAGGCAAGAAAATGGTAGTTCATACCTCAAAGGCACCAGGATTTGGTCCAAAAGGTGTGGCTCGTTATGTTTTACCGTACACAGCGTTTTTAAAACTGAAAGATATTGGTGGCAATGTGTTACCAGCCTATCAGGAAACATTTAGAAATGTGAGCATGAATGAAGCACAGACAACTGAATATGAAAGGTTGTCCAGCTATTTAACTCATGAGCTAAGACAAGCCCTAGCTAAAGGTGACAAAACCTTAATGGGTGTTGTGATGAATGCATTATTAGCCTGGCCTGACACCTGTTTTCGGGATGAAGAAATTATTCACCCACGAACCAGAGAGGTATTAGCTTATGTCCCAGCCGTGCTTGAAGAAGATGAACTGAGTCCTAAAGAATTGGAATTAGTTGAAATTTGTAAAGCAAATAAGGCTCAGGGAAGAAAAGTGCTGGTTTATACCGTGTATACAGGAAAACGCGATACTGCGACTCGATTAAAACGAATGCTGGAAATGGCAGGTTTTAAAGTAGCCGTATTACGTTCAAGTGTTGGCACAGATAAACGTGAAGACTGGATTACGGATCAAGTGGATCGTGGTATTGATATCATGATTTGTAACCCAGAATTGGTAAAAACAGGGCTAGATTTGCTGGATTTTCCAACCATTTGCTTTATGCAAAGTGGCTACAATGTATATACTGTTCAACAAGCGGCTAGACGTTCCTGGCGTATAGGACAAAAACAACCTGTGGATGTGTATTTTCTAGGTAATGAGAAAACAGCACAAATCGCCTGTCTGGAATTGATGGCCAAAAAAATAGCGGTCAGCCAATCAACGTCAGGTGACATGCCCGATACTGGGCTTGATGTGTTGAATTCTGATGGTGACAGTATTGAAGTTGCATTAGCAAAACAACTGATTGCTGCTTAACTTTTATGCCCCCCTGTTTATGGGGGCTTTTCTTGACCATTAACCATGGAATTGGTTAGCAAACTCTACTCACCTTAGATTAACGGTATCCAGTATATAGTCAAAGATACGCCATTATAATGGGGAAAAATATATGCTCAAAGAGCCATGAAAAAATGGAATATTTTTCTCTATTATAGGTGACATAACTCTGAACGTTAATAGATCCGAAAATTTATCTCCTCTCCTAACTCTAAAAACTAATAGTGATATTTATTTTAAGTAATTATTTTTTTATATGTTATGAAAGATTTAATATAAATACTTGTTTTAGCACTTGAATTCTAAGAAATTAACCACAATATCCTGAGGGTTAGACAAATTTGAGGAAATAATTTATGGCTGATATCCAAGAGCAATTCAATCAATATCATGACGATATTAAACTAAGTAAAGAAAATGAAGTTCTTCGGGAAAAAAGGGATATCCTGAAAAAGAATCTTGAAGATAATTTGCCCGAGGATGCACCTAAAATAGAGAAATACCTGTTACAAGGAAGTTATGCTATTTATACAGGGATTAACCCTCCAAACGATGATTATGACATTGATGTTGGCGTTGTGTTTGATTGCACAAGTGATGATTACAAGCCGATGGAATTAAAAGATATGGTAAAGGATGCCTTAGACCATACGAGTCGTGATCCTATTATTAAAAATCCGTGTATTACTGTCCAATATACAAAAGATGGTAAAAATGACTACCACGTTGATTTACCTGTTTATGTTAAACGAGCAGATGATGATGGATATGATCTGGCTTGGGGTAAAAGCTCATCATCAGAAGAATGGAAACATTCTGATCCTAAGGGTCTAAAAGAAGATATCAATGACATTTCTGATGATGACATTAAGCTTGCTCAATTTCGCCGTATTGTAAAATACCTAAAAGCATGGAAAAGTAAAAAGTTTACTAGCTTTAATATTCCAAGTATCGGGATAACTCTAGGTGTTAGGAAAGAAATGGTCTATAACATTGGCTTTTATGATGATAAGCCTAATGATCTTCTCGCTATGCGTGACACCATAGAAAAAATGCTTAGCCGTTTTTCTTGGGCTGGTATAGACGATAATGGCGATAATCTTTACCGTTATGAAGTACTACTGCCTGTAACACCAAATAATGATGTCTTTGACAAATTATCTGATAAACAACTTACTCAGTTGAAAACAAAACTTGAAACTTTAAAAGATGATTTAACTAAAGCACATGAAGAAGAACGGTGCGAGAAAGCTTGTGAGATTTTGACAAAACATTTTGATGGCTTCCCTGTGCCGAAAGCCAAAGAAAGTGCGAGAGCAACCCTTAGAAGCATGAATAACACAGGGTCATCATCTTAGTGGTAACTGACTTTTTATCTATTCTAAAAAAACATCCTTGTACTTGTTCAGTCGAGAATATTACTGAAAAAGTACAGGGACAGGTCTCTACATTCTCACAAAAATATCGCTTACTCGCTAAATATAAAGATCATGATTGGAAACTAATTATATTAATTGAGCCTTCATTTCCATTTAATTTACCTACCATAGTAATTGAAAATATTGAAGAATATCCAGCAATGGGACATATCAGCTGGGATGGTGACCTTTGTTACAAAGATAAGCAAGGTTTAGTGGTTAATTATAGGCAGCCAGATGAAGTTTTAAAGGCCTGTATTGATGAGGCACTTAGGTCATTACATGATAACTTCACTGATCCTAATAAAATAGAATTACATAATGATTTTGAATCTTATTGGGAAAGCTTACCTTCGAACGGCTTTAAAACGACTTGTTTTATTACACCAAAAGAGATGCCTCAAGAGCTTATTACTTATAGAGATACAAAAAAAGAACGAAAAACAAAATATCCCAACTGTCTTGCAATAATTGGTCAAGATCACGGTATTAATAAAAACTATCAGTTACTCAATGCACTAACAGGTAAAAAGAAAGATCAATCAATTTATATTCCTTTAGAAAACCCTGTAATACCACCTTCTCCAAAGCAGCAATGGAATGCCAGCGATATAGTAAATATTTTTGAAAACTTAGCCAATAGTGAAGTAAAGAAAGTCGTTAATAAAATACTTGAAAAGTATAAATGGTCAAATTATTTTACGCTTATTTTTTCTCACCCCAAACCGGATTTAAGCCATTGCGTATGGGGTGTGGAGTTTCATAGAAAAGATACGGCTAAACACCCTTTACTTGATCCAAAGGATAACTGGAAAATTTCTCCTATGCTACTTAGGACTCATAGTAAAGAATATTTACTTGAGAGATCTGGCACCTCAATATCTTTAGATGATAAGAAAGTTGCTATTGTTGGTTGTGGTTCAGTTGGTGGCGGTATTGCACAACAACTTGCAAAAGCAGGAGTAGGAGAATTACACCTAATCGATTTTGATGTAATGAATGTTGAGAATATATATCGTCATACTCTTGGTGGGGCTTATCTAGATACTGTAAACGAGGAGTGTAAAAAGGCAGTGATGTTAACTTATGAAATTGAAGCAAATATCCCTTACACAATTGTAAAACCATTTAATGGTATTTTATATAACATTGCAAATATGGAAGTAATTTTTAATCAATACGATGCAATTGTTATTGCTACAGGCGATTTTACCAGTGAATTATATTTCTACACGGTTCATAAAAAAACTACTGAATTAACACCAGTTATCTATGCTTGGCAAGATGGTTTTGGTGTCGGAGGCCATTCAATTACAGTTGTAAATGATGAAGAGTCTGGATGTTTAGAATGCCTATATACCAAGCCTTCTGGTTTTGAACCTCATGCAAAAACTAGCTTTATTGAATATGGTCAAACAATCAGCAAACATCTGGGTGGATGTTCAGGTGTGTTTACGCCATTTTCTTTTTTAGATGCATCACAAACAGCATTATTAGCAACAAGAATGACTCTGGAAGCTCTGCAAGGAAAAGCAAAAAATGAAATTAGAAGCTGGAAAGGCAGTGATGAACAACTTAAAGCAGAAGGCTATTCTACATCTAAATGGTATAAAAAAAGCCCTGAATATTTCATCCAAGACCAAGAAAACTATATTGCCCCTAACTGCCCTGTCTGTGGAAAAAACAATTAGATTTGTTAAAACAGATGGTAGTCGACTAATTATCGATAGCTCTGTAGTAAATGAGTTTAATCGCTACCAACAAAAGAGATCCAGTGATTATGAAGCTGGAGGACTTCTATTAGGTAGACATTTAATTAATTGTTCTCATCTAGCTGTTGATCATATTTCTACTCCTCAACGAGGTGACAAAAGATCTCGCTATGGTTTTTTCAGAGGAAAAGGTCATCAGAAAGTAGCTCATAAATATTGGTCTACTCAAGAAGGTACATGCACATATTTAGGTAATTGGCATACCCATCCAGAACCTCGGCCCACCCCATCACAAACTGATTTTAATGGCTCTTTTGAAAAGTGAGTGGGTAAACTATAATCTACTGAGCCTATAAACTATTAAATTCATTATTTATGCAGTCAGAATTATTTCAACAAGCACTCCACATTAATGCCCCTTGGCTGGTTAAATC
>Ga0256840_1000817_pt1 | contig 31010 bp, 29 predicted proteins | sample 355202metaG_FD_185969 | JGI IMG/M metagenome (GOLD analysis project Ga0256840, IMG submission 185969) | Hydrothermal vent microbial communities from Mid Atlantic Ridge, Atlantic Ocean - 355-202 | ecosystem: Environmental > Aquatic > Marine > Hydrothermal vents | place: Atlantic Ocean: Mid... | reverse complement strand
CTCATTTTAAAGATGTGGAAAATACTACAGTAAATATGGTTGCAAGTGAAAAATGGCACGGTTTCTTTACTTTAGGATATGTATTTGATATCTCTGAAAATATAGATTTAAAACCTGCTGCAATTGTAAAAGCAACACCAGGTTCACCATTATCAGTTGATGTAACAGCAAACTTCTTATTTAATGACCGTTTTGAGCTAGGTTTAGCTTATAGATTTGGTGATTCAATAGATGGTTTAGTAAGCTTTTTAGTAACTGATGATTTTAGAATTGGATATTCTTATGATTATACCTTGTCTAAACTAAATGAATTTAATAGTGGGTCACACGAGTTATTTTTACAATACGATGTAAATATGTCTCGTAAAAACTTAAAATCACCTAGATTCTTCTAATCCTTTTAATAAACTAACTTAAACCATAACAAATGAAAAATTTTATTTTCTTATTTTCTTTTCTTTTTGTATCTTTTACATTACTTGCGCAAACAACCGCAGGTGAGTATAAAGTAGATAATTTAGATTCTAATACCAAATTTTCTGATTTTGGAACTGCATATTATGGAGATAGTAAAATTATCTTTTCTTCTGCAAGAAATACAGGATTATTAAAATCTAAATGGAAACCAAATCAACAACCTTATTTAGATTTATTTGAAGGAGTTATTGGTTCTAACGGTAAAATTGCTGATGTTAAAGCGTTTTCAAATCATTTAAACACAAAGTTTCATGAAGCAGCCGTTTCTTTTACACCAGATCAAAAAACGGTTTATTTTACTAGAGATTATTACTATGAAAATAATTTAGGTAAAGATGATAAAGGAGTTACAAATCTAGCTATTTATAGAGCTGATGTTTCACCTACTGGTGATTGGTCTAATGTTGTACCAATGCCTTTTAATAATGAAAATTATTCTGTTGGTCACCCTTCGGTAAATAAAGAGGGTACAAAATTATTCTTTATTTCTGATATGCCTGGAACTCTTGGCGCAACGGATTTATATGTAGTTGATATTAATGCAGACGGAACTTACGGAAGACCTCAAAACTTGGGCTCAAAAGTGAATACTAAAGGAAAAGAAATGTTTCCTTTTATTGATAAAGAAAATATTTTATATTTTTCATCAGATAGTAGAAATGAAGGTTTAGGAGGTTTAGATGTGTATGCTTCTAAAGTTTTAGAAGATAATAAAATGTCTGATGTTTTACATCTTGGTGCACCAGTAAATGGTGATGCAGATGATTTTGCTTATATCCTAAAAAATGGCGATAATGAAAATGAAGGTTTCTTTTCTTCAAACAGAAGTGGAGGAAAAGGAGATGATGATATTTACCATTTTGTTTCTTCGCCACCACTTAAAATTGAATGTAATCAAGTGGTTAGTGGTGTTGTAAACAATAATAAAACTAAAGAGACTATTCAAGGAGCAGTTGTGGTATTGTTTGATGATAAAGACAATGAAATTGAAACAGCTACAACAGGAGATAAAGGAACTTTTTTTTTTACTGTACCTTGTGAAAAGTCATATAAAGTAGTTGCTAGTAAAGAGAAATTTGAGAGTGATGAAAAAACTTTTACAACTGATGATACCATTGATGGAAAAGTTGATTTGTTACTTTTCTTAAAACCTATTCCAGAACCAGAAGTGGTAGTTGTAAGAGAACGTGTGGTGGTAAATATAAATCCTATTTATTTTGATTTTGATAAGGCAAATATCCGCCAAGACGCTGCTTATGAATTAGATAAAGTAGTTGATATTATGAATAAATATCCAGATCTTTTGATTGAGGGTGGTTCTCATACAGATTCGAGAGGACCTGCTGAATATAACAGAATACTATCTTCTAGAAGAGCAAATGCAACCGTAGATTATATTGTTTCTAAAGGAATTGATAGAAGTAGAATTTCAGCTAAAGGTTATGGAGAAACACAATTAGTAAACCATTGTGATGGTACAGTTAAATGTATAGAAGCTGAACATCAACAAAATCGTAGAACAGAATTTGTGATCCTTAATCCTGATGTTTTAGGATATATTACAAAATAAGAAGTCAGTTCTTAGTTAAACATAAAAGACAATTTTTGGGTTGTCTTTTTTTATACCCTTCAAAAGCAAAACATATAAAAACATAGTAATGATGATTTGACCACGAAGGATGCCACGAAGGATTAAGTTCATTAAGCTGTATCGAAAAATCTGTATAAATCTGCCTTATTTTTAAAATCGTGTTCTAATAAGTACAAAGTAATCCCATTAAAAATTAGTGAAATTTGTGGCTAAACTCAACGTAATCTGTACAGTCAATGGGAAATAAAGCCACTTTGTTTAATTAACTCCGTTTCCGTTTACTCTTCCCTTTTCGGTCTAAGTTTTCTAATAAATTCTCTTTAAGTGCTTCTACAATATTATACGCAGCAGGACAAATTTCTGTATTTTTAACCGTTAATTCAGCTAGTTGAATAAATTTTCGTCTATTAGTATGTGGATACTCTTTACACGCTTTAGGTCTAACATCATAAATAAAGCACGAATTATCGGTATCTAAAAATGCACAAGGCACTTCTTTTAACACCATAAATTCATCTTCATCATTTTCTAAATATTTGTCGATGAATTGCATTTCTTTCATTTTTAAATGTTTTGCAATTCGTGTAATATCAACATGTGTAAAAATGGGACTTGTAGTCTTACAGCAGTTAGCACAAGTAAGACAATCGGTTTTTTCAAACTCTTTATCATGTAAATCACTTACCAAATAATCTAAGTTTTTAGGTGTTCTGCGTTTAAGCATTTTAAAAAATTGCTTACTTTCCTTTTGCTTTTCTCTTGCAAGTTTAGGCAACTCTTCTAAAGATGGTTTTAGTGGTTTCATATACTGCAAAGGTACATATTTAATTATTCTTATTTGTTTTAGATTTTATTAAAACAGGTAAATATCGTTTGTAGTGGTTAATAAAATAGATTTTAACTATATCGAAAGGAATATTTTGTCATCTGAATAACGGTAAAATTTCTTAAAATACACCTAAAGAAAACATCCAACCTAAAAGATTGGATGTAATATTAACTCAAATTTTATTTATGAAAAATGTTAACAAGGTTTATGACTTCTTCTTAACTGATAGGTGTATTTCAATTTGCGTGCCAAAAACACTTAAAACATGTTAAGTAATTGTTAACTCATAAATAAAATGGATATTAGTTACGAACTTCTACGTAATTTGTAGGTGTATCACAAGCTACATCTTGATTTTGAATTTGCTCTTGTGTATCTACTTTAGTACAGCTATTCTTTTTAGATCTACATGAACTTAAACTTAAAACAGCTAACATTAATACGCCTAATACAATTGCTTTTTTACTCATAATATTTATTTTTTAATGGATGAATTTTCAATAATAATTTCAAATATATACAATTCTTTGAGATTACAGTAAGCTTAACGCAATTTTATCGCTAAATATTGCGTATTTTCGTTTTTTGAAGATTTTTAAACTCATGCAATTCAAAATTCACAGTAAATTTAAACCAACAGGTGATCAGCCTGAAGCCATTAAACAATTGGTAAGCAGTTTAAATGCCAATGAAAAATATCAAGTATTGCTTGGTGTTACAGGTTCTGGTAAAACATTTACTGTAGCCAATCTTATTGAACAAACTAAAAGACCTACATTAATTCTTGCACACAATAAAACTTTGGCAGCGCAATTGTATCAAGAATTTAAACATTTTTTTCCAGAAAACGCTGTGGAATATTTTGTTTCGTATTACGATTATTATCAGCCAGAAGCTTATTTGCCAACAAGTGGAGTGTATATTGAAAAAGATTTATCTATTAATGAAGATATTGAACGTTTGCGATTAAGCACAACTTCCTCACTACTTTCTGGAAGACGAGATGTGATTGTTGTAGCTTCAGTTTCTTGTTTATACGGAATTGGAAATCCCATAGAATTTAAAAAAAATGTCATTCATATTGAAGTGGATGAGATTATCCCAAGAACCAAATTTTTACACAGATTGGTTACCAGTTTGTATTCACGAACAGAAACCGAATTACGTTCAGGTACTTTTAAAGTGAAAGGTGATACTATTACCGTTTTTCCTTCGTATGGTGATAACGGATTTAGAATTCATTTTTTTGGTGATGAAATTGAAGAAATTGAAAGTTTTGACATCGCATCCAATGAAATTGTAGAAAGTTTTGACAAACTGACAATTTATCCTGCCAATCTCTTTGTTACTTCGCCTGAAGTCTTACAAAATGCCATTCATCAAATACAGGAAGATATGATGAAGCACGTCGCTTTTTTTAAAGGAATTGGTAAGCATTTGGAAGCAAAACGTCTTAAAGAACGTACAGAATTTGACCTTGAAATGATTAGAGAACTTGGTTATTGTAGTGGAATAGAAAATTATTCTCGCTACCTTGACGGAAGACCAGCAGGAACAAGACCTTTCTGTTTATTAGATTATTTTCCAGAGGATTACTTAATGGTGATAGATGAAAGTCATGTTACTATTCCGCAAGTACACGCAATGTATGGAGGCGATCGTTCTCGTAAAGAGAATTTAGTAGAATATGGTTTTAGATTGCCTGCAGCAATGGATAATAGACCGTTGAAATTTGAAGAATTTGAAGAAATTCAAAATCAGGTAATTTATGTTAGTGCTACACCTGCAGATTATGAATTGCAAAAAACGGAAGGTGTTTTTGTAGAGCAAATTATAAGACCAACAGGTCTATTAGATCCTATTATTGAAATAAGACCAAGTTTAAATCAGATTGATGATTTAATTGAGGAAATTCAAATAAGAGTGGAAAAAGATGAACGTACTTTAGTTACCACATTAACCAAAAGAATGGCAGAAGAGTTAGCAAAATATTTAACACGAATTCAAGTTAGATGTCGTTATATTCACTCTGATGTAGATACCTTAGAACGTGTAGAAATTATGCAAGATTTACGAAAAGGTTTGTTTGATGTGTTAATAGGTGTAAACTTACTTAGAGAAGGTTTAGATTTACCAGAAGTTTCTTTAGTTGCCATATTAGATGCTGACAAAGAAGGTTTTTTACGTTCTCACAGATCGCTTACGCAAACTATTGGTAGAGCTGCAAGAAATATTAACGGAAAAGCCATTATGTATGCTGATAAAATAACCAAAAGCATGCAGAAAACCATTGACGAAACTAATTATCGTAGAGAAAAACAAATTCAATACAATACAGAAAATAACATTACACCAACACAAATTAAAAAAGCCATTGAAAGTGATTTAACAAAAAGCGCCGTAACCTCTTTCCATTATGACAATGCACTCAGTAAAGTAGCAGAACAAGACTTAGAATATTTACCAAAATCCGAAATTGAAAAACGTATCAAAGAAAAACGCAAACTCATGGAACAAGCAGCAAAAGCATTAGACTTTATTGCAGCTGCTCAATTACGTGATGAAATTAAGGTTTTAAAGGAGAGTTTGTAAAATTATTTTCTCTAGCAAAAATAAGTCGCAAAGTTTAAAACAAATAAAATATAAATAAGTCTAAATAACGGCTAAATTTAAAGCATAAATAACCTGCGGCGTGCTTTGAAACAATTATTTTTCAAGTTAAGATAATGCTTATTTTGTGTATTAGCTTCCATATTTACTACTAATTTCGGCATGCAGTATATTTTTTATTGTGCGTTTGTACTTTAATAATCTCTATTTGTTGTTCTTTAATAAAAGTAGAAATATTATCTTTATTAACAATCCATTTAGTGTTTTTACGAGAAATATCATCTATTATCCAATCCCCTACAATAGGTCTGTAATGACTATTTTCATAATAATTAAATGGATTTGAAGTAATATTATTTACACCACTAAAATTATAATATTCAGTTACTATTGTTAACCGCTCTAAAAAAGTAAAGAATTTATTTTCAACAGCTTTAAGAAATGTTGTCTTATATATAGGATTTATAAAAAAAACCACTTTAACATCATGGGCATCACATAGTTGTTTTATTTCTTTTATTTCAGAAATAGCTTCATCAATTCTTTCTTTGTAATATGGTTGCCAATAAGGCTTTTTAAATATCCTATCGTTGTAATGAGTTAGAATTTTTTTTTCAATAAAAACATCTTTTTTATTTGGCGGAAAATAACCATCTTTATAAATTACACTATACATGCCTTTACTAAAAAATTTATCAGTATCAGCATTTAATATGTTCTTATACACAGAATGACTTGGTCTTAAAAACAAATAATAAATATAGGGGTTTATTTTATTAACATATGATTTTCTCATACTTTGGTTATTATGTAGTTTGTGTGAAACTAGATAAGAAATTTCATCTAAACCAATAATAATTTGCTTGATATCTATATTAGAATGTAATAATAGTCTAATATCCTGCAAGGTTTCATAAGGTACACATTCTGAATACGTGAAATTATACCAATTGTTTCCATCGTGTATTTTAGACAAATCAATTCTCCCTACTCTAGATGAGCCAAATAAAAACGCATTATATTTTTTAGGGTTATCTATACAGTATTTAATTTTAAGGTAGTGTTGGTTTGGTTCTGTTTTTTGAGTTTGCATATCACCCCTTATTACACCATAAGGATCGAGCCAAATATTATATCCAATCAAAGGTGTTAAGAAAGGTATTAAGAATATAAAAAAGAATAATATTTTATATGTAAATTTTCTCATAATAATCATCTAAAATTGAAAATAAATAAATTGTTGTTGTTCTCCCATAAATAAAAATATTGCTAAAATTATTGAATAGTAAAAAACATATCTTATTGGTTTTTTCCAGTGCAAGCCCAATTTTTCAATAGCAAATTGTTCATTACGGCCTAACCACTCAATGACTATAAATAATATCATTAAGACAATTGTACTTCTCATTCCTACCTTAGTCTGTTGAGGAACTGTAAATAATGATTTTGAAAATATAGTAGATAAATAACTTAAAGCGTGACCAATATTTTCTGCTCTAAAAAAGACCCAAGCCAAAACAGTCAACCCAAAAGTTACTATCATTTGAAAAAACTCTTTGATTGAAGGTAAATATTTCCCTTTTGCAATGGTGTTTGTATTTACTCTATTTTTTCCAAGTAAAAGTAATGGCATAAAATACAAAGCATTTAATGCACCCCAAACAATAAAAGTCCAATTTGCACCGTGCCAAAATCCACTAACTATAAAGATTATAAATGTGTTTCTAACTTTCATCCAAGTTCCGCCACGACTTCCGCCTAACGGAATATACAAATAATCCCTAAACCAAGTAGATAGTGAAATATGCCAACGTCTCCAAAATTCAGCAATATCTCGTGAAAAGTATGGAGAATTAAAGTTCTGCATTAAATTAAATCCAAACAATCGAGAAGTTCCAATTGCTATATCAGAATAACCAGAAAAGTCTCCATAGATTTGAAATGTAAAAAATAATGCTCCCAAAACTAATGTGCTACCCGAATAATCTGCTGAATTATTAAAGATTTCATTAGCAATTTGAGCGGCATTGTCTGCAATTACAATTTTCTTAAATAATCCCCACAAAATTTGCCTTAATCCATCAACTGCTTTTTCGTATTCAAAAGTTCTTTTTTTATAAAATTGAGGAAGCAAATTTGTAGCTCTTTCAATTGGTCCTGCAACCAATTGTGGAAAGAAACTTACAAATGCTGTAAAGGCAATAAAATCTTTTGTCGGTTCAAGTTTTCTTTTATAAACGTCAATTGTGTAACTAAGTGTCTGAAATGTATAAAAACTTATTCCAACAGGCAAGACAATATTCAATCCTTGTGCATTTATTGGGTGTCCAAAGAAACTAAATGCGGTTATAAAATTATCAAGGAAGAAATTATAATATTTAAAGAACCCTAAAAATCCAAGGTTAACAAAAATACTAATCCATAGGAATAGTTTTCTTTTTGTTTGGTTTTCTGCTTTTTTTAGCAAAATACCCATTGAATAATCAACTAAGGTGCTGAATAAAATCAGTGATAAAAATCTCCAATCCCACCAACCATAAAACACATAACTTGTAACAACTATTAGAAAGTTTTGAAGTTTTAAATTTTTATTTGCGACAAACCAATAAAATATAAAAACTATCGGTAAAAATATTGCAAAATCTATTGAGTTAAAAAGCATTTATTATTCTCTCTTTTAGTGTTCGTAATTTCGTTTCTCCGTATAACGCACAACGTAAGAATAAAAACCCTACCGTTTTAATAGTATTGTTGTTATTCTAAGCTGTAAAGTTATCCTAAACAATTGACTAATGCAAGGATTGTTAATGGAAATAGTTAAATAGTCCTACTTATTATCTTGATATTTGTAATAAAATAGAGAGTTTAGTTACTTAGTTTTATCAAAAAAGACTTACTTTTGACCTTTAATTCTATTATAAAAAATGAAGAGATTAATCTATGCTTTACTAATTTTAACTGTTTTTTCATGCAGTTCAAAAAAATCACTTTCACAAACTGTTACAAAAGATGCGGTAATTGTAAAGAAAAAAGCGAAGACTTTAACCGTTGATAGCATTCATTTAGAAGATAATAAATCTATTTACTATTACAAAAGTATTCTTACAAAAGAAGGAATAAAAAAGCATTTGCAAAAATTAACTTCTAAAGAATTTGAAGGAAGAAAAACAGGAGAAAATGGTCAGAAATTGGCAGCGAATTATATCGCCCATTTTTATAAAAGTTTAAATTACGAATCACCTATTGCAGAAGAAAACTATTTCCAAACTATACCAAAAGAGTTTTTTAATGGAAAAGCTAATAATTCAAGTGAAAATGTAGTCGCTTTTATTTACGGAATTGAAAAACCAGAAGAAGTGGTCATCATTTCTGCACATTATGACCATTTAGGAATTAAAGATGAAAAAATATATCCTGGAGCTGATGATGATGGTTCTGGAACTGCAGCTTTATTAGAAATAGCAAACGTTTTTCGTACAGCTTATTTAGATGATGAAGGACCAAAACGCTCCATTTTATTCTTAAATTTAACAGGTGAAGAAGAAGGCTTGTATGGTTCAAAATACTATGCAGCACATCCTATTTTTCCTTTTGAGAAAACCGTAGCAAATCTAAATATAGACATGATAGGTAGAGTAGATAAAACACATCAAAATAATAAAAATTATGTGTATTTAATAGGTTCTGATAAATTAAGTGAAGAGTTATATTTTATTTCTGAAGCTGTCAATAACAAATACACACAACTTGATTTAGATTATAAATACAACGACGAAAAAGATAAAAACCGATTTTACTATCGTTCAGATCATTACAATTTTGCAAAAAAAGGTGTTCCTGTGATTTTTTATTTTAATGGAACTCATCAAGATTACCATCAACCAACAGACACTGAAGATAAAATAAATTACGACTTGCTCACAAAACGAGCACAATTGGTGTTTCTAACCGCTTGGGAATTAGCAAACAGACCTCATTTTTTAAAGAGAGATAATTAAGATAGAGGAGAAAAGAGAGTAAGAAAGGTGGAAGACAGAAGACGGAAGACCGAAGATTCTAGATAACGTCATTCTGAACTGGTTTCAGAATCTGTTGAAATATTAGAAAGATGCTGAAACAAGTTCAGTATGATGATATAAGAAAAATTAAAGACTGAAGACTGCAAACTGAGAACTGAATACTAAAGACTAAAAACCAAAGACCAAAAAAATATACGCAATAGTTGACATAGAAACCACAGGAGGAAAATTCAATGAAGAAGGAATTACCGAAATAGCCATTTATAAATACGATGGTTGTGATGTTGTAGATAAATTTGTGAGTTTAGTAAATCCCGAAAAACCCATTCAGCCTTTTGTTGTGCAACTTACAGGTATTCATAACAAAATGTTACGCAATGCTCCAAAATTTTACGAAGTTGCAAAACGCATTATAGAAATTACTGATGGTTGTGTACTTATAGCTCATAATACAAGTTTTGATTACAGAATTTTAAGAACCGAATTTGATAGGTTAGGTTATAATTTTGAACGAGAAACCTTGTGTACCGTTCAATTAAGTAAAAAATTATTTCCAGATTTACCTTCGTATAGTCTAGGCAAATTATGTAAATCATTAGGAATTCCATTTTCAAATAGACATAGAGCAGAAGGTGATACTTTGGCAACGGTAAAATTATTTGAAATGCTATTGTATAAAGATTCTTCCAAAGAAATAGTAAAAACAACCATTAAACCTATTCAGAATATAAGGTTAGCTACTAGATTAACAAGAATACTTGATGATTTACCACAACAACAAGGCGTTTTTTATTTTCATAATAGTAAAGGTAAAATTTTGTATATAGGAAGTCATAAAAATATTAAAAAAGCGGTAAATAATCTCTTTATCAGAGAAGCTAAAAAAATTAAAAAAATGATTTCGTTTACTGAAACAGTTACTTTTGAATTGCTAGGAAATGAACTCATAAGCAATCTAAAATTATATAAAGAACTCAAAATTCATAAACCAATGTTTAATCGTTATGTGAAACCTGTACTCAAAACAACCCATTTTTCTAATGAAAATATGATGATTATTGATAAAGGCAGGAGTGAAACAGAACATTCCGTTTTATTAATTGAAAACAACCATTATATAGGAACTACTTTTGTGGATTTAAACTATCAAATCAACAATATTAAGGTCTTAAGAAACTTGATAACGAAGGAAGAAGAAGATAATAATATGCGTTTGCTGATTAAAAAATACCTTCAAACAAATAAAGTTCAAAAAATAATACGATTTTAATTTTGAATAAGACTACGAAATATCTTAAGTGGAAATCAAGACTGCATGAAATAATTTATGAGGCAGATACTAAAGAAGGGAAGCTTTTTGATGTGGTGCTTTTGTTTGTAATTATTGCAAGTATTGTAGTGGTAATGCTCGAGAGTGTGCTTCCTATTAAATTACAATATGCTTATTGGTTAAATATAGCAGAATGGACTATTACAATCTTATTTTCTTTAGAGTATATTGCAAGGGTTATTTCTATCAATAAACCCAAAGAATATATTTTTAGTTTTTATGGAATAATAGATTTGCTATCCACTATTCCAAAGTATTTAAGTTTCTTTTTAATAGGTGGAGGAGGAGCTTTGGTTGCTTTGAGGTCACTAAGGTTATTGCGTGTGTTTAGAATTTTAAAACTACATCAATTTGTAGGAGCAAGTGATAATTTTATAAAAGCATTAAAAGTAAGTAAAGCCAAAATTTTAGTTTTTTTAAGTTTTGTTTTTATTATGAGTATTATTTTAGGTACAGTAATGTATTTGGTAGAATACAATGAAAATAGTGGTTTTACAAGTATTCCAAGATCTGTGTATTGGTCAATTGTTACTTTAACAACAGTTGGTTATGGAGATATTGCACCAGTTACTCCTTTGGGTCAATTTATTGCTTCACTAATAATGATTTTAGGTTATGGCATAATAGCTGTTCCTACAGGAATTGTGTCTTCAGAAATGACAAAAAAGTCAGATATTCATATCAATACCCAATCTTGCCCTTATTGTGCTACTTCTAATCATAAAGATGATGCGATTTACTGTTATGAATGTGGTAATAAATTACACGAATGAACAATCCAACTAAATATGTAATTTCTGTAGTTGGAACTACTGCTATCGGAAAAACTGCACTAGGAATAAAATTAGCACAATATTTTAATGCTGACATTATCTCGGCAGATTCTCGACAATTTTTTAAAGAAATGACTATTGGAACTGCTGTACCTTCTAAGAAGGAGTTGGCTGCTGCAAAGCACCATTTTATTCAGAATATATCTATTTTTGACACCTATTCCGTAGGTGATTTTGAAAAAGAAGCCCTTCAAAAAATAACAGAATTACATAAAAAAATGGATGTTGTTATTTTGCTTGGAGGAAGTGGTTTATACCTTGATGCTGTGTTAAAAGGGTTGGATTATTTTCCAAAAGTTGATAAACAAATTAGAATAGATTTAAAAAAATCTTTAGAAGAAAAGGGTATAGAACCACTTCAAAATCAGTTAAAAAAATTGGATTTAAAATCGTACAATACCATTGCAATAGATAATCCACAACGATTGATTAGAGCTTTGGAAATTTGTATAGGTACTGGAAAACCGTATGCTTCGTTTTTAAATAAAAATAAAGGAAAACGTGATTTTATTTCCATTAAAATAGGCTTAACAGCAGACCGAGAAATTATTTATAACAGAATTAATCAACGTGTAGATTTAATGGTTAAAAACGGCTTGATAGATGAAGCCAAAAAGTTACATAAACACAAAGAATTAAACGCTTTACAAACCGTTGGTTATCGTGAATTATTTCAATATTTTGATGGTGATTTTACTTTAGATTTTGCCATTTCAGAAATTAAAAAAAATACCCGAAGATTTGCAAAGCGTCAAATAACTTGGTTTAAACGTGATGCTAATATAAATTGGTTTCATTTTCAAGAAGAATTAAAAATGATAACTAATTTTATTGAAGCTGAAATAGTTTTATAAAGCTTTTGGTATCTATTCAGCATTAATTTCTCTCAGAGGTTGCAAAATAAAACTCTCGCAAAGGCGCAAAGACGCTAAGTTGAGTGTGATTTTTATTTATAGGATATTCATTCTATCATAGTTTGGTGATAACTAATTTTTATGTTTTTTTACTTATAACTTGGTGTCCTTGCGAGAAACAAAGTTTGCATTGAAACATTATTTTCTCAAAGCCCTCAAAGCCTCATCAATATGTAATTGTGCTTCGTTGTGGTTTTTAAAGATGAAAATTATTCTTCCTTCTTTATTAGAAATATAAGTCGTTCTTTCTGGCATTATTCCTAAAAAACCTTTTTTAATTCCAAAAAGTTTTTGAATTCGTTTACTGTGATCAGACAATAAAACATAAGGTAATTTGTTTTTATATGAAAATTTTCGATGAGACATCGTGTTATCCGTACTTATGCCTACAATTTTAGCATCTAATTGACTAAATTCTTCAAATGAATCTCTAAAAGCACAAACTTCTGCTGTACAGACAGGAGCATTATCCTTTGGGTAAAAAAAGATGACTAATGGCTGTTTGTTAAAATATTCTGATGAAGTAAATTCTTTTCCTTGACCATCAACCAAAGTGAAATCTGGTAACATATCTCCAACTTTTAAAGTTTTCTTTTTAATGAAAGTATTGTTTGATATAAATGAGAATAGTAGGGTAAAATAAATTAAATACTTCATAATAAATAGGGTATTGATTGCACTATTTATTAAGTCGGAATTTTTATGAATTCATTTCAAATTATTTTTGAGAAAGAATTCTTTTGGCTTCTTCAACGTGTTTTTCTGCATCTTTTAAACTGTTAAAAACAAACCGAACTATTCCTTTTTTATTGATAATGTAGGTAACTCTACCAGGAATAAAACCCATGCTTTTTGGAACGCCAAATAATTTTCGTACTTTTTTGTTGGTGTCTGCTAATAGTGTAAAAGGCAATTGATACTTTTCAATAAATTGTTGATGAGATTCAACACTATCACTACTTATACCAATAACCATAGCATCAAGATCGGTAAAATCTTCAAATTCATCTCTAAATTTACAAGCTTCTTTGGTACATCCTGGTGTATCATCTTTAGGGTAAAAATAAAGGACAATATTTTTCTTTCCTATGTAGTCTTCAATAGAAAAGGTATTGTTATTTTGGTCTTTTAAGGAAAAAAACGGAATTTTATCACCTACTTTTATTTTTGATTTTTGAGCCATAGTATAGTTTATCGAAAAAACTAAGATAAGGATTAAAGTAAACAAACTGATTAATTTTTTCATGGTATTAGATATATAGTTAGTAGAAGTTTATAAATCTTCTAATGTTTTTAGTGCTTCAATAACATGAATTTCTGCATTATCATCAGAATGGAATATTTTACGAATTACACCCTCTTTGTCAACTACAAAAGTTACTCGTTGAGGTGATTTTGTTTTTTTATAGTTTGAAACTCTAAACATTTTTTGCACATCATTGTTTCTATCGAATAAAATAGGATATTTAATACCAAGTTTTATTACAAAACGTCTGTGATCTAATATGGAAGCTGGATTAATTCCAACAACCATAGCGTCAAGTTTTTTAATATCTTCTAATTTTTCATTGAAAGCAATAACTTCTCTCGTGCAAATAGGAGAGCCATCTTCTATGTAAAAAAAGATGATAAGCGCCTTTTTACCTTTATAATCTAAAGTTTCAAAATACTCACTATATTGATCCATCAATTCAAAATTAGGCATTTTACTACCTATTTTTATTTTTTGCGCAGAAACACTCTGTGTGAAAAGTATCCATAAAATAAAAAGGAATATGTTGTTGTTAGTTTTTTTCATTTAGTTGTTTGTTATGTTGTTCAAGGTTATTAAAGCTTGATTTACATGGTATTGCACGTATTTTTTACTGTAAAAAACATCAATTATTATCCCGTTTTTATCTATAACAAAAGTATATCTCTTGGGTTTTTTTGATTTAAGATAAGGTACACCAAAAAGATCCTGAACATCATTGTTTCTGTCAAATAAAAGCTGTATTGGAAGTTCGTTGTTCAAAACAAATCTTTTGTGGTTTACAATCGATTCGGAGTTTATCCCGATAACCACAGCATTAAATTTTTTAAAATTAGCTATACTGTTTTTAACAATGTTAAATTGTTTCGTGCATAGTTTAGACTCGTCTTCAGGGTAAAAAAAGATAACCAATGGCTGTTTATCTATATGGTCAAGAGAGTTAAACGTACGAGCATATTGATTGTATAATTCAAATTCAGGTATTCTATCACCAATTTTTAATTTAGTTTGTTGGCAATATCCATTCCAAAAAAATAGGATAGATAATAAACAAATATAGTTCTTAATTGTTTTCATTTTAAGAATTCCCTTTTTATTTCCCGTTGTAAGTTACAAAATTTCTTTGAGTTTCATACAAAATTATCTGTAAATCTAGTTTTTTGTTGATATGTACTCTTAATTTATTCCAAATAACTACTGAAATATTTTCTGCAGTAGGGTTTAATCCGTTTTTAAATTCGGCTACTTGTTCATTCAAATTTTTATGATCAAAGTAATCTTCAACTTCTTCTCTAATTAACTTTTTAAGGATTTTCATATCCATTACAAACCCAGTTTTTTTATCAATTTCACCTGTAACCGCAACAATTAAATCATAATTATGACCGTGAAAACTAGGATTTGCACACTTACCAAATATTTCAACATTTCTATCATCACTCCATGTTGCATTATACAATCTATGTGCTGCATTAAAGTGTGCTTTTCTATGTACAGTTACTATTGGCATGGTGTATTTATTAATTCCTTTTTTTAAATTGAGCCTTACAATTGACTTAGATACTCTTTAAAAATAATTTTAAACCAAACAGTGTACTTGTCTGGGTTATGTATAATATCATTTTTTATGCCAGAAATAGACATCCAACAATAATCGGACACTTCGTCTGGATTTATTTTAGGGTTTTCATTGTAATATCCTACTAAAACATGGTCTAATTCATGTTCTGTTAATCCATTGTCAAAAGGCGCTTTGTAAATAAACGAAAATTTTTCTTCTAATTCACATAAAAATCCCATTTCTTCAAAAACCCTTCTTTTTCCAGCCTTAATACTTGTTTCTCCATTTCTTTGATGAGAACAACAGGTATTTGTCCATTTATTTGGTGAATGATATTTATGCATAGCACGCTTCTGCAAGAGTAATTCATCTTTTACATTAAATACAAAAACAGAGAAGGCTCTATGCAACATGGCCTTTTTATGAGCTTCCAATTTAGGCATCAATCCTATTTGTTCATCTTTTTCGTTTACTAGAATTACGTGTTCTTCTTTTTTCATTATCTTAATAATATTACTCAGTTCTTCCCTTAGGGAAGACGGAAGATGGGTTGAATGATTCGATAGCTAATCTGTAACTATCTAGTCCAAAACCCAAAATTACACCTTTACAATGAGGCGCAATATATGAATTATGTCTGAAAGCTTCTCTATTTGTTACATTAGAAATATGTACTTCAATTACTGGAGTTGTGATGGCTTTAACAGCATCGGAAACTCCAATAGAAGTATGTGTGTAAGCTGCTGCGTTTAAGATAATTCCATCATAATCAAAACCTATTTCTTGTAATTTATCAATCAATTCTCCTTCAATATTACTTTGAAAATAGTCTATTTGTATTTTGGAATAGATTTTCTTCAATTTATCTAAGTAGTCTTTAAATGACAAATCTCCATAGATAGTTGTTTCTCGTTTTCCTAGTAAATTGAGGTTAGGACCGTTAATAATGCATAGTTTCATTTGTTCTTCTAGTTATTTAATTCAGAATAAACACACTCAAAGTTGTTATTTTACTTGATTGTAGAGTTGTTGTAATTATAACATTTTGTAAAGGTAAAAAAAATGTTTTGTTTACTCCTATTTACTTTGGTTAAAAATTAAATTATTTTGGTGTTATTATTGATTTTCTGGTAATTTATACTGTTTTTTTTCTAAATATTTGCCTAAAGCAATACCTGCAATAATCACCATTGGTATAGATGCTACAATTCGTATAAAACTAAATTTCCATCCAAGAAAAGTAGATTCAAAAAAGATCATAGGTATTCTTCCAACACCAACAGCTCCAAGAAATACTAATATTACGGAAAGCCTAGCTCCTTTTCTGTAAAGTGAATAAGCTATTGGAAACGAAGGTAATAAGCCTCCTGCCATTGGAGCTGCTAAAATAAAAACCCAAACATAACTTTTAAATCCTGCTTCTTCTCCTAAATGTTTTATAATAGTTTCTTTTTTTACCCAAACTTCAAAAAGACCAATTAAAATAAATATAGGAGGTAAAATAATGAGCATTTGCAATAAATAATCCTTAAAATGATGTCCAATATTTTCACCTAAATCATAATCAATAGAAAACGAAATTGCAATAAAAAATATAAATACAATAAAGATGAAGTTTTTAAGTGTAATTAATTTTTGTTTCTTCATGATAGGTCTATTTTAATAAATGAAAAAACAAAGGCAATTAATAGTGCAATGATAAAACTTAAGAGGTTTCTTAAAATTGCAAACTGTTTGCCAAAATATTTTTTTTCAGCTGGATAGGTTAAAACACCAACAAGCATTAATGATGAGGTGAATGCTGCAATAACACTATATGAGACGCCTTGTTTTGCTAAAATACCTGCTAACGGATAAGAAATAGGTCCAGGAATTATGGTAGTTGAACCAATTAACGAGGCAATAAAAACACCTAAATAGGAGTTGTTTTTTCCTAAATATTGTATAATGAGTTCGTTGGGAACAATACTTAAAATAATAGAAATTACAATGAGTATAGCAAGAAAAGTAGGCGCAATTTTCCCTATTTTTTTTGCGCCAATTTTTAGTGCCTTTTTCGTTTTTTGTGGACTACTTATAAAAGAAATCAATAAAGAAATTCCTGTGATAATATAAATAAAATACATTTTATTTTAATTAAAATAGGGTGCAAATGTAATAGAAAATTACACTTAAAAAGGACAATTCACTTTATATTGTAACTTATTTTTACTCACAGGATGAATAAATTCAATATATCCAGCATGTAAATGTAATCTTTCTGCTTTTTTGCCATATAAATCATCTCCAACAATAGGTGTGTTTAAGCCGAGTTGATGTGCTGCATGAACCCGTAATTGATGTGTTCTTCCAGTTATAGGAGTAAATTCCACAAGGGTTTTTCCGTTTTTTATAGAAAGAACTTTCCATAAGGTTTTGGCAGATTTACCATGTTCAAAACAGACCAATTGTCTAGGTCTGTCTTCTAGATCAACTCGTAAAGGCAAATTGATTTCTCCTTTTATCTGACCAATTTCTCCATCTAGCAAGGCTATATATTTTTTTTGAATAGTTTTATTAATGAATTGCGCTTGTAAAAATTGGTGTGCTTGTTTGGTTTTTGCAATCAGCATAATACCACTTGTAGACATATCTAATCTATGTACAATTAAAAATTTTGCTGATTGCGGATGTTTTTTAGACAACCTACTATAAACAGAATCTTTTATTGTTTTTCCGTTAACCGATAATAATCCCGTTGGTTTATTGATAACCAACATCGATTGATCTTCAAAAAGAATTTCAATTTCTTTGTTTTTGGCTAATTCTTTTTCAAGCGGATTTTCATCTATAATTAATCCTTCTAACATGTGCGATAAAATAGGTTTACATTTTCCGTTACATGAAGGATAAAAATGCTGATGCTTTCTAATTTTTGAATTTCCTGATTTTCCCCACCAAAATTCAGCTAATGCAATGGGTTTTAAGTTGTTTAAAAAAGCGTATTGCAGTAGTTTTGGAGCAGCACAATCTCCTGTTCCTGCTGGAGCATCGAGTTTAAATTCTTTAAAAATACTGTTTAAACTTTTTTCTTTTTTATAAGAATTTAAAAAATGGTAATGATTAAATATTTTTTGATGTAATGCATTCGATTTTTCATTTCTTAAAACTTTTAATGACTGAATTTGAGAATTTAATGCATTTAATTTTTCTTGTTCAGTACTAAATTTATCCTCATAATAACAAATCAATTCTTTTAAATAAAATTTATCGTGTAAGCTTTCTTGTTGTAATTTGTATTTTAAGCTTTCACTGAGTGGCTGTTCTTCTTTTTTTCTTTTTTTTCTATGTTGTTTTCGCTCTTGTAATTTGCTTTTTTCTGTTTGAATTATTTGTTGAGCTATTTGATTATTTAAGGCAACTTTTAGTTTTAACTTTTGATATTCTTTACTTTGATCTATTTTGTTTATTTCATCACTTAACGCTAAAAGTTCCTTTTGTTCTTTATGAAAAAAACTATTTTTAGCTAAAATGTCATAAATTGGAGGCACAAAGTGCTTAAAGTTACTTTGATTTTCCATATTTCCAGAAAAAGCAGCTAAATAACCAATTTCTTTTAACTGATTTTGAACCACCAATACACCAAACATTTTTCCTATTTCATGATTGCTGGTGTTTAAACCAAAACTGTGATTTAATTCATTTTCTTTTGATAAAAGATAGTTTTGCAACTCTTTAGATGCAATTTTTGTGAGCTCGTGTGGTTCGTAATAAAAAGGAAAAGTAAATTTTCTAGGCAATTCAATTTCCTTAATATTTTTCTTGAAATGGATAAAATGCAACACGTACTGTTATTTGATTTTAAGTGAGCAAATGTAGTTTAAAAAAAATAATTCCAAACACTCCTTTTTTCGTTCTTAATTATTAAATTGCATCTCTTATGATTGAATTTATTTTAAACAACAAAAAAGTAAAAACTTCGGCTAAAAGCGGAATGACCTTACTTGATTTTATACGTGAACACGAACAACTAAAAGGCACAAAAATTGGTTGTAGAGAAGGTGATTGTGGCGCTTGTACCGTCCTTGTTGGAACACTTGAAAATGATGAGATGAATTATAAAAGCATCACATCGTGTATTTCGCCTCTAGGAAATGCTCAAGGTAAACACATTGTAACTGTTGAAGGAATTAATCTTCCTAAAAAATTAAATGTTGCACAACATGCCATGGCAGAAAACTTTGCTACACAATGCGGATTTTGCACACCAGGTTTTGTGGTTTCAATGACTGGTTACGCCTTAAAAAAAGAGCATCACAGCGCTTGTAGTGATGCTATTAGCGGAAATATTTGTAGATGTACAGGCTATAAATCCATTGAAAATGCAACTGAAGATTTTCAAGAAGAAATAGACCTAATTCAAAGTGAAAATCACTTGGAAAATCTTGTACAAAAAGGGTTTATTCCTGACTATTTTAAAACTATCTCAAAACGATTGAGTGAACTCGAAATTCAAAATTCAAAACTGAACAGCACACAAACTGTGGTAGCTAATGGTACGGATTTATACGTGCGACATGCCGATACTTTGTCTAAAGAAGAGGTTTCTTTAATTGGTAATGATAAATCTTTAAAAGGAATTGAAATTTCTGATAATCAGATAACAATTGGTGCAAGTACAACGGTTACCGAAATTTATGAAAACAACCAGCTAAACACTCTTTTCCCTAAGTTGAAATCCTTTTTAAAACTCGTATCTTCTGAGCAAATTAGAAATATGGGAACACTTGGAGGAAATTTTGTTAACGCTTCACCAATTGGTGATATGTCTGTATTTTTCTTGGCGTTAAACAGTCGATTATCCATCAAAAATAAAAATGGAAAATTACGAACAATTCCGTTTAAAGATTTTCATCAGGAGTATAAAAAATACGATTTACAAGACAATGAAATCATTCAAAATATTCAATTTGATGTACCTAAAAACACTTCCAAATTTAATTTTGAAAAAGTAAGTAAACGCACACATTTAGACATTGCAACCGTAAATACTGCGTGTAGTATTGTAGTTGAAAATAATGTTGTACAAACTGTTTTTATTAGTATTGGAGGAGTTGCTGCAATTCCTAAATTAGCAGAAAAAACCAATTCCTTTTTAAATGGAAAAACGTTAAGCGCAGAAATCATAAAACAAGCAGCAACTATTCTACAATCAGAAATTAGTCCAATTAGTGATGTTAGAGGAACAAAAGAGTATAAAAATTTACTAGCTAGACAGTTGTTTTTCGCACATTTTACAAGTCTGTTTCCAAATACTATTTTATTAACAGACTTACTATAAACCAATTAATTACAATGAAAAATATAGATTCATATACACATTTAAGAGGCGAATCGCTTTTTGTTGATGACATCATAACACGACAAGATACTTTGTATGGTTTGGTGTTTGATTCTCCAAAAGCACACGGTAAAATTATTTCGGTAAATTACGCTAAAGCGGAAGCGATTGATGGTGTCATTAAAATATTCACTTATAAGGATATTAAAGGTAAAAATCAGATTGGTGGAATCATTGCCGATGAGCCTCTTTGGGCAGAAAATGAAGTGCATTTTCAAGGACAGCCTATTGCGTTTATTGTTGCGGAGAGTGAGGCTATTGCCAAAGAAGCAAGAAAACTTATTGATATTGAAATTGAAGATTTACCTGTAATAACAACGGCAAAAGAAGCTAAAGAAAAGGATAGTTTTATAAGTGCTCCACGTTCATTTAGCTTAGGAAATACTGCTAAAACTTTTGAGAATTGTAACTATGTTTTTTCTGGAAATGTTTTTAGTAACGGTCAGGAACACTTGTATTTAGAAACACAAGGTGCTTATGCTGTTCCTATGGAAAATGGGAATATTAAGGTAATTTCTTCTACACAAGGACCCACTTCTGTACAAAAAATGGTAGCGCAAGTTTTGGGTGTTGCTATGCACAAAATTGAAGTTGATGTTACTCGTTTAGGAGGAGGTTTTGGAGGAAAAGAGGACCAAGCAACTCCTTGGACTGTTATGGCTGCTGTTGCGGTTCAGCACTTAAAAAAACCTGTAAAGTTTATTCTAAATAGACATGATGATTTACGAATGACAGGTAAACGTCATCCATACGATTCTACTTTTAAAATAGGTTTAGATGAAGATTTAAACATTTTGGCTTACGATGTGGAGTTTTTACAAAATTCTGGTGCAGCAGCAGATTTATCTCCTGCTATTGCAGAACGAACTTTGTTTCACGCAACCAATAGTTATTACATTCCAAATGTGAGTAGTATTGTGCATAGTTGCAAAACCAATTTACCTCCAAATACCGCTTTTAGAGGTTTTGGAGGTCCACAAGGAATGTTTGTGATTGAATCTGCTATTGCAAAAGTTGCCCATGAATTAGGAATTGATAAACGCATTATTCAAGAACGTAATTTAATCAGTGAAAACGATGTTTTTTCTTATGGACAAATTGCTACTCAAGTAGAAATGGATGCAACTTGGACTACTGCTATGGAAACTTTTGAATTAGAAAAAGCAGAAAATCGTATTGAAAAATTTAATAAAGAGCATACTTTATTTAAAAAAGGAATTTCTTTAATGCCAATTACTTTTGGAATTTCATTTACCAATACACCAATGAATCATGCTAGAGCGTTGGTACATATTTATCAAGATGGTAGTGTTGGTGTGAGTACTGGAGCTGTTGAAATGGGACAAAGTGTAAATACCAAAATGTTACAAATTGCTTACAAGACCTTAGGTGTTTCTTCAAAAAAAGTGAAATTAGAAACCACCAATACTACACGTGTTGCCAATACTTCGCCAACTGCTGCAAGTGCAACGGCAGACCTTAACGGAAAAGCAGTGTTAAAAGCCTGCAAAGCATTAAAAGAACGATTAATTGAAGTTGCATCAAAACAATTAAAAGTCAGTAAGAAGGAAATTAAATTTAAAAAAAACAAAGTGTTAGTTCAAGGAGAATTAACCAAACTCACGTGGAAAAAAGTTGTCCGACAAGCTATGTTAGAACGTGTTGCATTGACAGAAAATGCACATTATGCAACACCAAAAGTCCATTTTGATAAAACCAAAGAAAAAGGACATCCATTTGCATATCACGTTTACGGAACTGCAATTACCGAAGTTACCGTAGATTGTTTACGAGGAACTTATGAGATAGATTCTGTTAAAATTGTTCACGATTTTGGTAAAAGCATGAATTTAGGTATTGATATAGGTCAAGTTGAAGGTGCTTTAGCTCAAGGAATTGGTTGGATGACTATGGAAGAAATTGCCTTTGATAAAAACGGAAGATTATTATCAAACTCCTTATCCACTTATAAAGTTCCTGATGTGTTTTCGGTAGCAAAAAAAGTGGAGATAATACCTTTAGAAACTGAAGGACATCAATTGGCTATTAAAAAATCAAAAGCTGTTGGAGAACCTCCATTAATGTATGGAATAGGAACTTATTTTGCCATTCAACAAGCTGTAAAAGCCTTTAATCCAAAACATCAGTTAAAATTTAATTCGCCTTTTACTCCAGAAAAAGTGTTGATGAGTTTATATGAGAAATAGTTGATGACCATTCCAGTGTTAATGTCCGCAACAATGCTATGCTGGAAGGGTTTTTAGAATGAACACTTTTTATGGGAATAATAAAAAAGATATATTACAAATTTAGTAAAGTAACAATGTAATATTTAAAATATGATTGTAGCTAAAAGTATGATTTTCAGAAGGCATTCGAAAGATAATCGTAAAATTTGAAATGATAGCATCGTAGAATTTTCTGCTGTTTGAGTTCCGTTGGTAAAAGTATGATTGGCAGATTAAATTTTAAAACGGAACGAGTTCAGAAAATTTAGATGCTGAATGATAAATTTAGATTAGCTTTCGTAAGCAGATACCCAATCAAGTTGAGCACAAGCTTTTTTGTTCGTTTTTTTATCAATGAAAAAAATGAACAAATTATAATATTAGTATTAGGTTTATCATTAAATTTGTGGTAGAACCAAATAATCAATAAGTAAAGAAGAGTAATTGACCTACACCAAACAAAACATAATAAAAGGAGCAATAATCTATAGTTTAGGAGATAGTATTGCATCGTTTATGCTTCATGAATTTTCATGGATAAGATTACTTGGAATGGTGTTAGTTGGCGCAACAATTTACGCTTTTGAAATTCCCAATTACTTTATTTGGATTGATAAAAAAACGGCACATTTAAAAGGGTTAGCTAAAACAATGAATAAAACATTTTTAGCCATTGCTTATTTTAATCCGTTATGGATTGCAAGGCATTTGTTTTTTATCAAATTGTTTTCTCAAAATTACGATGCTATAAATATGAATTTATTACATATTGCATGGTTGTCTTTCTTGGTAAATATTCCTATTTCAGCTATTGCTAATTATATTATTCAAAATAAAATTAAATTAGATTGGCGTTTTATGGCATCGGCAATTTTTTCTGGTTTGATGGCTATTTATTACGCCATGAGTGAACAATTATTTTCTTAAAAATATGGACTTTTATAAAAAAATACTTTCTAAACTTAAAGAGAAACAAAACCTTTATTTATTAACCGTTGTTGAAAATATTGGAAGCTCTCCTGGAAGACAGGGTTTTAAAATGTTTGTTTCAGAAGATGGTTTTATTTCTGGCTCTATTGGTGGAGGAATAATGGAATATCAGTTTGTAGAAAAAGTAAAAAAGGATTTAAAAGCAGATAAGCTAGAAGTGCTTTTTAAACGACAGATTCATCATGGAAAGGCAAAAAAAGACCGTTCTGGTATGATTTGTTCTGGAGAACAAACGGTTACCTTTCATCCATTAACTCAAAAAGATATTCCTTTAATAGAAGGTATTATTGCACATTTATCAAAAAATGAAAAAGTAGTGTTAGTATTAAATGCTGATGGCATTTTTATAGAAAATAATCCTCAAAAAGAGCAGTTTCAATTCCGTAATCAAGAAAAATGGTCTTTTAAAGAGTTCTTAGGTTATAAGGAAACATTTTATATTATTGGAGCTGGTCATGTTGGTTTAGCATTATCGAAAATTTTAAATTATTTGGGCTTTTATGTTGTCATTTTTGATAATCGTAAGAATCTGAATACTCTAGAGCAAAATTTCTTTGCAAAAGAAAAGCATATAGTAAATTATCAAGAAATGGGTACTTATATCAAACCAAATCATTTTGTTGCTATTATGACTTCTAAATTTATAGATGACAAACAGATTTTAAAATCCATTATTCATAAAAAACATCAATATTTAGGTGTTTTGGGCTCTCGAAAAAAGATAAAAATCATGTTTGACGCTTTGTTAAATGAAGGTGTAACCCATGAACAGTTAGAATTAGTTTTTGCTCCAATAGGCTTTTCAATAAAAAGCCAAACTCCAGAAGAAATTGCTGTAAGTATTGCAGCACAGGTGATAAGAAAGAAGAATGAGTTGTTATAAGGCAGAAAATTGATTTTTCTCAACCTTATTTTCCATTCAAATTTCCTTCCGTATATTTGCACTAATGAGCAAACTCCGTAAAATACTTAAACCTTTATCCTTTTTATATGGCGAAGTTGTTAAAACCCGCAATAAAATGTATGATAATGGAAGCCTAAAATCTACTAAATTTAATATTCCAACCATTGTAGTTGGCAATTTGAGTGTTGGTGGAACAGGAAAATCTCCTATGATAGAATATTTAATTCGGTTATTCAAAGAAGATTATAAAGTCGCCGTACTTAGTAGAGGTTATAAAAGAACAAGTAAAGGATTTCAATTAGCCTCAAAGACTACCAAAGTAGAAGAAATTGGTGATGAACCTATGCAATTTTATCGAAAATTTAATGATATTATTGTTGCCGTTGATGCTGATAGAGTAAACGGAATTCAGCAATTAAAAAAACTAGAAAATCCTCCACAAATTGTATTGTTAGACGATGCTTATCAGCATAGAAAAGTACAAGCAGGTTTTAATATTTTACTTACACCTTATTATAATTTGTATGTAGATGATTCAATGCTTCCTAGCGGCGATTTGCGTGAAAATATTGAAGGAGCAAAACGCGCTCAAGTAATTATGGTTACTAAATGTCCTGATGAATTAGATGAAATCAAGCAGTTTGAAATCACTAAAAAATTAAAAATCGATTTAACGCAAACCGCATATTTTACCAAAATTGCTTATGATGAGTTTGTTTACAACCATCAAAATAAAATGGAGGTACAGCAGCTTAAAGATTATCACGTCTTATTGGTAACAGGTATTGCAAATACAACACCTTTAACAGATTTTTTAAAAAGAGAAGAGATACAATTTCAACATTTAAAATTTAAAGATCATTATAATTTTAAGAAAAAAGACTTAGAATCTATTGAAACATCATTTTCTAAAATTGTTGATAAAAAAAAGATTATTCTTACAACAGAAAAAGATTATGTGCGTACCTTTGAAGACGCAAATAAAAAGGTGTTTTATTTACCTATAAAAACACAGTTTTTAAATAAAGCAGAAGAAAAAAGTTTTAAACAAAAGATAAAGAAATATGTGGAACAAAGTACAAGAAACAGTTAGTTTTTTAAAAGAAAACGGATTTTCAACACCAGATTTTGGAATTATTTTAGGTTCTGGTTTGGGTAAACTAGTTGATGTAATTACTATTGAACAAAGTTTAGATTATAAAGATATTCCTAATTTTCCGGTTTCAACCGTTGCAGGTCATAGTGGGAAGTTAATTTTTGGAACAATAGGAACTAAAAAAGTTATTTGCTTGCAAGGACGATTTCATTATTATGAAGGTTGGACAATGCAGCAAACAGTATTTCCTGTACGTGTTATGAAATTTTTAGGAGTTCAAAATTTAATTGTTTCTAATGCTTCTGGAGGTGTAAATAAAAACTTTTCTGTTGGTGATATCATGATTATAAACGACCATATTAATATGATGCCAGAACATCCATTACATGGAAAAAATGACGAACGTTTTGGACCAAGATTTGTAGATATGCACGATTCTTATGACAAGCCAATGATAGCTAAAATGCTTAAAATAGCAGATGAAGAAGGTGTTAAATTGCATCAAGGAGTGTATATGGCACTTCAAGGACCTACTTTTGAAACTCCAGCAGAATATGGAATGGTACGAGCTTTAGGAGCAGATTGTGTTGGAATGTCAACGGTGCCAGAAGTTATTGTAGCCAAACACATGAACATGACCTGTTTTGGTGTTTCTGTAATAACCGATTTAGGTGTAGAAGGTATCGTAGAATCCGTATCACATGAAGAAGTTCAAAAAGCAGCAAAATCAGCCGAAAAAACGTTGAGTAAATTAGTTGCTAGGTTTGTTGCGGAGTAGTTTTAAAAGGGTTTTTAGGAGAGAGTTGAAGAGTGCGGAATATTAAAATTTGCACAATTAATAAGACATATTTTTAAACAACTTGGCTCTAGTTTGAAATTGCGTTGTTAAATTAACCACAAGGGACACTAAGAAGGCACTAAGTTCACTAAGCTGTTCGGGAAAATTGTTCCATTTACACAAACATATCTTTAATATTTTTTTTAGATTTGTTATTTGGTTTTAATAATTCGCGTACAACTTTGTATGCCTTGTATAGAAACTTTGTGTATTCTATGATTAAAAAATTCACATCAACACAATTTACAAGTTGAGTCAACAACTTCAAAAATAGTTGCTTTATCAAACGTACTCAACTATTTAAAAAAAACAACATTTAACACCAAATTTAAACATTTAGAATTATCTTTGTGAGCATAAAATTAAATAATTATGCAAACCGATTCTTTTATAAACAGACATCTTGGTCCACGTGAAAAAGATGTTCAAGAAATGCTTCAATCTATTGGTGTAAAATCTTTAGATGAACTAATATACAATACCATTCCTAGTGATATTCGCTTAAAAGAAAATTTAGCTTTACCCAAGCCTATTTCTGAAATTGAATTTGCGCATCACATAGGAGAATTAGCCAATAAAAACAAAGTCTTTAAATCGTATATTGGTTTAGGCTATAACGAGGCTATTTTACCAGCAGTCATTCAACGAAATATTTTTGAAAATCCAAGTTGGTACACTTCATATACACCTTATCAAGCAGAAATTTCTCAAGGACGTTTAGAAGCTTTGTTAAATTATCAAACCATGATTAATGATTTAACAGGTTTTGAAATGGCAAATTCGTCTTTGTTAGATGAAGGAACAGCTGCTGCCGAAGCAATGATTATGTTGTATAATGATAGAACAAGAGCACAAAAAAAAGCCAATGCAACTGTTTTTTATGTATCTGATGAGGTATTGCCTCAAACCATTTCTATCTTAAAAACAAGATCTAAACCATTAGGAATTGAACTGGTTTTTATCAATCATCAAGATATTCAGTTTGAAACGAATGTTTTTGGTGCTTTAGTGCAATATCCTGCTAAAAACGGACAAATTTACGATTATACAGAATTTATAGAAAAAGCACATGCAAACGAAACTAAAGTAGTAGTTGCTGCCGATTTATTAAGCTTAGTCTTATTAAAATCACCTGCAAAAATGGGAGCAGATGTAGCCGTTGGAACAACGCAACGTTTCGGAATTCCTTTAGGTTATGGTGGTCCTCACGCAGGTTATTTTGCAACATCAGAACATTATAAACGCAAAATTCCAGGTAGAATTATTGGAATTACCATTGATGCCGATGGCAATAAAGCGTTGCGTATGGCATTACAAACTAGAGAGCAACATATTAAACGAGAAAAAGCAACATCAAATATTTGTACAGCACAAGTATTATTAGCTGTAATGGCAGGAATGTATGCTGTTTATCACGGAGCAGAAGGACTTAATAATATTGCTAAAAAAATTCATTCTTTTACCAATACACTTGATGAAGGAATTAAAAAATTAGGATTAGAACAACAAAATACGTTCTATTTTGACACCTTAAAAGTGAAAGTTTCTAGCGCAGAAAAAGTAAAATTTATTGCTGAAAGAAGTGAAATGAATTTCTTAATAATAGACGACACTACTATTGGAATATCATTAAACGAAACCACAACTGTAGATGATGTAAATCAGATTTTAGCCGTATTGGCAGAAGCAGAACATGTAGTTGATGCTATTCAAATGAATAATTGTTCTATTTGTTCTAGTTTACCTGAAGGTTTAGAACGTGAATCGGAATTTTTAACACACGAAGTCTTTAAAAAATACCATTCAGAAACCGAAATGATGCGTTATATAAAACGTTTAGAACGCAAAGATATATCGCTTACAGATTCTATGATTTCATTAGGATCGTGTACTATGAAACTGAATGCTGCAACCGAAATGTTACCTTTAAGTACTGCTCAATGGAATAATATTCATCCATTTGTACCTAGAAGTCAGGCGTTGGGTTATCGTGAAATGATACATAATTTAGAAGACTACCTTTCTGTTATTACAGGATTTGATGCAACCTCATTACAACCTAATTCTGGAGCTCAAGGTGAGTATGCTGGTTTAATGACTATTAGAGCGTATCATCAACAAAATGGAGAATCGCACAGAAATGTGTGTCTAATACCTGCTTCTGCTCACGGAACAAATCCAGCATCAGCAGTAATGGCAGGAATGAAAGTGGTAGTTACCAAAACCACCGAAGAAGGAAATATTGATGTAGATGACTTACGTGAAAAAGCGGAATTACACAAAGATAATTTAGCAGCTTTAATGGTAACTTATCCTTCTACACATGGAGTATTTGAATCGGCTATTAAAGAAATTACCCAAATTATTCATAGTAATGGCGGACAAGTTTATATGGATGGTGCCAATATGAATGCGCAAGTAGGGCTTACCAATCCTGCAACTATTGGCGCAGATGTTTGCCACTTAAATTTACATAAAACCTTTGCAATTCCACATGGTGGTGGAGGTCCTGGTGTTGGTCCAATTTGTGTAAAACAGCACTTAGCGGAATTTTTACCAACCAATCCAATGATTAAAACTGGTGGAAAAAATGCTATTTCAGCAGTTTCTTCCGCTCCGTATGGCTCTGCTTTGGTTGATTTAATTTCGTATAGTTACATTAAAATGTTAGGTCATGATGGTTTAACCAAATCGACTATTTATGCTATTTTAAATGCGAATTATTTAAAATCTAAATTAGAAAAACACTACAAAATTTTATATGCTGGTGAAATGGGCTTTGCTGCACACGAAATGATTGTAGATTTTAGAGAATTTAAAGCAAAAGGAATAGAAGTTACTGATGTTGCTAAAAGGTTAATGGATTTTGGTTATCACGCACCAACGGTATCCTTTCCTGTTGCAGGAACTTTAATGATTGAACCAACCGAAAGCGAAAGTAAAGAAGAAATTGATCGTTTTGTAGCTGCACTTGTTCAAATTAAAAAAGAAATTGATGCTTATGTTCAAGGCGAAGATTCTGTTTTGAAAAACGCACCTCATACGCAAGAAATGCTAACAAAAGATAAATGGATTTATAGTTACTCTCGTAAAGATGCAGCCTTTCCGTTAGATTATATTGCAGACAATAAATATTGGACTCCAGTAAGACGTGTAGATGATGCGTTTGGAGACAGAAATTTAGTTTGCTCTTGTAATCCTATTGAAGATTATATGGATTAATTCCTTATCCAGTCAGGGTTTCACTCTAAGTGAAGCCCTGACTATTTCTAAAAAAAATGAAACTAAAAAACTACATATTCGATTTTGGTGATGTATTCATCAATCTTGATAAACCAGCAACTCAACAAGAATTATTGAAACTTGGAATGGAATCGTTTACCGATGAAATGTTAGCCATTAATAAAACTTACGAAAAAGGTTTGGTTTCCACCGAAGATTTTTTAGCCTTTTATCAAACCCAATTTCCGAAAGCAACAAAAGAAGAATTAAAAACAGCATGGAATAAAATTTTACTCGATTTCCCGTTATTTAGATTAGAATTTATTGAAGCATTTTCAAAAAAACACCCTTGTTATTTGTTGAGTAATATAAACGATTTGCATTTAACATTTATCAAAAAACAATTAGGAGAAGAGTTTTATAACCGATTTATTTCTTGCTTTAAAAAAGTATATTACTCACATGAAATCCATTTAAGAAAACCTGATGTTGCCATTTTTGAATATGTATTTAAAGATGCTAAAATAAACCCAAAAGAAAGCTTTTTTGTAGATGATACCTTAGAAAATATAGAAACTGCCAAAAAAACAGGTTTAACATGTTGGCATATCAATCCGTTTGACGATGATATTGTACTTTTAGAGGAAATACTGTGATTGTTTAGTTGTTTTTTTTTAGTTTGAAATTGCGTTGTTAAATTAACCACAAGGGACACTAAGAAGGCACTAAGTTCACTAAGCTGTTCGGGGAAATTGTTCCATTTACACAAACATATCTTCAATATTTTTTTGGACTTGTTGTTTGGTTTTAATAATTCGCATACAGCTTTGTGTATTCTATGATTAAAAAAAGCACTTTTCTTGTAAGTTATTAACAATTTTTAGGCTGCATATTTCATTGTGTTCACATAAGGAGTTTCTCTTCTGATTACCGCAA
>Ga0256840_1000816_pt1 | contig 31046 bp, 26 predicted proteins | sample 355202metaG_FD_185969 | JGI IMG/M metagenome (GOLD analysis project Ga0256840, IMG submission 185969) | Hydrothermal vent microbial communities from Mid Atlantic Ridge, Atlantic Ocean - 355-202 | ecosystem: Environmental > Aquatic > Marine > Hydrothermal vents | place: Atlantic Ocean: Mid... | reverse complement strand
AAAAATATCCGTACAATTAAAAATCATCTTCGCGTCGTTTTTTTAAATAACTGGAACTTAACTAATGATGATGTGAATACTATGATGGTAAATACAACTGAACTGATAGCTTCTAGATTGATAGACTACCTACCAAATGTACCAGTCATCGCACAAAATGTTGGTGTGGGTGAAGGTGAAATAATGGAAGTTTTAGTTCCATTTGGGAGTTCTTTTGTTTATAGGCATATTGGGGTGATAGAACAAAAAGATTGGCGCATTGTTGCCATATATAGAAATAGAAAACTTATTATGCCTTCAAGAAGACGTATGATACAACCAAATGACTTGTTAGTGTTAGTTGGTGAACCAAGTGTACTAAAGTCAGTTTATCGTTCGATTAAGCGTGAATTAGGGCAGTTTCCAGAGCCTTTTGGATCAAATTTATATCTTTATATCGATATGAATCACACTAACAAAGATACAATAAAAGATCTTGTAAGACGTGCAGTGTTCTCACATAAAAAATTCAAACATGATCTTATCATTAAGATAGTTAATCCTAGTGATATAGATATCGTAAGCCACATCAAAGAATATAACTCACCAAATATAAAGATAGATATAAAGTATGATAGCACTAGCATTGAGGATACTTTTTTTCATGATATGAAAACTCTTCATATAGGTTTGGTTATAGTCTCTCGTGATGTTTTTAGAGATACTAAGTCAAGAAATATGCTTTATGAAGCACATGTACCCGTCTTGAAAATATCTGATAAGCCTTTTTCAAGTGTAAAAGATGCAGCCTTAATTTTAGGAGACAATAGAGATTTAGAAAAGATAAGTGCAACCATTTATGATATCTCTGAGCAGATGGACTTTAATATAGAAATTCATAATTATATGAATGAACACCAAGGGCAAAAAGAGCAGGTAATAGAACACTTTAATAATTTATCGACTATTTTTTCTAAAAATATCAAAGTGATAGAGGATAGTGAAAACCCTATACAAGTATTGAGAGCTAAAGAAGACTTTATTCAAATATTGCCTTTTACTTTTAAGTTGACAAAAAAAAGGCTTTATACACTGTTTTCAACTGACAGTGAAAGACTTTACCACAAATTAGATGCCTATCATCAAATATTTATACCTGTACAACTATAATCTCTTTAATTTAGTAATTTGTTAGGTTAATTTAAGTATTATAATAAATAAATAAATTAATTTTGGATAGCTAAATGCAGGTAAATATTCCCCTTGTGAAAACCATAGACAACTCATATAACATAATTATTGATACCCTTGCAAAAATGCATTATGATGCTAAGGTAGCTATCATCACTAACCCAAAAGTTTCTGGTCTGCATTTAGGATATTTGCTAAGTAAAATCAGTGCAAAAGAGTTGTACATAATAACTGTGCCAGATGGTGAAGAATATAAAAATCAAGCAAGCATTGATCTTGTACTTGAGTCATTGTTTAACCATCGTTTTAATCGTAAATCTATTCTTATCGCTTTTGGTGGTGGAGTTATAGGAGATATGACAGGATATGCCGCGAGTATCTATCAGCGGGGGATAGAATTTATCCAGATACCTACTACGCTTTTGTCTCAAGTAGATGCAAGTGTTGGTGGTAAGACAGGGATGAATAACAGCTATGGAAAAAATCTTATAGGTGCTTTTCATCAACCACAAGCAGTATATATTGATTCTCATTTTTTAACTACACTACCATCTCGTGAGTTTGGGGCAGGTTTCGCTGAGATGTTGAAAATGGCAGTAACCTTTGATAAAGAGTTTTTTCACTTTTTACTTGAAGCAGACCTAAGTGATACTAGGGTTTTAGACGAGGCTATAAAACAAGCTGTGCAAACAAAAGCGATGGTTGTAAGTAAAGATGAGAAAGAACACGGTATAAGAGCTGCTTTAAATTATGGACATACGTTCGGACATGTTATAGAAAATGAAACAAACTATAAAACCTACCTTCATGGCGAGGCGGTGGCTATTGGCATGGTTATGGCAAATGAGCTTTCAGTTCAAATGGGATTGATGAATGAAAAGGAAGCCTTTTCAATCAAAAAACTTTTAGAAAAATATAGTTTGCCAACAAACTATAAAATTGTAAATCTTGAATCCTTCTATGATGCATTTTTCTTAGATAAAAAAAGTTCTGACAATGCCATAACATTTATAATACCTAAGTCTATAGGTGGTGTACAGATGACAGATAAGTGCTCTAAAGAACTTTTATTTTCTGTATTGCGTAAGTTTGGAGTCGATGATGCTTAAGTACCTTTTATCACTGTTTCTCCTTGTTAGTATACTTCACGCGGAGGTAGTTGCTGAAAACAATGAAGATGCAACAAATAAAGTTACAATAGATAGATATATTACACTTTTAGATGAGATTGAACAAGAGATTGCTGAAGAAGCTGTCTGGATGAAAAGTTATGCTACTTATTTAACATCTTTAGAGGTAGCAAAAAATTTAAAACAAATAAAAAAAAGAATTAAGTATTTAAAAAGGAACAAACGCAAACAAGGAGCTAAAGATGAACTAAGTGCACTTCTTGCTAAAGAAGATATCTTAGCATCACAGGCGGGACAACTTAAAGAGAAAAACTCAAGTCCTTTTTCTGCCTTACTTAGACCAGCTCCTATTGGGGAAAAACCAGAAATTACAAACCCTTTTGATATCTTTGAGGGGATATCAAAAATTAAAAAAATTAATGCTGACTATGAAGAGTATATTAATCGAAAAAAGGCTCTGATTGGGCTTATAATGCTTCTAAGACGTGAAGAAAGTATCTATAAAGAGATACAAAAACTAGATAAAGATAAGAAGTATGAAGAACAAGAAAAAATTAAACGCAAGCAGCTTGAACGTTTTGAAAATGCACTGAGCACAGTAGCTGCAGCAGCAGAGGTATACCATAAAAGAGTAGAAGTTCTTGAGGTTGAGATAAATAAAGATATAGAGGTACAAGTTTATAAACTGATAAATATCGGTGTATTAGTCTTAGTGGTCTTTTTTATATTCTTTTTACTTAAGTTAGCAGTGAAGAAGTACTTCACTGATTCTGAAAGATTTTATATGGCTTACAAAGCTATAAATTTTTCTAAATATACATTAATAATTTTAATAATCTTTTTTAGTTACTTAGAAAATGCTGCTTATTTAGTTACTATCTTAGGTTTTGCATCAGCAGGTATCGCCATCGCCATGAAAGACTGGTTCATGTCTGTACTTGGTTGGTTAGTGATAGTATTTGGTGGAAGTATACATGTAGGAGATAGAATACGTGTTGATATGGACGGAATGAAATATGTAGGTGATGTTATGGATATTTCACCTCTACGTATGACTATCCTTGAAGATATTACGCTCACAGCTATTACAAAAAACAGACGTGCTGGTAGGATTATATTTGTACCAAATAATTATGTTTTTACAAATATGATAGCAAACTATACGCACTCGTCACTTAAGACTGTTTGGGATGGTGTAGCTATCACAGTAACTTATGATTCTAATCATAAAAAAGCGATGCACTTAGCAAAAGAGATAACAAAAAAATACTCTAAAGGCTATACGGATATAACACGAAAACAACTTAATAAGCTGAGAAATCAATATAGTCTTAAAAATACAAATGTAGAACCTCGTATCTTTTCTTTCATTAAGGATAATGGGGTCTCTATCGACTCGTGGTATTTAACGAATGCTTATGCTACTTTGACATTAAGAAGTGTCATAAGTATAGAGATAGTAGAAGCATTTAATGCTCAAGATGACATAACCATTGCATACCCTACTCAGATGATTCATGTGGAAGAGGGTATCAAGACCCCACCATTTCCAACTGGAGAAGAGGTTGTTTGATGAAAAAAGTCTACTTTAAGACCTTTGGATGTAGGACGAACCTTTATGATTCGCAAGTTATGATGGGTGCTCTCAAAGAATACGAAATAACGCAGGACGAAACACAAGCAGACGTAGTGGTTCTTAACTCTTGTACAGTGACTAATGGAGCTGATACACATGTACGTTCTTATATTTCTCAATTAGAAAAAAAGTCTGATGCTAAGATATTTCTAACGGGATGTGGTGCGCATACCAAAGGAGAGTCACTCTTAGCATCAGGGAGAATTCATGGTGTCTTTGGTCAAAGTGAAAAACTAAAAATTGACACACTCTTAAGTCAAGAAAAACCATTTTATGATCCAGGTGATTTGAACTATGTAGATGAATCCGTAGTTGATGATTTTGTGGGTAAGAGCAGGGCTTTTATCAAGATTCAAGAGGGATGTGATTTTCGATGTTCTTACTGTATCATCCCTTTTGTACGTGGTGATGCTAGGAGTATGGATGAATCACGCATACTTGAGCAGATAACACGTTTAGCACTGAATGGTTTTGGGGAGTTTGTACTTACTGGAACAAATGTTGGTAGCTATGGAAAGCGTAGTGGTACATCTATAGCTAAACTGATGAAAAAAATAGCACAAATACGTGGAGTAAGGCGTATCAGGCTAGGTAGCATTGAACCTATTCAGATAGATTCTGAGTTCCTTGAACTACTCGATGAACCATGGCTTGAGAAGCATCTTCATATTGCCCTGCAACATACATCACCAAAGATGCTAAAACTGATGAATAGAAGAAATGTATATAAGAGCGACAAAGAGTTGTTTGATCTCTTAGCATCAAAAGGTTTTGCTATAGGCACTGATTTTATAACTGGACACCCTGGTGAGAGCGAAGAACTATGGGCTGAGGCTATGAAAAACGCACAAGAATTACCACTTACACATCTACATGCCTTTACCTACTCTAAGCGTGACAATACCCCCTCAGCAACTATGAAGCCAGAGGTAAATAAAAAGATAGCTAAGCAAAGACTTCATGAAATAGAACGCTTAGTAAAACAAAAAAATCTAGTATTTAGAAAAAACTCTCAAGGGCCCCTTGAAGTGCTTATAGAAAATGAAGAGGATGGATTGTATCATGGATATGACCAGCACTTTAACAAGATAGTTGTAGAGTCTCAGGATGATTTACTTGGCAACTGGATAAATGTAATAGATTATGAAACTAGAGAGGATTTTAACTATGCTAAACTTTAAAACAAACCGTATCATGCTTTATATTTCTGCTTTTTTTATAGTAGCACTCGTGCTTTTTGCAGTGTTGAGAGATAATTCAAGTTTTATAACCTTGTCAGATGCAAAAACTATGTTAGAAGGGGATAGTGTTAAAAGCATAGTTGTTACGAAAGAATACGCGTACTTAAAAACAGATGAGGGCATTTTTAAAATAGCCTCTTCACAGGTTACTCCCAAGATGTTTATGAACCATAGAGTAGAAGTGGGTGATAAATCACATGTTGTTTTATACCTTTTTATTTTAGTTTTGATTTTAGGCATAGCTACGCTAATTTTTAAACGTACGCAATTTATCAATCCTCAGGGCTCAATAATGGGCAAACACAACACTCCTCCCGAGCTTACAAGTGGCGTAGTTGAAGCGATGAAAAGTGATATATCTTTTAGTGATATTGGTGGTATTAGCGATGTTAAAGTTGAACTAGAAGAGATTATAGACTTTATGAAAAATCCTGCTCGTTACAAAAGTTTTGGAGCTCGAATGCCACGAGGTGTACTTTTAGTAGGCCCTCCTGGTGTTGGTAAGACAATGATTGCTAAGGCTGTTGCCAAAGAAGCAAATGTACCGTTTTTCTACCAAAGTGGGGCATCTTTTGTTCAGATATATGTGGGTATGGGTGCGAAGCGTGTCCATGATTTATTTGTAGCTGCGAAAAAAAATGCACCAAGTATCATTTTTATAGATGAAATAGATGCTGTGGGTAAAACACGAGATGGCAATAGAAATGATGAACGTGACGCTACGCTTAACCAACTTTTAACTGAGATGGATGGGTTTGAAAATTCTAGTGGTGTTATCGTAATTGCAGCTACCAACAAAATAGATGTGCTTGACTCAGCTCTATTACGTGCTGGTAGATTTGATAGACGTATATTTGTTGAACTTCCTACAAAACTAGAGCGTACATCTATACTTCAAAAATACATAAGTAAAATACCGCATGACTTAGACATAAATATAGTAGCAAATATGACAGTTGGTTTTAATGGGGCATCCTTAGCATCACTAGTAAATGAGGCTGCATTACTCTCGTTGAGACAAAATAATTTAAAAGTTACAATAGAGCACTTTTATCAAGTCAAAGATAAGGTGATGTTTGGAAAGAAAAAATTAAAAATATTAACGGAAAAACAAAAAAAGTACAAGGTTACCTATCAAGCAGCAAAAGTTGTATGTGCAACTTATTATAATCTACCATTTGAAAAGCTCATGCTTAGTAATGAAAGATTAACTCCTAGTGTAGATGAACCTCTCATTCAACATGAACTGCAAGAACGTGCTAGGACACTTTTAGCTGGGAGTGTAGCATGTGACTCGAGGTATGGTGAACACTCTAGCGATGCTAAGAAAGATTTAGATGATGTAAAAGAGTTATGCACAAAGATGGTACATCAGTATGGTATGGGAGCAAGTATCTATGCAAAAGAACATGAAGTTGATGCTTTTATAGATAGGCTTTTTGCTGAAACTAAAGAGTTACTTTCCTCTTTAGAGAGTGTAATGTTTAAGGTTGAAGAGGAACTTACTCTGAGTGAGAGTATCAGCAAAAGTACAGTAAAAGTTCACTTAGATGCCTTACTTTAGTGGATTTTCTCTTACAAATGAATCTTATCTTTTTAATGCGTTTATAGATAAAAGTCAATATAGTGTATCTGGATTTAGTTATGGTGCCATAGGAGCACTAAAGTATGTTCTAAATGAACTAGATAAAGGTAATCGGATAGATAGATTACAGCTTCTCTCTCCAGCTTTTTTTCAAACAAAGAATATAAAATTTAAAAAGCTTCAATTGATGGGCTATAGAAAAAATAAAGATATCTATTTAAAGCAGTTTTTAAAAAGTTGTTTTACCCCTTATGAGAGAAAAATAGTTCAAACAGCGGACAATACTATAGAAGAGTTAGAAGAATTGCTTTTGTATGAATGGGACAGAGAGGATTTACAAAAAGTTTTAAATAAGGGCGTTGTTATAGAAGTATATCTTGGTGGTAAAGATGCCATCATCGATGTTGAAGAGGCAAAGGTATTTTTTATAAACTATGCAACACTAACATATATAAAAGATGCAAATCATTTTTTACAAACAAAATAATAAAGGAAAATAATGAGTAATATTAAAATAGGCGTAATAACGGCGAGCGATAGAGCAAGTAAGGGCATTTATGATGATATTAGCGGGGTAGCTATACAAGATACGATGAGAGATTACCTTAAAAGTGAATTTAGTATAGTGTACAGATGTATACCTGATGAACAAGATATCTTAGAAGATACAATGAAAGAGCTTTGCGATAAAGAGGAATGTTGCTTGGTTGTTACAACTGGAGGGACAGGACCAGCCCTGCGTGATGTTACACCAGAAGCAACTGAAAATGTATGCCAGAAGATGATGCCAGGTTTTGGTGAGTTGATGCGTCAAGTAAGCCTTCAGTATGTCCCTACCGCTATACTTTCACGTCAAACAGCGGGTATAAGAGGGAAGTCTTTAATTATTAACCTTCCCGGAAAACCAAAATCTATAAGAGAATGTTTAGACGCAGTTTTTCCAGCAGTACCTTATTGTATAGACTTACTTGAGGGTCCCTTTTTAGAGTGTAACGAAGATGTTGTCAAAGCATTTAGACCTAAGGCAAAATAAATTAATATGACAAAAGGGAATTTTTTTGCAAAATTTGCAGTTTTAAAATTAACCTATCAAAAACCAATAGAGTGGTTTAGAAGGTTTAGATGCTTTGTTGGGACTATAGTTGTTATCATATCTTTGATTATTGGTATAGCTTTTGGGGTGTTGTTGTATACACTGCCAGATATTGATAATACCTCATTTAAAGAGCTTAAAGCTATTGCAAAGAAGAAAGTGATATCTAGGCTTCAAGATAAAAAAAACTACTATAAATGGACGAAACTCTCCTCTATTCATCGTGATTATCTTTATACTATAGTTATGGCTGAAGATAGTAACTTCTTTAAGCATAGCGGTATTAATTATGATGCTTTAGTTGATGCAATGGCTAAAAACTATAAGTCTGATTCGTATAGCTATGGAGCGAGTACTATAAGTCAGCAAGTTGCTAAAAATCTGTATCTCTCTAGTAGCAAATCTCTCTTTAGAAAATTACAAGAGTTTTTTATAACAAAACGATTAGAAAGAAAGTTTACAAAAAATCAAATATTAGAAATTTATTTTAATATAGCAGAATTTGGACCAGATATTTACGGTGTTCGCGCAGCATCATATAGAATATTTAATAAAAATCCTAAAAATGTAAATGCTGCAGAGGGCGCATTGATATCCCTATTGTTACCAAGTCCAAGAAGATACTATTATTCGGTAGTTCAAAATCATAATATATCTAAAAAACAAAGAAGAAAAATAAAACGTGTTTTAAGTGATATGCGTTTTATGGAATATATTAGTTACAAACAATATAAAAACTATTTAAGTTATAAATATTTTTAAAAGAGTTCCCAAGGTTGAGACCAAGTTTGAAGTTGTGCTTTAGATTCAGTAGATAAAAACCTTTCTCCACAGCTAGGTTTACAGATAAACTCATACTCCTTAGCATCATAGGTGAAAGATAGAGCGTAAGCATGCAAATAACCTCTTTCTTCTTTCTTAGCATCATCGGCATTGGCATAACGTATATCACCAGCTATAGGACTTCCTATGCTTTTTAAAGCGACCCTTATTTGATGCGTCTTGCCTGTATGTGGTTTAATGAGGAAAAATCTTTCCCCAACTCTCAGAGCACAACTAATAAACTGAGTAATGGCAGGGTTGTCTTTAGTTTTACTCAGCATATACGAACCGCGTCTAGCACTTGCCATGTCGGCTTTTATCCAACCTTGCTTTTTCTTTGGTTTTCGTAGACTTAGGGCAAGATAGTATTTTTGTATCTCTTTTTTTTCAAACATCTTTGCAAACTCGCTTGCAATTTGGCTAGATTTTGCGAGTATTATGAGTCCTGATGTTATTTTATCTAAACGATGCACGCTATAGAGTTGTTTGAGTCCAAGTTGTTGTGATGCTAAGACAACAAAACCTGCTTCATTACCCTCACTATGAAAGTTTAAACCAGCAGGTTTATCAAAAACTACAAAGTCCGTATTTTCAAAAATGATATTTATCATAATTATAAAGAGATTCTTATCCCAACTGGGCAGTGGTCTGAACCAGTTATATGGTCTAATATAAAGGCATCTTCCAAGTTTTCACACAAGTCCTCACTAATAAAGAAGTAGTCTATACGCCAGCCAACATTTTTAAGTCGTGCTCCAGAACGATAAGACCACCAACTATATCTATCAACTTCATCTCCATGAACATATCTAAAAGTATCTACATAGCCATGTTCAAGTAGTTTGTCTATCCATTCTCTCTCCATCGGTAAAAAACCCGATGTTTTGGAGTTTGGTTTAGGGTTTTTTAAGTCTATCTCACGATGAGCTGTGTTTACATCTCCGCAGATGATTATGGACTTGCCCTCTTCTTTAAGCTTTTCACAATGAGTCAAAAAATCGTCATAAAACTTCATCTTTAAAGCGAGTCTATCTTCATCTTTTTGACCATTTGGAAAATACACATTAAAAAGTACAGTATCTCCATAGTGAGTTTCAACTATGCGACCTTCGTTCCTGGTGTCTATCTCATTTGCAGTAGAACTGTAGTCACTCTGGATTACACTCCAAGTCATAGTGCCACTATAGCCTTTTTTTTGGGCAGAGTTTACAACTATATCTTGGTATTTTTTTTCAAAAAGTTCTTTTGGTATCTGACTCTCAAGAGCTTTTATCTCTTGAAGACATAGGATGTCAGTTTGACGCTCATCTATCCATCTAAGGGCATCTTTATTGCCTACTGCGCGTATGCCGTTGACATTCCATGAGATTATTTCTATGCTATTTGACATTTAAATTTCCATTATAATTAAAATTGTTGAAGTGAAGTTGTAGCTCCACCTCAAAAAGAGAGGTGAAGCGAGAAAAAATGAGGGATAATTAAATAAAATCTACATTCACTAAGTGATGTTGTAAACCAAGTTCTTTAGCATCACAGCCAAGAGCTAATCCTACCATTTGTTGCATATGAAGTACTGGAAGCTCAACTTCGCGACCTATAGCTTCTCCTGCATGTTTTGTTTGAGTATCTAGTTTTAAGTGACATAGTGGACATGGAGTAACCATCCAGTCAGCATTACCATCCATTGCACCAGCTATAGCATTACCAGTTAAGATAGAAGCAGTCTTGGGTGCTTGTAGCTCAACATGGAAACCACAACATTTATTTTTTTCTTCATAGTCTACATTTTTACCACCACAAGCGATGATGAGATCATCGAGGGAAGTAGGGTTGTAAGGGTTCTCAGCTTTTTTGTGAGATTCATTTTGAAGTTCACTTGGACGGATGTTGTGACAACCATAAAAAGGTGCAATGTTAAATTGCGATAAGGGTGTTTTAACCATCTCTGAAATTTTATCAAGACCAATATCATCAATGATAGCATATAGAAAATGGATGATATTAGATGTCCCTTTGTACTCTAAGCCAACCTCTTTAAGTTTTACATTGACCTTGTCTTTAAGTTCTTTATTATTGTCAAGACGATGCTTAGTCATAGCAGTATTAAGTTGGCAAGTATTACAGATAGTAACCATAGTAAGTCCATGCTTCTCAGCATAAGCAATATTTCTAGCATTTAAAACTAAAGATAAAAAATCATCATAATCTTGTAAATGTGAAGCTCCACAACATGATGCTTCTGTAAGTTCTACTAACTCGATGTCTAGTTTTTTTGCAACTGCATAAGTTGACATTAATTGCTCTGGTGTACTTTGTTTTGCTGTACAACCAGTAAAAAGTGCGTATTTTAATTTTGACATAGTTACTCCTAGAAACTTACTGTTGATGATGATTTGATTAGTTTTTGAATCTCATCTAGGTTATTAGATTTTGGTATTGACCATGGTGGTACAATTTTACCTTTTCTGAACATTTTAAGTGCAACAGGGATGTGTTTAACGATAGCAGGTCCTTCGCTATAAAGAACTAAGCCACCCTCATCAAGAACACCGTGTTTTGCGATAGAGTGTTTAAAACCAACTGCATGACGAGTAGCTACATTTGAAGTTGCTACACCCTCTTTAAAAAGCATTTGGTGAAGTTTAGTTATCTTGTCTATAGGATTGACATCTTTAGGACAAGCCTCTGCACATTCAAAACATTTTACACAATCCCAGATGCCTTGTTCTGGTGAGTGAAGCTCCTTAAGTCTTTCATTGTGAGCTTGGTCTCGAACATCTGCTTCAAATCTATATGCCTTAGCAAATGCAGCAGGGCCCATGAAAGAATCGTTGATTTCAACAACTGGACATGCATAATGACAAGCACCACACTGAATACAAAGATCAGCGTCTAAAAGCTCTTCGGCTTCATCTGGTGTTACTATATGTTCATGTTCTGGATTTTCATCTACATCGGAGATAAGGAAAGGGTGTATGTTATCATGTTTCTCCCAAAAATCACCCTTATCTATAATCATGTCTTTTACAGCACGTTTGATACTTAGAGGCTCTATAACCAGGTCTGTACCAAAAGTTTCTATCATAGTTGTCATACTCTCTTTACAAGCGAGCGTACTTCTTCCGTTTACTTTGATGGCACAGGCTCCACATATACCATGACGACAAGAGCGACGGTATGAAAAACTACCATCGTGATCCCATTTAATTCTATTTAATATATCTAGTACAACTTCTTCAGATGTTACATCCATATTGTAATCTTCATAATATGGTAAGTAGTCATCATCTGCATTAAAACGAAATACTTTGAAGTTTACTTTTTGTGTTGTAATTCCACTATTGTTCATAAGTTCTCCTTAGTATGTTCTTGCTTTTAGTTCATGTTTGCCGAGAACGACATCCATGTAGTCAAGTGTGATTTCACCATCTTCATTCATATAACCCATAGTATGTTTGAGAAACTCTTCATCGTTACGTGTGTCAAAGTCTTCTCTGAAGTGAGCGCCACGACTTTCGTTACGAGCTATAGCACTCTCAACTATAAATGCTGAATAATCAAGCATATGACCAAATTCAAGAGCCTCTTGAAGTTCAGTGTTAAATACTTTTGATTTATCTTTTATGCGTATGTTTTTAAATCTAGTTCTAAGTTCTTTAACTTTTGCTATAGCAATTTCTAAAGTTTGTTTTGTTCTAAACGCACCTGCATTATCTGTCATAGTTGTTTGAAGTTCATCACGAAGATTAGGTATGGTCTCTGAACCATTGTTTGCAAGAATAGCATCAATCTCTTCAAGAGCAGTTTTAGCATCATCTTCAGTTGCTACACGTAACTTGATGTCATCAACTTCTTTTACCATAGTCTTACCAACATAACGACCAAAAAGTAAAGCTTCTAGAACCGAGTTTGCTCCAAGACGATTTGCTCCATGAACAGAGACGCATGAGCACTCTCCAGCTGCATAAAAACCTTCAACAAGTTCATCGTTATTTTTACGAACATTTCCAGCTATATTTACTGGGATACCACCCATAGAGTAGTGCGCAGTAGCAGAGATGAGTATAGGCTCTTTAATCATGTCTAAACCTAAAAAAGTAATAGCTAAATCACGAAGTTCAGGAAGTCTTTCCATGATTAAGTCTTTTCCTAAGTGTGTAACATCAATGTATACAGCATCTTTTCTTGGACCAACTCCACGACCTTCACGGATTTCATTTAAAATTGCACGGGCAACTACATCACGTGATGCTAACTCCATCGCATTTGGAGCATACTTCTCCATAAATCTTTCACCCTCAGAGTTAAAAAGGCGTCCACCTTCTCCACGAGCTGCTTCAGAGATAAGTACACCGTTTCCAGATAAACCAGATGGGTGAAACTGTACAAACTCCATATCTTCAAGTGGAAGACCATGGCGAGCTACGATGCTAAGACCATCCCCCGTATTTGCGTGAGCATTAGAGTTTATTTTGTAAGAGCGAGCATAACCACCTGTTGCAAACATAACACTTTTTGCATTAAAGATAGCAATCTTCATATCCCGAATATTAAAAGCGATAACTCCAGATACTTTTCCATCTTTGTAGATGATATCTGCCGCGTACCATTCATCCCAGAACTTAACACCAGCACGGTGAGCTTGTTCATAGATGGTTTGAAGGAGCGTTAAACCAGTTCTGTCTTTTGCATAACATGCACGAGGAGAACTTTGTCCGCCAAATGGACGTTGGGCAATTTTCCCGTCTGGTGTACGACTAAAAGCTGCACCCATTCTCTCTGCCCAACGGATAGTCTCAGGAGCATTTTTACACATAAATTCAACAGCATCTTGATCTGCTAAATAATCTGAACCTTTGACAGTATCAAATTCATGAAGTTCAATAGAATCTTCGTCACTAAATGCTGCGTTAATACCGCCTTGAGCTGCACCAGAATGGCTTCTTAGTGGGTGTAGCTTTGTGATAACAGCAACTTTTTTTCCTGCGTTTTGCAGTTCTCTTGCTGCGGCACAGCCAGCTAGACCAGCACCTACAACAATTGCATCGTAAGTATAAATGGGAATACTCATTAGCTTTCCTTATGTAAAAATTAGAAGTAATAGGTGCGATTCTAGCGTTATTTGTCTTGTGATTTGTTGAATTAATGGAATGTTTGTCTGAACTTAAGTAATGTTACAATTATGGACATTACCCAAGGTGGAGTAGTGTGTTAAATTTTCACACCTGTTATGTCTTTTTTCTGTGAAATTCTATTTCCATTCTTGTGTTTTGCATGTTCTAGCATCGACTTTGTTTCAAGTATAGCATTGCTTAAGCTTACATTGCTTGGTTTTATATAAAAACCTCCACTCACAGTGATTGTAACGGGAACCTTAGTAGCCGTTGTGAACTTTAACTCAGAGATGCTCTGACGCATTTGGTCTATCTCTTTAAATGCTTTTTCTTTACTTGCTCGTGATAAAACGATTGTAAATTCATTGTAATCACTTCTAGCAATAGTATCTGTAGCTTGTTCATACATTGATATTGTACTCGCTAGTTTCTTGAGTATAGCTTGTGTGAAATCTTGAGGAAAAGTTCGATTTGTTTTTGAGAAGTTATCTACTTCCAGTATAGCTATAGCTGTGAAATTACTCTCTTTTAAACTTTTTTTTTCAGCAAAGGAGTTAATGAGACCTTTGTTGTTGTTGACTCCTGTAACTGGGTCAATATTTGAGGTGCTTTGACTTTTAACTGGTCTTTTATTCATTCGTAAAAAGATAGAATCAGTTTCCATTGCGTATATGTTGTATTTCTCTGGGTCAGCACTTGGAGACTGTAAAAAAATGATGTCATTATAAATATTGCCAAGTTTTTTATAAAAAACATACGTAAATATAAGCATTAATATAAAAATACCTAAAGTTAAATTGAACATAAATTCTGTTTTTGATTTATCGTAACTTATGTTTGTAAAAATTATATTGGATATATGATTGTTTATAGTTCTATAGGAGTTTAGAAATACTTGTTTTGCATTTGATTCGGTATGTTTTTTAGATTTATAATATATAAAAGCATTTTTATTATAGGTATTTATAAGTCCTTTTAATGTGTTTAGTTGTGACTTGTATTCATCAGCTTTATTTAATATATAGGTCCCTACAATGTCATACTTAATTAAATCGTATAGTTTTTGTGTTTGATAAAGTAATTCTGTACTTTTCCCATTAAACTGGATAAGCGCTATCTCTACATCTTTTTTGTCAATTTTTTGTAAGCTAGATATAATCTCTTTTTGTTCATTGAGTATATCAACTTTTTTAAATGAGTTACTTTGCTCGATGGTGAACAAAACACCAATACCTGCAATAAGAGTTATAAAGGATAGGAAAAGCACAATATTGTTAAATATGCTTTTAATAGATGATTTCATAGTTTTTCCCTAATTAAATGTTATAATTTTGAGATTATAACATTAAAATACCGACTATAACAAATTTTTATTTAAGAGAATTGAATTTGAACGCAGAAAATTACTTTATTGAACAATTTAAAAGTATTCATATTGGTGACGATGGAGCCTTGATTGATGGCTTTGTTTACTCTAAAGATGCTTTTTTTGAAAATGTACATTTTAAGACCTCTTGGCTCTCTCATTATCAAATTGCTCGTAAGGCTATGTTAGTCAATATTTCAGATGCAGTAGCTATGAACGCAGAACCAAAATATGTGCTTATAAGTGTCGCAATGCCAAAAAACATAACTAAAAAAAATATGAAAGAACTTCATGATGGATTTGTTAGTGTCGCCAATGAATATGATGTGGAGATTATTGGTGGTGATACAATATCTAACACAAAGTTAGATATAACCATAACAGTTATATCTGTTAGTAAGAAACCATTACTTAGAAGAGGTATTAAAAATAAAGATTTAGTAGCTTATACAGGTAGTCTTGGTGAAAGTGCTAAAAGTTTACGTTATCTAATGAGGGGGGCTAAAATTCATCTAAATTCAAAATTTGTGAACATACATCTAAGAAAAAAATTTATACAAAAAAGTATAAATTATTTGAATGCAGGGATGGATATATCCGATGGTCTTTTTAGTGACTTATCGAAGTTAGCTGATATGAACAAAGTTGGCTTTAAATTTTATAATAAGATTGATAAAAAGATAGCATGTAGTGGCGAGGAGTATGAAATGTTAGTCGTGTTTGATAGACGTCATAGGAAAGCCATTGTCCGCTTGGCCAAAAGTACGAGAACAAAGTTAAATATTGTCGCGAGTGTACAACGCAAAAAATATACAAATAGATGCAAATCGCATCATTTTTAGGAAAAAATATGAAAAGATTTTATTCATTGAGTCACGCTAGTATAGACTTTCACTTTAAGCAAAGTGCGAGAGATTTTGTAGTTGAAGAGATTCCTCTTTATGAGTTTAGTGGTGAGGGTGAGCATTTAGTTTTGTTCGTACGTAAAAAGAATCTCTCAACATTAGAGTTAGTAAGTGCAATAGCCAAGTACTTAGGCATTAAAAACAAAGAGATAGGCTACGCTGGGTTAAAAGATAAGCATGCTATGACTAAGCAATACATCTCTTTACATAAAAAGTATGAAGCAGATTTAGAACAGTTCAGTCATGAAAATGTAAAAATACTCTCAAAAAACTACCATAATAATAAAATACGCATTGGGCATTTAGCAGGAAACCGTTTTTATATTAAAGTGAAAAAAGTGAATCCAACTTCTGCGTCGAAGATAGATGAAGCATTAAAAAGTATCAATGAAAATGGTATGCCAAACTTTTTTGGATACCAAAGATTTGGACGTGATGGAGACAACCATATAGATGGGGAGAAAATTGCCAAAGGTGAGAAAAAAGAGCGTAATCCTAAGATAAAAAAACTATTAATCAGTGCGTATCAAAGTTACCTTTTCAATCTTTGGCTTAGTAAAAGATTAGAGATAAATTCACTGGTAAATAAGTTTAAAAGTGATGAACTCGTGGATGTTTTAAATATGCCTAAGATAGAATTAGATAAACTGAAGTCTCAAAAGCATCCGTTTAAGCTTATAAGTGGTGATATTATGGAACATTACCCTTATGGTAGACTTTTTGACTTTGATGGAAGCGAACATGACTTGAGTCGATTTAATGAAAGAGATATTACAGTGACTGGCTTGTTGTGTGGCAAAAAAGCAAGAGTAGCCTCTAGCTATGCATGGGAGATAGAAAAAAATTTTGATGATGAGATAAATGCAGATGGAACAAGGCGCTATGCTTGGATATACCCCAAAGATGTAGAGGGAAGGTTTAATCCCATAGAAGCACAGTATGAGTTTAACTTTACGCTACCAAAAGGTTCTTATGCAACAGTTCTTTTAGAAGAAATTGCTAAGAGAAAAATCAACTGAATATCTTGAGATTAGTTAGTAGATTCTGAATCAAGTTCAGAATGACGGAGTGTTCTTGAGTGACGGAGCGTTCTTATTCGTCATTCCGGGCTTGACCCGGAATCTAGTTTTTAATCAACCAAAGATTTCAATAAAAAAAGGAAAACAAAGTACACAATGAATAGACATATTACATCAGCGATATCACAAACATTTGGAAAATTTGCAAATAAAGAATTTTCTAAAGGATTTCAAACACTAATAAATAAAACATATGTAGGACTTATGGGTTTAGATATGAGTGAATTTAATGATCCATCATCATATCCATCTTTAAATGCTTTGTTCACAAGAAAGCTTAACCACAAACGAGAATTTTCTCTTGATTCTCAAGATTTTATATCTCCTTGCGATGCTTGGATATCAGAGTGTGGTGATATAGATAAGGACTATGCACTCCAAATAAAAGGTATGCGGTATAAATGCGATGACTTTATTGGAGATGATTTTACTCAAGAAGAAAAAAACTTAGTCCATAATGGAAAGTTTATCAACCTTTACCTATCGCCAAAAGATTATCATCGTTTTCATATGCCACTTGACACAAAGATTTTAAAAGTTGTGCATATTCCAGGTAAATTTTACCCTGTTAATATTCCATCATTGAAAAAACGCATTAATCTTTTTATAGAAAATGAACGTGTTGTTATACAGTGCCAAAATAGCAGTGGAAAAAACTTTTATATGATACTAGTAAGTGCTCTTAATGTAGGTGTAATGCAAGTTAATTTTGAGCCACGGATAAAAACGAACGCGAACGCAATGAACAGTAGTGTCTATAAATATGAAGATATGAAGCTAGAAAAAGGTGATGATTTTGGTTGCTTTGAGATGGGCTCTACTATTATCGTGTTAGTCGAAAAAGATATGCTAGATTTAGAAATTAAAATGGACGATAATGTTAAATTCGGACAAACAATAGCTAAGGCTAGATAAACATTATGTACACAACACAAGAACAAAAGGATATATATGTTGAGAAACTATTTTCCGATTTGGTTTTGTTTGAGTGGGATGTACTTCATGTTTCGTCCAATACAGATAGAATAGAGGTAATGGAAATCATCGCAGAAGATTTAGTTCATCATACTCTCAAAGAAGAACTTAATTTTTTATTTGTAAATGATGTAGAAAAACTTAATTTTACAAATATTAAAAATCATATCTTTAAGCAAATCATAAACGAATGGCTTACCTTTTGTGATGATGTGTTGATGTACCCTAAAGATGATGCTATAGCTGTTGTTAAAGAGGGTGATAGAGTCAAGTTTGTATACGATATTGTGAATAATTATTTTGACAAATATCAACGTTTTATTTATAGTGAAATAATTGATACTTTTTTTGCTTTATTTATACAGACACCAATTACAAAAAATAGACAAATATTAATAGAAAGAGTCTTGCAAAGTAAACTAAATAGTTCTAAAGATTCTCAGAAAATGCATAAATTCACACAAGTATTTAGCAGAGTGAAGATTGCTCAAGATAAAAAAAATCATGATATGAATCTTTTAAATATTAAAGTAAAAGAACTTATGGGTAATCTTTCAGTTGACGAAAATATAGAATTTGATGAAGATAATGAAGTGCTTTTGGATATAGAAGATTGTGAATATGATATTGCTGAACTTGAAGAGACCGGTATCTACGAGTTTGATGATCTTTTAGCGGGACTAAGAGATGATATGATATCTTCAATGATAAAAGAGATAGGGCAGGCTAAAAATAGCCCTATACGTTAAATCTAAAGTGCATAATATCACCATCTTGAACTATATATTCTTTGCCTTCTAGGCGCATTTTTCCAGCTTCTTTTGCCTTCGATTCGCCACCAAACTCTACAAAATCCTCGTAAGCTATCACTTCAGCACGAATAAAACCTTTTTCAAAGTCATTATGTATAACTGCGGCAGCTTTTGGTGCAGTAGTATTTTTGCGAATAGTCCATGCTCGAACCTCTTTAACACCCGCCGTAAAGTAAGACATTAGTCCAAGTTTATCGAAGCCTTTATGGATGATTTGATCTAGTCCACTCTCTTCAATACCTAATTCTGCTAAGAAATCTTCTGCCTCATCATCTTCAAGTCCAATTAACTCCTCTTCCACCTTTGCACATAAAGTTATTATTTCACAGTTATTGTCTTTTGCATGTTGTGTTAGTTTTTGAACAAACTCATTATCAGATGCATCACCACCTTCATCTTCAAAGCTTTCTTCATCGATGTTGGCACCATACATAATCTCTTTGTTAGTTAAAAATCTAACCTCTTGATTGAGTTGAATATATTCATCCGAATCAGCTTTCTCAAAATTTCTAGCCATGTTACCATCTGCTAAAAACTCTATCAATTCTTCTGCTATCTCAAGTATTGCTTTAGCAGACTTATCTGCTTTGGCTTGTTTTTTTAGTCTGTCAATTCTATTTTGAAGAACTTCAATATCTGCGAGGATAAGTTCTGTTTCGATGATTTCTACATCACGAAGAGGGTCTATGCTTCCCTCTGTGTGAACAATGTTGTCATCTTCAAAGCATCTCACTATATGAAGAATAACTTCTGTTTCACGAATGTTTGATAAAAACTTATTACCAAGACCCTCACCTTTTGAAGCTCCTTTTACAAGTCCCGCGATATCAACAAAATCTAAAGTAGAATACTGAATTTTTTCAGGATTAACAATTTTTGCAAGCTCTGATAGTCTCTTGTCTGGAACGGGTACTATCGCTTTATTTGGCTCTATAGTACAAAATGGATAGTTAGCTGCTTCTGCATTTTGTGCTTTAGTAAGCGCATTAAAAGTTGTTGATTTTCCTACATTTGGTAGTCCCACTAGACCGATTGCTAAACCCATGATAAACCTTTTTATAACTCATTAAAATATGGCGTAATACTAACTAAAGTTTACTTACATATTCATTTTTTCTTGTGGCTTCGCTAAATAAAAGCCTTGAGATCTATCTATTTTAAGCTCTATAACTTTTTTATGAATGCTTTCATTATGAACATATTCAGCAATTGTTAAAATATTTAATTTATTAGCAAAACTCACTATTGTTTCTATAACTATTTGAGCATTTACATCAGTATCAATATTTTTAATGAGAGATCCATCAATTTTTATGAAATCAATATTTAATTTAAATAAGTGTTCAAAGTTAGAATACCCAGAACCAAAATCATCTATAGCTATTTTGCAACCAAGAAGTTTCATCTCATCTATAAACTTTGAAACCTCTTCATAGTTTTCTATTCCTTCAGACTCTAATATTTCAAATATTATTCTTGTAGCAACATTATGCTCTTTTATAGTCATCTTTATATAGTCAAGCATATTTTCATCAAGCATATCTTCCACTGATATATTGACTGAAAAACTACAATCTAAAGTCTCAAAATATTGACAGCTTTTCTTAATCATAAGCTTTGTTAAATCGCTATAAAGTCTTACTCTTTTAGATATATCTAAAAAATACAATGGGCTTATTACGTTGTTTTCATCATCAATTAATCGTATCAAACATTCAGCACTAGCAATTCTACCTGTTGTATTATCATAAATAGGTTGAAAGTAAGGGACTATATTGTCTTTACTCATAGCTTTTTTCAGTTTATGAATCCATTCTCTATTGTTTTTATATTGCTCTTCTATATTTAAATTGTTGTCATATAATAGAAAAGATTTTTTTTGCTTTTTAGCTAACTTAAGAGCAATATCTGCTTTTTCCAAAAGAGCGCCATCTACATCATATGCTCCACCTATTGTTACCCCAATAGATATCTTATTTTCTTCATATGAAAAAAGCATCTCCTCTATGTAGGATATTAGATTATTGGCAATTTCTAAAAAATCTTTTAAAGAGGGTTTTTTAATAAATAGTATAGCGAATTCATCACCGGATAAACGTCCCAATATGACATCGTCTTTATGTGAACATATATTATTTATATTTTTGGAAAGTTCAATTAAAATTTTATCGCCTGCAACATGTCCAAAAAAATCATTTATTTCCTTAAAATCATCGATATTTACAATTAACAATGAGCCATTTTCAACTTGCGTAACGTTTTCTATTAAGCTAAGTCTATTTGGAAGTTTTGTTAAATCATCTGTAAATAATTGTATACGAAGCTCTTGAGTTTTGTTATGAACTTGTTCTTCTAAAAATATATTTATATTTTCTTGCTTTTTTGCATATTGAGATATTTTATCTTGCATATTACTAAGTGCGTTAGATATTAAACCAATTTCATTTTTTTGTTCTATAAATGGAAAATCAATTTTCATATTAGGAGAATAACTTTTTAATGATTTAGAGATTTTTCGTAGTGGTGATAAAAGTTTTTTTATATATAAAACAAGTAATACAAAAACAATTATTAAAAAAATTAACAAACCAATAGTTATTTTTGTATACTTATCTGTAAGCTCAACATATGTTTTGTTTGAGTAAATAATGGTTAATACTGCCAGTTTTTTACTTGAATTTGGCTCATGAATTATTTTATTGATCTTAAAAAAAGTTTGTTTATTGTTGGTGAATTCCTCGGATTTTGCACTCACTATTATATTATTTTCTTTTTTTATTTCAACTGACAATATATTTGGATTTTCTATGAGCTGCTTTGTTATTTGTTTTACTTTGTAATCCATATCGAGATAAATATTTAATGCGATAAGTGGCTCTATGGTTCTTGCAATTATATTGGCTTTTTCTATTTCAATATTATAAAATGCTTCTTTATTTATTTTTTCAAGTACTATAAAAATAGTCAAAATGATGAATATAGATATTATTGTAAAAGATAATACTATTTTGGTTGAAAGTGAATTTATACGTTTCAATATATCTCTTTTGTAGTAAAATACTGAGTATACATTTGAACTAAACTTGTATCATCAAAATTGAGTGAAGATTCACCTTCGACTGTGTGTGTATCTACAAAATGAACCATTTGCAATAGAGAATCAGGAAAATCTATTTTTCTTGTGTATAAATTCTCTTTATTAAGATAGAGAACGGTTGACTTTTCTATTACGAGTGAAAACAAAAGACCTTTTTTTAGGTTGTTAATATCGTAAGAAAATGTTATTATATTTTTAATCGAGGCAATGTGAATGACTTTTTGAATAGAGATGTCAGTATTGAGGACATAGATAGCTGTCGTGTCTATATTTTTTGATAATTCTGAAAATGGAACCAAGTTTATTTTAATCTCATATTTATTGATGTGTCCATTGTATTTTGTATTTATAAGGTGCATTATTTTAAGAGCAACATCATAATCAGTTTGTTCATACACAATTGTATAAATTATTTTTCCGTTAATGAGTTTATTTTTAATGTTTTTATCAAGAAGCATTATTTTTGGAAAAATTGATGCTTGTGCTTTTAGCAGTAAATCATTATAATTGTAACCAAAAGCTAGATTGACAAAAATTATAGATAAAAGAATTAATTTTTTCATTAAAACTCCTTTACAACGGTTATTAGGAAGTTTCTTGACTCTTGCAAGTAGTCTTCATAATAGGTATCTGGTGGGGATGGAAACTTTACGGTTTCGTTTGTCACATTTTTGGCACTTAATGTTAGTTTGTAATCATACTTTGTGTTGTCATACTGTAGAGCCAAATCTAAAGTAGTATATGCTTTTACTTTTTCTCTTGAGTCTTCGGAAACTCTATCTTTTGAACCTGTATATTTTATAATACTACTTAAAGCTAGCTCACTTGTAAAATTAAAAATATAATAAGCTTTGGCTAAGCTATTTGCAACATTTGGAAGTGAATTATACTTAGTACCATTTATAAAAGTATTACCATTAACATATGTATAGTTTACGTAGAGTTGATCCATTAAAGTTAAATTACTTTTATATTCTAACTCTATGCCGTGTATATTGGTATCTACAACGTTTTGGTACATTGGACTTGTAGATGAATTATATATTTGATCTTTATTGATAAGATAGAATATATTTGCTTGTGTGTAGGTGTCTGAAGAAAGTTTTTTGATATAGGCGAATTCAAAAGCATCTACTCTCTCTGCATTTAAGTCTATATTACCAACTCTAGCTTGATTGTTTTTTGTAAACATCTCTTGCCACGATGGGTTCCTGTGTGAACGACTGTATATGGCTTTAAATATATTGTCTAAACTTGGTTGATAAACTATAGATATCCTAGGGTTTAGGTTCGTATTATTTAAAGAGGTACTTTCATAGTTTATACCATATAAAAAACTTAAAGAAGCATCGTAGGTAAATTCATCCTGTAGAGATATGATAGTAGTATTTCTTTTTGCATCTACATCAAAAAATGGCAATGTTTCAGTATAGTCAACTAATCCGACATTTCCATTTGTTCGGTTTGATAGTTTAGATACCATATCTGTAGTCTCTTCATTTAAAAATCTGTATCCAAATGTAATGGTGTGTTTTGAGAGGGCGGTGTACTTTATGAAAGACGACTGATATAGTGAGACCTGAGAAGCAAAATGTTCGCTATATACACCATCATTAAATATAGCAGTAGCGCTTAATGCTAAGCCATCTGGTCCAAGTTTTGATTTGGAGTCAAAGGCATCATACTTAACTCCTGCTTTTATGTCAATTTCATAATTATTAATTGTTGTATTGTATCCAAGTTCAAGGTAGTAGTTGGGTGATTTTAGCCTATCATCCTTTAGAGGAAGAGCGAGGTTTATACCATATGCACTTCCTTGTGTATGCTGATGTATTCGCCCTTTTAGTGAAAAATCTTTATATTTCATATTTAAACCAAGTGAATATTCTTTCAGCCAAACTGGTGCATAGCCTGTTTGAGAAAACTGTTTATTGTACTCACCAAAAACACCCTGAGATAGTCCATCCGGTCCAGCATAAAGAGATTTATCATCTTGCTGATAATAAAAATCTGTATTGATGCTAAGGCTATCCATGTTGAAATTTGTAACGAACCCACCCATTATATAGTCATAAGAGCCATATTTAAAAATTAATTTATCATTATTATTCAAGTCTTTAAAGTTTTCTGCATATGTTACAACGTGAATAGAACCTGCATATGCATTAAATCCATCAGTTTTACTTCCTGGACCTCTTACTACTTCTATTCTCTTTATCATCTCTATGGGAAAAGATAAATATTCTGAATAAGAATCAAAAAATACATTGTTTACTAGCACATCGTCTATAAAAAGTTTAGATTGTCCATAAGCTTGTGGGTTAGATCCTCTAAAAATGGGAGTTTGATTGTTGAAATTGTCTGTAGCCATATCAACACCAGGAACAAGAGTGAGAGCTTCTTTAAGATTTGAAATTCCAAGCTTTTCTAGTTCTTTTCCCTTAAATGTTGAAATTATATATGGTTGATAATTTTCATTTTCTTTTGTGAGTGTAGCCACTTCGTTAAAATGCAGCATATCTTCTTCTATGGAATCAATTAAATCACTTGTTTGCGCATACAAAGTGCTTAGTCCGATAAAAATATTTAGCGTAAAAAAGATTTTAATTGCTTGCTGGTTAAGTAATTTATAGATAATAGTTCTCCTCTATCTTAGTTATACTTAGGTAATCTAAGGTTATATGTATGAATTTTTCACTTCTTCTATACTATGAGATGAATAGCTTTGCAACTTTAAATAAGATAGACTTATTATAACTACTTGCAGGATGATATGAAAAATAATATAAAAATTGTGATGTTAGAATAAGTGTAGTGTGTAGAAATTAAACATAATATCGTTAAAATTTAATTTTAACGATATTAAATTATATTTTAAGTCTATTTGTTTAAAGTTCATTCCTTATGATTTTTACAGCATCTACCATGTTTTTTAAACTAAATTTTACCTCACTCCACTTACGAGTCTTAAGTCCGCAATCAGGGTTGATCCATAATTGATCTTTGGGAAGTACATCTAAAAGTAATTTTATTTGTGCAACTATTTCTTCTACAGAAGGAATTCTTGGTGAATGAATATCGTATACTCCTGGACCTACCTCTTGTTTGTATCCTATTTTTGCGAATATTTTAAGAAGTTTATTTCCACTTCTTGCAGTCTCTATGCTTATTACGTCCGCATCCATATCTTCAATCGTGCTAATAATATCATTAAAGTCACTATAGCACATATGAGTGTGAATTTGTGTCTCTGTATAGGCCGAACTTACTGCAAGTTTAAAGTTTTCTATTGACCACGTTTCATATTCTTTGATTTTGGAAGCTCTAAGTGGATACCCTTCTTTGAATGCAGCTTCATCAACCTGTATCATTTTAATGCCAGCATTTTGAAGGTCATTTACTTCATCTGATATAGCTATAGCTATCTGCTTCGAAACTTCTGCTTTGTGTATATCCTCGCGTACAAAAGACCAGTTAAGTATAGTTACAGGTCCAGTGAGCATACCTTTCATAATTCTGTTTGTTTTTGATTGTGCATATGTTATCCAATCTAGTGTCATAGGCTTTGGACGACTAATATCTCCATAGATAAATGGCGGTTTTACACAACGGCTACCATAGCTTTGAACCCATCCATTTTGACTAAAGCCAAATCCACTGAGTTGTTCGGCAAAATACTCTACCATATCGTTGCGCTCAGGTTCTCCATGCACTAGTACATCTATCCCACAATCTTCTTGGAACTTTATACAATCATCTATGTAATTACGCATCTCATGTTCATATTGATTATATGTTATTTCAAGATTTTTAAACTCTTTTCTTGCTTTTCTTACCTCGGGCGTTTGAGGGAAGGATCCAATAGTAGTTGTTGCTAGATTTGGGTAATGTAAATTCTTTTTTTGAATTTTGATTCTTTCTTCGTAGCTCCCTGTTCGGGATAATTTTGTGATGTTTTTTATTCTTGTTTGAATATCTTTGTTGTGAATGAGTGCAGAATATTTTTTATTCTTGCAAGTCTCCTTGTTTTGTTTAAAAATATTTTCCTCCTCTTGAGTTAATGAGTGTATACCAGTAAAAAATATTTTACTTATTAAAGATATTTCATCTAATTTCTCAACACCGTAAGAAAGCCAGTTTTTAATTTCTTTATCCATTTTTTCTTCATACTTTAGACTATAGGGAGTATGAAGTAGTGAGCAGGAAGAGGATATTAAAATATTTTTTTTGTTGAGTGTTTTTGATATGTAATTTAATAACTCGAGTGTGCTTTGAATATCATTTTTCCATATATTTCTCCCATCTACTACACCAGCTATGAGAACCTTATTGCTTTTGTTGATAATATTTAAAGATTCCAAATTTTCTTTTCCGTAAACAAAATCTAATCCTATCGCCCATATTGGAGTGTTTACAAGAATCTTTGTAGCCTCTTTTGAATGTTCAAAATAACTTATGATTGATATTTTTATATTTTTTGATATAGATGCTAAGGTATCGTATGTTGGTTTGATTAAGCTTAATATCTTTGGGGTTAAGTCTTGTACAAAAATTGGTTCATCAATCTGAAGAATAATCTCACCATCTAGTGTTGATAATTCATTGAGAAGATCTTTGTATACTGGGATTATCTTGCTATAAAGCTCAAAAGAATCTCCTCCGTCAGCTCTTTTAGATAACCCTAGAAAAGTAATAGGCCCTATTATATTTATTTTTGTTTGTAAGCCAAGCTCTTTAGCTTCTTTGTATTCGTCTATAATTTTTTTAGCATTAAGTTTATAGGTATCTTCTAATGATAATTCTGGAGAAATATAATGGTAGTTCGTGTTGAACCATTTTGTCATCTCCATAGCTGTGGATTCTCTATTTCCTCTAGCCATTGCAAAATAAAGTTCTTCATCACTGAGATGTTGAAATCTTAGAGGTATAGCATTTAAAAGTATAGACATATCGAGCATATTGTCATATAATGAAAAATCATTTGAACTTATTATGTCAATTCCTGAATTTACTTGATAAGACCAGTGTCTTCTTTTTAACTCACTTGCAACTTTGTTTAATTCTTTAAAGTCAGATTTACCTGACCAAAAACTTTCTTGAGCAAATTTAAGCTCTCTTTTTTCTCCCACTCTCGGGAAACCAATTACATAATTTTTTAACATGATAATATCCTTGTTGTCTTTGTAGACTTGTTTTATTTTAATAAAGTTTTTTTAGTTAGAAGGATATTGAAAGAGGAGGATGTACACCAGAGCGACGAAATGCAAAACAGACTGTATAGTAAGCACATCTTGGTATGAAAATATTTAATAAAACTGCTATTTTAGATTTGATTGTTAAAAAAAGATGGCAGTGGCATGGCTTTGTATTATTTGATGCTATCTGGTGAATAAGAAAATAATCAAAAATCATAGCTATGCCCTAGTTTTTATTTAATGTTCTGTAGAAAACTAGTCATAAAACGAACACCAGCCCCAGTTCCACCGTATGTATTACAATCCCAAGGTGTTTCAGTATATGCTGAACCTGCAATGTCAAAGTGTAGCCATTTGTCTTTGTTCTCTTCATGTATAAAGCTATCTAAAAACATTCCAGCAGTTATAGCACCACCATAAGGTTTTGAAGCAGTGTTGCAGATATCTGCGATTTCACTTTTTATAAGTTTTTTGAGATGACGGTTAAATGGTAAGTGGCCGATGAGCTCACCAGAGTTGCTAGCAGCTTTCATCATAAATTCATGCTTAAGTTTTGTCGAGTGTCCCATTAGTCCAGTAGTGTACTGACCAAGCGCTACCATACAGGCACCAGTAAGTGTTGCAAAGTCAAAGATGAAGTCTGCATCTACTTTATCTTGCGCATAGTCAAGTACATCTGCAAGGACTAAGCGACCTTCAGCATCGGTATTGCGTATCTCTATCGTTTTTTTACTTCTACTCACTAACACATCATCAGGTTTGTACGCATTGCCACCTATCATGTTTTCAACTGCACCTATAAAAGCATGAACTTCTATGTCCAGTTTTAACTCACTTATCGCTTTCATGATGCCAAGAACTGCACATCCACCAGCTTTATCCATCTTCATAGTTACCATAGAAGTTGCAGGCTTTAAGCTAAGACCACCACTGTCATAAGTTAAGCCTTTCCCTATCAAAGAGATAATTTTTTTAGGGTTAGCAGATTTATATGTGAGATGGATGAGTTTGCTATCGTGAATAGATGCACGTCCAACTGCAAGCATAGCTCCCATATTTTCATCTTTTAATCTATCTTCGCCTAATATGTCACATTCTAAATTATACTCATCAGCAAGTTTTTCTGCCAAAATAGCAAAAGAGGGAGGGTTGAGCTCTTGTGGTGCTGTGTTTACAATGTCACGTGTAAAACAAGTTGCTTTAGCAATGATGAGTGCACTCTCAAGAAGAGTCTTAGCATCGTTAAAGTCCTTAGTATCATAAGCTATTAGGAGCTCTCTAAAGGTTCTTTCCTTGGGCTCTGACTTATATTGGTTATATTCATAGCCACCAAGAACAAAGCCTTCTACAATACCTTTGATAGTTTTAGAAGATGCAAGAGATATCTTAGCATCATTATAATTAGAGTTTTTGAGTACTTTTACTGCGCTTGCACTTGCACTTCTAAGCGAATCATTATCATGTGCATCAACACCACATACTAGAAAGCTTGATTCATGTAAAAAAAGAGTAGTGTCTTGTTCTGCTTTGAAACCAGCCTTTTTGAGTGTTGATGCTAAGCTATGAGATTCTAATTCTTCTTTTGTTACAAATGCAACTTTTACATCGCTATTTATGTCATCTATATTTTTGTTAATTATATGAATATTCATTTGTTTTCCATTGTTATTTATTTAGTCGAAATGTAGTATATTTTTTGCTTGTATCATATCTTTATCACCACGGCCTGAAAGATTTACAATGATAAGCTTATCTTTAATGTTTGGTAACTTTTTAAGATAGGCTACTGCATGAGAAGACTCAAAAGCAGGGATAATCCCCTCTTTTTGAGATAACCACACAAAAGCATCGAGTGCTTCTTCGTCTGTTATATTGTCATAGCTTACAGAGTTGTTATCCTTATGAAAGGCGTGTTCTGGACCTATCCCTGGGTAGTCAAGTCCTGCACTGATAGAGTGCGCTTCGAGTATCTGGCCATCTTCATCTTGAAGTAAGTATGACATTTGACCATGAAGCACTCCTGGGCGACCTTTGTTAAGAGAACAACCATGTTTATCTGTGTCTATGCCAAGTCCTCCAGCTTCTATACCGATACATTCTACCTCTTCATCTTCTAAAAAGTGCTGAAACATACCAATAGCATTACTTCCACCACCAATACACGCTATCACATGGTCTGGTAAACGATTTTCTTTTTCAAGTATCTGTGCTCGAGCCTCATAACCTATAATAGCTTGAAAATCTCTTACCATCATAGGGTATGGATGTGGGCCTGCAACTGTACCAATGATGTAAAAAGTATCACGTGCATGTGTCACCCAGTGTCTTATCGCATCATTCATAGCATCTTTAAGTGTTCGACTCCCACTCTCAACTGAGTTTACTTTTGCACCAAGAAGTTTCATACGAAATACATTTAACTCTTGACGCTCTACATCTTTAGCACCCATAAATATTTCACATTCAAGGTCGAGTAGGGCGCAGATGGTTGCGGTTGCAACACCATGCTGACCAGCGCCTGTTTCTGCTATGATTTTTTTATAACCTAAGCGTTTTGCCATGAGTCCTTGTGCTATAACATTGTTTACTTTGTGTGCGCCAGTATGGTTTAAGTCCTCTCGCTTAAAATATACTTTCGCCCCTAGCTCATTAGAGATGTTTTGCGCAAAGTAGAGAGGGGAAGGGCGACCAACATAGTCTTTCAAATAGTAGTGAACTTCTTTCCAAAATGTTTTATCGTGGCGGATAGACTTGTACTCTTTTTCTAGGTTTAAAAGCGCAGGCATCAAGGTTTCAGGTACATACCTTCCACCATGAATATCAAAGTGACCATTTTCATCTGGATCATATTTCGAAGCTGAGGGTATATACATTAGTCCATCTCTATTAAAGTGTAAACATCAGTCTTAGTTTCTAGTTTTTTAATTCCATCTAAAAATGAAAGACCTAAGATGAAACATGCTTCAACGCACTCTCCACCAGCTTGTTTGACGAGGTTTGCTGCTGCATTTGCAGTCCCACCTGTTGCTATGAGATCATCTATAAGTAAGACTCTTGGGTTTTCTACACTGCTAAAAGCATCTATATGAACCTCTACCTCGTCTACGCCATATTCTAAGGCATACTTCTCGCTTATAGTTGTATAGGGAAGTTTCCCTTTTTTTCGAACAGGCACAAAACCACAGCCTAGCATTTGAGCAAGTGCTGCACCAAATATAAAACCACGAGCATCAATACCTGCAATAAAATCTAAGTTATACTCTTTATATCTTTGGTATAAGTGGTTCATCAAAACACCGTAAGCTTCTTTGTCACTTAGCAGTGTTGTTATATCTTTAAAAACTATACCCTCTTTTGGAAAATCGGGTATATCTCTTATTGCTGATTCAATTATTTTTCTTTCTGTATTGCTGAGTGTCATCTTCTTCCTTTATTTATAATAGTGCGTCTATTCTGTTTTCTAAGGCTTTGATTTTGCCATTTAGTCTATCTGTTTCTTGCCTATGTTTAGAGTTTCTTGATTTGAGAACTTTAAGTTCATTTCGTAGTTTTGTTAACTCTTCAGAGAGTATGTCCACGTTTCCAAGAGCACGTTGGAGTTGAATTTGGTATTTGCGTATGAGTATCTCAGCTTCTCTGAGTGTAAGTTTCATTAACTCATTACTTCTTTGTTCTTTATTTGTTATGCTTTTAAAGTAAAACATCTTTACAAATAGAAAAACTGCAAGAATTGAGAGTAAGGTTAAAAGTGACCATTCCCAAAACATTTTAACCCTTTTCTTGTAATTCTATTTTTTTAACTCTATTGGTATGCCTACCGCCATCA
>Ga0256840_1000815_pt1 | contig 31084 bp, 30 predicted proteins | sample 355202metaG_FD_185969 | JGI IMG/M metagenome (GOLD analysis project Ga0256840, IMG submission 185969) | Hydrothermal vent microbial communities from Mid Atlantic Ridge, Atlantic Ocean - 355-202 | ecosystem: Environmental > Aquatic > Marine > Hydrothermal vents | place: Atlantic Ocean: Mid... | reverse complement strand
ATCGAAGTTTATGCTCCTCTAATTATTTTGAGAACCATACTTTTTTTATTGTTGGAGAATAGCTTTAAATATGCAAATAGTTTTCTCTATATTAGAGTAGGGATTTGTCGTAAAAATATTTATATTTTTTTGGCCAATGATATCAAGACTACGGTTCCTCGGGGATCCGGTATAGGGCTTAAGATCGCGCGGTTATTGACCGAAAAGATTGGCTGGCATCTTAAGATAAAAAAAGGAGCCATTTTTTCCGTCCTTTTATATAGATCTTTTTGATTATCCTTTCACGATTTTTTCACGAAAGTTCCTGCCGTTAAGGTCCGATACCTAAATATAGATAAAAACATTAATAATTTTCTAAATAAATAGTTTGGGATTTAAATATGAAAAGAGGTTTTTCGTTATTAGAACTTATTTTAGTAATGGCTATTATAGCTATTATAGCAGGTATTGCTGTATCAAATATTACTAATAGAATGAAATATGCGCAGGCCAAAAGTTTGGTAGAACAGTTTATTTCAGATATCCAGTGGGTTAGAAGTTTAGCCTTAAAATATAATTCTGCAACTATTAAGTTTTATTCAAATAAATACGAAATATATGCTCCCAGTAGCAGTGTTACGCCCAAAAAAATAGTAAATTTACCATCAGGTGTATCTATTTCAGAAAATTTTGGTTCTAGTCTTGATTTTTTATCCAATACTTTGCCAGAGGAGAACGGTACTATTACTTTTAATGCCTTTGGAAAGACTTATAGAATAGTAATTAATCTCAATGGAGGGATTCGTCTTGAGGAGTAATACTTCTATACATGGTTTTACATTAGTTGAAGTCTTAGTAGCACTTTTTATTTTTGTTTTATCATTCGTTGCGCTTTCCGCGAATGCTATGTATGTCTTTAAATACCAACGTATAAATGAGGAGAGATTTCAGTCATTATTGAAAGCAAATTTTGTTATGCAAAACTTAATGGCCAAATCTTTTAGTGATAGTTGTCTGTCAATAGGTAACCATTCTTGTGCTAACGATGACGGTTCTTGTTGTGGTATTAATTTTAAAGGAGATAATTCTATCTCCTGGCAAGTATTGGATGGACCAGATACTTCTATAACTAAAAAACTTATAGTTAATGTTCAGTTTCAATATCAAGATTATCAGGGTAATCTATCAATAACATCAATTAAGGGTGAATGGTAATGAGTAATAAAAGAGCATTTTCTTTGGTAGAATTGTTAATATCTTTGTTTATATCTGTATTGTTATTATCCAGTATAGCTTATATTTTTAATAAATTTTATTCCAAATTGTACGCCAGTTTTTTATTTCAAAGAAGTGAATCATCTTTATTGTATATTTCGGAAATTTTAGATCACGATATTTTAAAAGCGGGTTACCATTATGATGGTCCTGGTGAACCGGTAATGTGGGATAGTTCTGCTAAGGAACTATCTATAAAATTTGTTGATTATGAAAAGTCGGGTTGTGAAGATAAAAAATGGAGTGATAATGAACCGTCCTGTAATTATGAAATCGATTACTATCTTTCTAATAATCAGTTGATAAGGTCGGTTGATAAAGACGCTAATGGAACAACACAGTCTAGTACTATTTTGCCTCCTGAGATTACAGTGTTAGATTTTAATGTCAACTTAAATAAACCAATTATTGCTTATAATGTAAAGGTGCGTATTCCGTCTATATTGGGTACCAAAGATATAGAAATTTCTAATGTGGTCTTATGCCATAATTGGCAATAGGAGGTTAAAAAATGTATAATAAGAAAGGGATAGTGATTGTTGCCGTGTTAGGTATTATTGCCCTACTTATGATTATTGGGATTTCTGCTTCTTACCTAGTTACTAATGAAAATGTCTTTTCCCGAAACATTAAAGATGCTAAAATGGCTTTAGCTGCGGCTCAAGCTGGTGCTCAACGTGGATTGGCTCGTCTTTTAAATAATTACCAGACTATCAATTTCAGTGGGGCTCTAGGCCAAGCTCAGTATAATGTAACCTACCAAAAAGTTGATCAAGATGGATTAGAAGAGACATGGGAAATTGACTCTACAGGTACTTGCAATGGAGCTTCTAAAGTTGTTGTAGTTCGAATTGTAGTAAAGAAAAATGTTCCTTTCGTACCCTTCGCAACTGATGGTAAATTTAATACAGCTAAAATGCAAATTCCTAATGCGTTCGATTCTCTTTTAGAAATATGGGCCGCAAGTGGTTTTCAGATTGATAAAGCTGTGGGGGTTAATCCGAGTGATATTAATAATCTTTCTTATGGCCAGGATTATACAGTAAATAGTTGGAATGTAAAATTTGTTCATCATGAAGCTCCTACTCCTTCGGTAAAATCTATATCTTTCGATGTTACTAATTATGCAGGCGAGTGCGATGTTGGTGATTTTTCTAAAGATATATCTTTGTCTTCCACGAATTTAGTTGATATTAATGGTGATGGTAAAGTAGTTATTTGTGGTAATGATGTAAAAATAGATAAGAATGTAGAAATAACCAACGATCAATTTGTGGTTTTTGCTAATAAGGATATTATTGTTGATGAAAAACTAGATGAACACGGTAACAATCCTATATTTGACGTGGCTTTGTTTGCCAATCAAGATGTAGTTTTTGAAGATAAGGCAGAGATAGAACATCATGGGAAGGCAGATACTTACAATATTACCGCTTATGCTGGTGACGAGATAAAATCCGATACTGATCATTTTATTCACGTTACGGGTTTTTCCACGGCCGAACAAAAAGCCAATATTTTTCTGGTATCTAAAAATGGAATAGATGCCTCTGATGCAAATATCCATTATACCGGTAAAGAGAGCAATAATTTACTGATATGGAGTGATGGAGATATAACCTTGGGGAAATGGCACGCCACGGGTTCTAGTGGAGATGAAGTACGCAAGGTAGGCATTATCGCCCATAGTGATGATCCTATAGGAGATCCAAGTGATATTACTTTTACGGAAAAGATTCATATCACAGGGTCTCATCATATGGAAGGTCTTACGGTAGATGATATCCAGAAATGGTATGAACAATTACCTGAAGGAGATCCCACAAAGGCCATTCTAGCGGGTATGCTCAGCCAAATATCCTCTTCCAATACAAATGTAACCCTTACTCTCCAGAAGATTGATTTTTGGCGCGTTGAATAGCTTAAAGTGTTTGTATATTACTGATCTGTCCGTGGAGCAAAAAGGAGTCTTTTAAACGTCTCATAGAGATTTTATAAGGTCTAAGGGCCTTACGTAATTGGTCTATTCCTTGACCTAAGATAGGTCTTTTGGCCTCTCGGCCGCCGATTATCACCGGGCCATAAAAGAAATATATTTCGTCCACCAGACCTTTATCAAAAAAGGTACCGTGCACTTCTGCTCCTCCCTCGACTAAGAGACTTAAATATCCCTCGTTTTTCAGCCTTTTCAGTAAAGAAAGTAAACAAACCCGTTGGTTTTCTTCGGGGAGACGCCACACCGTGATGCCTTTATCTTTAAAGGCCTTTTCCCTGTCTAGGGAGGCTCTTTTTCCACAAACTACAATAGTAGGAGCCTTGGAGCATAGGTTAAATATCTTGTATTTTAGATCTAGACAGAGGTGTGTATCCAAAATGATACGGGCTGGGTCGCGCCCTCCTCTTAGGCGGCAATTGAGAGAGGGATCGTCTAGCTGGACGGTCCTACGTCCCACCAATATGGCGTCTACTATATTGCGCAATCTATGACCATACCGGCGCGCTTCTTCGCCGGTGATCCATTTAGAGTCTCCCGTGCGTGTGGCAATGGCACCGTCTAAGCTCATAGCAATTTTGGCTATTACCCAGGGGAGATCTGTTTTGGTGGCCTTGAGAAAAAACCTGCACAGATCAATACATTCTTCTTCTAAGACCCCTGAAGTCACATAAACGCCCTGGCTTTTTAGAAACTCTGCCCCCCCCTGGGCCAGGGGATGGGGGTCTCGACAACCAATTACTACGCGTCTTATACCTGCTTCCAGTATGGCCTTAGTGCAAGGAGGGGTGCGGCCATAGTGATTACAAGGTTCAAGGGTTACATAGAGAGTAGCTCCCCTTGCGTCCTCTCCGGCCTCTTTTAAGGCGTTTATCTCGGCGTGAGGAGTGCCTGCTCGGTGATGATAGCCTTTGCCTACAATTTTGTCGTTTTTAACGATTACCGCCCCGACAGGGGGGTTGGGTGAGGTACGACCTAACCCCTTATAACCCTCTTTTAACGCCACGCGCATAAAATGTTTATCCCTCTCAAGATCCGTCTCTTGCTTCATATCGTAGCTATACCTTTGATTTTTATTTATTCCTCCTAGGAGTACAAAAAAGCTGGCTTTTGAACAAGGTTATGGTCATGGCCTGGGCCGATAGAAAGTTCCATTGAATTTAATTAAAAGATAACAGTTAGAGTGTCAAAGATATTTAAAAGGGTAAGAAAAGTGACTTTTGCAGGAGGATATGTATGCTTTTTGATACATTGCTGGGTAATGTCTACCTACTTCATTTTATTATTAGCCCTGGTTTTTTCCTTTAAAGCAATATTTTTAGTCATAAATAGGTGTTTTTCTAAATGATTATACATAATTCAAAAAATATTTAATTTAAATTCCAAGATTTGGCCTTTAAGGTTCTGGTCTAATTTTTGCTTTTCTTTTGTAGGAAGAGCAGGACCAAAAAGGAAATTGCCATAAAAATTGACGGAGGATTGTAAATGCTAGCTTTAAACAAAGTTAAATTAAATCCCCCTTTCTTGATTCGTATATTGACTTTTTATTTGTTGAAGATAAAAAAAGAGTTGGACGAACATTATCAAAATGCTACGCATATTAAGTTAGCTAGAGATTTTGAAGAATATAAAAAGGCCTATTCTCTAGTATATAAACGTTATTATCAGAAGGGTCTCGTAAAAGAATCTAAAGAAGAGTTTTTAAGAAAAGAATTAAATTATAAGAAGACGGTATTATATGCTGAAAATAATGGCCAGGTTATTGCTACTTTAACTCCTATATTTAGTGAAGAGCAGGAATTGCCGAGTATTAAAGTGTATGAATCTGTAATTGACGATTTAATGAGAAAAGGGCGAAAAATTGTAGAATTTTCAAGATTAGCCTGTACGTTAAATATTCCCATATTGATGCGCTTATTTCGTATGGCTTTTAAATTGAGTATGTATAGAGGGTATAACGATATCATTATAGAAGTACATCCAAAACACGGATTTTTTTACGAAAAATTTTTCTTGTTTGAAAAAATAGGGGGTTATGTCAACTTACCACATTTAAATGGAGCACCGGCTATATTATATCGTTTAGATTTAGATACGATTAAGGAGAGATTGTATAAAAAATTTGCTCATAATAAATATGGTATTAATTATTGTAATTTCTTTTTTAAAGATAAACTTCCAGAGGATATATTATTAGAACAGTATAATAAATTTTTATTAGATAACCAATACGACAATTTATATTGAGACCTTTGCAAAACACCTTTTCTTAAGGTCCGTTTGAGGATCCGTTCCCATTTTTCATTCCGAAAAATGGGAACGGATCCCTTGCGCTTGTGCTTGCAATACTGATCTCCACAATTTTGCAAAGGTCTCATATCGATTTTGCTGCTTAATTATCGATGGTTTTATCTGGTTAGTGATGAGCGATGTGTTAATGGGCGCATTTATTACAACAGATTGGCATTATGGTCCCTTACGTTCTCTGAGATGGCTTCGGCTTCCTTTCCGAAGCCTCGGCATGACCCTCTGCCTGGTCATCGCGAGGCAAGCGAAAGCTTGCCGTAGCGATTTCATGGGGTTGTTTATACACCCTTACGCTCCCTTCCATGATTAAAATAGTGTTTATCCCCTATGACTTGGTTCAAATGACTTGGTTTAAGTGTCATCTGTTTTGTATCCCTACGGAGATAGTTTTAGAGCGGTATCAGAAAGATTATTTTTGTAATTTTTCTAAGGAAGGGAATCAATTTTTTGGCTAATTTAGTCCAAATCTTAACAATTATAATATGTTTCTCTTTTCAAGATCGTTCAAAGGAGGTCCGATAAGATTAAAAGTAACAATATGAAAAATTCAGGGCTTCTTGTTAAGATATAAAAGATACAGGCGATATTTGTTAATTGACGTAAGGCTGTTGTGGTGTGTGGGCAAGTCAAGCGGAGGCTCGAGTAGACAGTGCTAAAAGGTAACGCTTTTAAGCTTGGATATCTTGGGCAGGGAACCTGGAGTAGAGGTAGGGTGATAGCAAGCGATGGATGCTTTTTATTCTATACTCAACAGATACGGCATATTTAATGAGGATGATTTTTGGTCTGAGGCCTTTATTTGCCACCAAGGGCTTTTTTCTCCTCAAGAACAAGAGAAGTTGCGTCAGGCCACGGTGGCTATCCCGGGTATGGGTGGAGTAGGGGGGTCGCACCTGATAAGTCTAGTCAGGACGGGTATTGGGCGTTTCAAGATTGCCGATTTTGATACGTTTGAACCCAAAAACATTAGCAGGCAATATGGGGCTAGAATATTTGATTTAGGCCGGCCCAAAGTGGATGTCCTTGCCGAAGAGGCCTTTAAGATAAACCCCTTCCTTCGGATGGAGATATATCGTGAAGGGATTAACCAAGATAATATCGAGGCTTTTTTGGAAGATGTCGACGTAGTAGTTGATGGGGTAGAATTTTTTGCCTTTGAAGCACGTTCTTTACTTTATAACAAGGCCAAAGAAAAGGGTATCCCGGTAGTTACGGCTGCTCCTTTAGGCTTTAATGCCTCTCTTTTGGTCTTTGATCCGCAAACAAGCCCTTCTTTCGAAGAATATTTTGCCATAAAAAGTGATATGTCGCTTTCCGAAAAGGCCTTGCTTTTTGCCCTGGGCTTAGCTCCAAAGCCGTTTTTTTTAAGGTATTTAAATTTTGATGATATTAATTTAAAAGCCCAAAGAGGCCCAGCTTCTGTTATTACTTGTTATTTGTGTAGTGCATTGGCTGCTATAGAAACCGTGCGCTTATTATTAAACAGGCCAGGGATTAGACCTGTACCATATTATCTCCAACTAGATATTTATCTTAAGAAGCTTTATTTGGGTTACTTACCAAAGGGTAACAAAAATTTAAAACAAAAATTAAAATTTTGGTTTCTAAAGAAAAAGCTAGGTTTAAACTAGTGTTTAGGGCCTATTTTGGGTCTTTTTCCTCTAGCACTTTACCTACTTCTATGTATAGAGCACTCAATAATTGATCGAAAGTCTTGATTTGTCTACGCGCCCGAGCAAGCTTTTCTTCGAGTCTTTCTTGTAAGGCACGTTCCAATGCTGGGCAGTGTCCCTTTCGGTATCCGTGCACTACAAGACGTACTTTTTCTACAAAAAAACGACATTTCTGCGCTATTTCCCGTACATTTTGGGTGGTGAAGTGGGCCAACAGCCATCTTTCAAAACAAGGTCTGGCCCCGTATACCTCAAAACCCTCTTTAAGGGCCTTTTTCTGGGCTTCTGGGGCCTCCGGCCGGTCAAAATCATAGACGAGATATACATGGTCAAAATGTCCCTTTTGGTTTTCGCGTCGGGCTTCCTCTAGGATATGAAGCGGAGATCCTCCGTGGGCATCGTGAATCTTTAGGGTCACTTTAGCCCGGAAGATTTCAGGAAATCGTCCCTGGAGGAAATAAAAATAACTCTCTTCGGTACACCCCTCTACTACCAGGCAGATACTTTCCCTTAGACGGCGCCATCTGCGCCGACTTTTACGTGACATCTATCCTCCCGGTACGGCTCCCAGTTTTCCTGAAAGATAAAGACGTCTTAAATCAGCACTCTTTTTGAGATCTACAAAGTCTTTGGCACTGTAAATTTCGCTAAATCCCTGCCTTTTTTCTACTAGCCACAATTCTTCTTTTTGCAGAGAATCCATGACAGAAGGACAATGGGTAGAAAATAATAGTTGGGCTTGAGAGACATTTTTGGCTGGAGAACGAAATAAATTGAGGATTTTTTCCCACGTCCAAGGGTGGATATTTCCGTCTATCTGGTCTAAGGCCATAAGCGAGCCTTTTCGTAAGACCTGGTAAAAATGGGGACTTAAGAGAAATAGAATAACCGTACCGGTACTTTCTTCGTAAAAAGAAAGGGGAATTTTTTGTTCTTCGCTAAAGGTATGGATAAATTCTATGCCTCTAAAGGCCTTTCTTTCTTGAGACATCAGGAAATCTTTTATACCTATATCGGCCATTTCCAAAATACGTCGGGTGAATTGGATAAGTTCTGGTGGTCCTTTTTGAATTTGTATTAAGGCCTTTTCAAATAAAGGGGTAGTTTCTCCCTTGCCGGGGAGATAAATAATCATATCCTGGAAAAAATTATATATGGGGTTTACCGGTTTAAAGCCCGAGTGATATAAATATGGTAGAGCCAAATAAGAACAGTCTACCTCTTCTTTCTTTAAAGGGAAACTACGCTTAAAGTTATCACCTATTTTAAGCCTTTTTCCTTCTCTTAAGAATATGCGTCTAAATCGTTTTTTTGGTTTGCGTATTGATAAGGATTCTTTAATAACTGATTTTTGATTGTAACGTAGATAGTAATGATATAAATGACCGTCGACTTCTATTATTATTTCGAATAATGAGTCTTTATTATGTAACATTAGATGGGGAAAATAATAGAGCTTCCCTTCTTTAAAAGAATCAATTACTAACCTTTTGAAGATAGCTAGTGCCTCTATAAAATTACTTTTACCACTGGCGTTATTGCCAAAAATAGCTGCCAAGGGAGAAAGGCCGCGTGTGAATGCAGAAAGTAACGAAATTTCTTGTTTGGTGGACGTATAAAAATCTACTTCGGCCTCTTTGTAGGATAAAACATTTTGGAAACGGATCACATGTACCATGAGAATGATTTACCCCTTTTTTGGGGGCCTCGTCAAATTTTATTGATACAAACTGGACCTCGAAATGGGGACAGTATATGAAGGCCCCCCTTAAACGGGGAGTGAAAATAATTTCCAAGGAGGTCTCCAAGGAAAACGCGTAAATCCTTTCGTAAGGGGAAGGGGCCCTTATTTTAGAAGGCCTTAATAAAGGCTGATCTTTGCAGGAATTAGGGATATGTGACAATTTTTCTTTCGTAGGCCTTAAACTAAATGGTTAAATAAGAGAGTGTCTGTTCAGGATCCGTTCCTATTTTTCGTTCCACCCTGGTTGTCACGAGGAGGCCTGCAAGGGCCGACGAGGTGCTCTCTGGAGATTGTTTCGGCACTTTGTGCCTTGCCGTGACGAGAAAAGGCGGTACTTGCAACGACAAAAAGATTTCACTTCGTTTGCGGCAAGCATGTTTCAAGGAACCTATTTTTGTTTCTTGTAATATCTGAGGTAGAAGGGGGCTTTGCACATTTCTAACGATGTGGCTTCATTTTTGTTTTTTTGCGGTTTTTAATCGGCTTTCAGGTCTCTTTTTTTAGATTTATCTAACTACGTTTTGGTTGTTCCCTTTTAGAAAGGAGGGGTAAAATCGCCACCGTCTATGAAAAGAGGACGACGATATAGAGACAATCCCCAAACCACGAGCAAGGAGATTTTAGAGGTCGTAGACGAGCACGGGCGCGTACTGGCCCTTTTGCCACGGGGAGAAATTCATCATCAAAGACTTCGTCATCGGGCCGTCCACGTGTTCATCTTTTCAAAAAAGGGAGATATTTTCTTACAAAAGCGGGCTTCTCATAAAGACGAGCATCCAGGTTTATGGGATTCTTCGGCTGCGGGACACGTTTCTCCTGGAGAGCCTTATTTAATAGCCGCTCGGCGTGAACTCCAAGAGGAGCTTAATATACTTTGTAATCTCCTAGAGGTTGCTGAAATAGAAGCCTGTGCGGAAACAGGGTGGGAGTTTGTGGCCTTTTATATGGGAGTGACTGATAAAAAGCCGGTTCCAGACCCGAGAGAGATAGAAACAGGTCGTTTTTTTACCATGGAAGAGGTGGAAAGACTTTTGCAGAAGGATCCGGATATTTTTACCCCTGCGTTTCGGTTGTTATGGGAACTATTCAAAGAAAAGGGGCTTCGTCTCTTGCAAGAAAATATCTAGTATCTAGTCCATGGAAAGCCCCAGATTTTTAGCCATATTTCTTAGGTGGACGTGTTCTTTTCTCTTTAGCCAGAGGGGGATAGGGGCCAAGGCCAGTAACTCAAAGATCTGGCGTCTTTTTTCGGGTGGTAGGTCCTGGTTCAAGATCTCCTTACGCCAACGGGCCATGAGGGCCAGAAATTCTTCATATTCCGGGCCAAAGAGGTCTTCTAGTTGTTCCCTGAGCCTTCGGGCCACAGCCGGGCTTGCTCCAGAGGTGGAAAGGGCAATTTGTAGCCGTCCTCGTCTTACTACGGAGGGCACAATGAAACTTGAGCCCTGGGGATCATCGGCTATGTTACAAGGGATACCCTTTTTTTGGGCCTCTTGGGACACGGCCTCTTGGGTCTCGCGCTGGTTTGTAGCCGCAAATACCAGCCAGGCTCCTTCCAAGTCTCCAGGCTGGAAAGGGCGCTGGTATAACTCTATTTGGCCCTGGATAGCCAGGTTAGCAAGCTCTTCGGTGACCTCTGGGGCTATAACCTTCACCCTGGCCCCGGCCTCTAAGAGCCCTTTAACTTTTCGTTCTGCTACTGCTCCCCCTCCTACGACGACACATAGCCTTTGCTCTATTTTGAGAAAGATGGGATAATATTTATCCATGAGAGCAGAAACCTCCTTTAATCCAGCACCTTTTATAGATCATACTCTACTTTCTCCTACAGCCACGACAAGGGAGATAGAGAGGCTTTGTGCAGAAGCCCGCCAATATGGTTTTGCTTCGGTCTGTGTGCCTCCAAGTTTTGTCTTTTTAGCACAGGCCCTATTAAAAGACTCGCCGGTTAAGGTCTCTACAGTGATTGGGTTTCCTTTGGGTTATCAAACTACGGCGGTAAAGGTATATGAGGCCCGTCAGGCGGTGGCTGCAGGTGCCCAGGAGCTTGATATAGTTATAAATCTGGCCTGGTTAAAAGAAGGCCGTTTAGAGTTGATCGCGGCAGAGATGAAAGAAATATTATCTATACTACCGGGAGTAACCATTAAGGCCATTATGGAATGTGGGCTGCTTGAGGAGGACGAAAAAAGGACCCTGGCCTCTGTTCTGGTAGATGCAGGAGTGCATTTCCTAAAGACTTCTACGGGTTTTGGTCCTAAAGGAGCTACCTTAGAAGATGTTCGGCTCTTGGTTTCCCTAGCTGCAGGTAGAGCCATGGTAAAGGCTGCTGGGGGTATACGCACCTGGGCCCAGGCTCGGGCCTTTTTGGAGGCCGGAGCCGCCCGTTTGGGTACCAGTTCGGGAGTACAAATAATGCGCGAATTTTATCGTCAAGGTACAGAAGAAACCCAAGAGGATGTTGCGGAAGTGGAAATATTTGTAGATGGTGCTTGTTTAGGTAATCCAGGTCCCGGGGGGTTTGCTGCTATTTTGCGCTTTGGGGACAGAGAGGAGATAATCCGTGGGGGAGAGCGCCATACCACTAACAACCGTATGGAACTCAAAGCAGCTATTGCCGCCCTTAAGGCCCTGAAAGCCCCTTCACGGGTGAAGATCACTACAGATTCACGCTATCTGATGGATGGTATTACCAAGTGGTTACCTCGTTGGCAAAGAAACGGTTTCCGTACAGCAGCGGGCAAGCCTGTTAAAAATAGAGATCTTTGGGAGGAATTAGGGGCCCTGGTCAGGAAACATCAGGTAAGTTGGCAGTGGGTTGAGGGCCATGCCGGGCATCCGGAAAACGAGCGTTGTGACCTGTTGGCCCGTCAAGAGGCGCAGCGGATCAAGGAGGCAGGTTGATGTCCAGGCGTTTTTTGGTGGGTATAACCGGAGCCAGCGGGGCGCCTTACGCCATAGCTCTACTAAAACTTTTGCGGGCCAAAGGGGTTAGGGTAGATTTAATCGTCTCTACTACCGGACAAAAGGTATTATCTTTAGAAACAGGGCTTGGACTGCCGGACCTGGCGCAAATGGTAGATCAGATATTTGGGGAAGATGACTTTATGGCCCCTCCTGCTAGTGGTTCAGCCCCTTATGACGCGATGGTGATAATACCCTGTACCATGGGGACCTTGTCGGCTATAGCGCAAGGATCAGCTCGTAATTTAATGCACCGCGCTGCCGATGCCGTGCTAAAAGAGAAAAAGCCCCTCATTTTGGTCGTTCGCGAGACTCCTCTCAATCTGATTCACTTGCGTAATATGGTGAGGGTTGCCGAGGCCGGAGCAGTTATCTTTCCAGCTATGCCGGCCTTTTACCATAATCCGCTCAGTCTAGATCATCTTATAGAATACTTTGTGCAGCGTTTGGTCTCCTTTATGGGTATTGAAGTACCCGAGATGAAACGATGGGGTGAATGAAAACCAGTTAAAGGAGGATAATGTGTGGCGTAACCTGAGGATCCTTCTAGAAATGATAAAATTTGAACATACCATTTTTGCTCTACCCTTTGCCTATACCGGGGCTTTTTTAGCTGCTGGTGGTTGGCCCACCCCCAGACAGGCCCTGCTTATTTTGGGAGCCATGGTGGGGGCTCGAACCGCAGCCATGACCTTTAATCGTATAGTGGATCTACCTTTTGACGCCGAAAACCCCCGTACCAGGACACGGCCTCTGGTTACCGGAGAGGTAAAGCTAAGAGACGCGTGGATCCTCTTTTTGACTTCGGTCCTCTTTTTCTTCCTGTGTACATGGGGGCTGAATCCCTTGGCCTTTAAACTTTCTCCCATCGCCTTGGGGGTTACTTTGGCCTATTCTTATACCAAAAGGTTTACCTGGCTTTGTCACGTATTTTTAGGGTTGGCCATTGGTTTGGCCCCTCTAGCCGGCTGGGTGGCGGTGAAAGGCTCTTTGGCTTTCTTACCTGTTGTGCTCTCTTTGGGGGTCCTTTTTTGGGTGGCTGGTTTTGATATCCTCTATGCCTGTTTGGACGAAGAATATGATCGTCGGCGTGGGCTTCACTCCATACCGGCAAAATTTGGACGCAAAAGGGCCTTTTCTATCTCTGCACTCTTTCATACCATGGCCTTTGGCCTTTTTGCTATGGTAGGGGTGCTGGCTCACCTTTCTTGGGCTTATTACTTGGGGTTGGCGGTTACTTTGGTCCTTTTTGTGGCTCAAAGAGTGGTTATCAGCCCTGATGATCTTTCAAGACTAGATTTATCTTTTTTTACCTTTAATGGTGCGATAAGTGTGGTATTATTTTTAGGCACAGCAATAGCTCTTTGTTTTAAGTTCTAAAATAACCTTACAGGATAGGTACTCCAATAAAGGCACCGTTTTTTAATAACGGTGCTTTTGTCTATTTTATATATGGAGGTGTGGTATGGAACGTATTCCCATGACCCGAAAGGGCTACGATGATCTACGGGAAGAGCTGCGAAAACTTCAGACTACGGAGAGACAAAAGATTATTCGGGCCATTGAGGAAGCAAGAGCTCATGGGGACATTTCGGAAAATGCCGAATATCAGGCGGCAAAAGAGAAACAAGCCCATATAGAAGGGCGCATTCAAGAGCTGAGCGATCGTTTGGCCCGGGCTGAAGTGGTAGATCTCCCCAAGACGCCCCCTAAAAGGGTACAATTTGGGGTAAAGGTGACCTTAGTCAATGTGGATACCGACGAAGAAGTGGTTTATCGCCTGGTAGGTCCCTATGAATCCAACGTAGAGGAGGGATTGATTTCGGTTACCTCTCCCCTGGGAAGGGCTTTAATTGGACGAGAAGAGGGAGAGGAAGTGGAGGTACACACCCCTAAGGGGATCAAAGTATACGAGATATTAAAGATAGAGGTCTAGATGGCCCTTTCAGCTCTAGATCGTCGCCTGCTAGATTTAGTCCAAGAGGGTTTGCCCCTGGTTTCGCGGCCTTTCAAGGCCCTGGGAGAAGAGCTGGGTCTATCAGAAGAAGAGGTCTTGGAGAGACTTAAGAGATTTGAGCAGAGTGGAATAGTGAGACACCTGGGGGCCAGTGTGGATTCGCGCCGTTTGGGTTTTGTTACCACCCTTTGTGCCGTGGCGGTCCCTCCCACAGAGGCCGAAAAGGTGGCTCAACAAATTGCTGCCTTACCAGAGGTGACCCATTGTTACTTGAGACGCCACCGATTTAATATTTGGTTCACTCTAGTGGCTAGAGATTATGCCCAAGTAGAAGAGATACTCCAGCTTCTACAACAAAAATTTGGTGTAGAGCCCAGACATTTCCCCGCTACTAAGATGTTTAAATTGCGGGCTACTTTTCGGCTCTCTTGCGTCGAAGATAAACATAGGCGAGGGTAGAAAAGATACAAAGGGTTATAAGGGCCCAGGAAGATCGGTGTAACCAAGTGTGCAGGAGATCTTCTTTTTCCCCAACAAAATAGCCAATAAAGGCCAACACACACACCCAGATCCCTGCTCCCAAAGCCGTATAAAGGCTAAAGAGCAAAAAATGCATGCGGGCCAGCCCAGCGGGTAAAGATATGTATTGTCTAATACCTGGTAGTAATCTCCCTATAAAGGTGCTAATATGCCCGTGTTGGTCAAAAAAGATTTCTACGCGTCTCAGGGTATGCTCCCCGAGTAAAAAGTATTTCCCATAGCGTCCTAAAAATTTCTTCAAAGTAGGGCGTCCAAAACGTAAAGCAAGCCAGTAATTGAACCATGCGCCTAATAAGCTCCCCAATATTCCACAAAAAATGACCCCCAGTAGATTAAATTGACCTTTAGAGGCCAAATAGGCGGCCGGAGGAATAATGACCTCGCTAGGGAAAGGAAAGAAAGAGGATTCGAGGGCCATGAGTAAAATAATGCCCCCATAACCCATTTGCCCCACCGTCTGTAACAAGAAACTTATTATTTGTTGTAATAAATCCATTAACTATCCTCAAACTTGTCCTGTCTCCGACAGGACCCTTTTAGGCTCAAGAAAAGGGGCTCTTTCCTCCCAGAGAACAGGAGGCTCCCAGGCCTGTCTTACTTGGAGAACGTTTTTGGGCAAAAGGGGCAAATAGTTTGGATACCTTAGCGCTTTGGCAATGAGGACAGCGTACACTTTCTATCTCTTGACGAGAAAAACAGATCTCTTCAAAGACTTTACCGCAATCTTTGCACAAAAATTCGTATATGGGCATAAGCTCTTCCCCTCCTCTTTTAGACTCCTTCAAATATAAGACAAATTTTACAAATTTCACCTGGGAAAGGAGGTAAAGAGTCTAAAATAGAGGTCCTGATAGTCTCTGGCCATACGAGCGGCAGAGTAATGGGTGGTTATAAATTTTTGGGCCTCACGGCCTAATTTTTCTCTTATGGATGGGTTGGCCAGCAGGTAACCTATCTTCTCGGCCAGCACTCTATCGTCTCCTGGAGGGAAGAGTAGCCCCTGGAGGCCCTCTTCAGGAATAAGGTAGCGGCAGCCTTTTATGTCTGAAGCGATCACTGCTTTACCCATGCCCATGGCTTCCATGAGACAGCGTGGAATCCCCTCGAGCCGGGAGGGAAGGATAAATACGTCAAACCCTAAGAGAAAGTTTAGGCGGTCTGGACGATAACCAGTAAATACTACCTGATCAGAAAGGCCCAGCGATGAAGCTAAGGCCTCTAATTCTCGTCGTAAAGGTCCTTCGCCGATGACAAAGGCCTTAAAGTCCCTTTGCGGAAGCCTGTGGAGGGCGCGCAAGAGGACGTCTACGCCCTTGCGATGGATCAGTTGGCCAATATAGCCCAAAATAGAGAGTCTTTTTCCGCGCGCATCTCTTATTTCCTGAGGAACTTGATCAATGGCTGCTATTTCGGTCAAGTCTACCCCATTTGGTATGAGAGAGAGCCTTTTTTTCAGCCCAGGAATTCGACAAAGGCCTTGATATAACCCCTCAGACAGGGGTACTACGGCGTCTAAAAACAGGAAGGTAAGGCGATTTAATAGCTCGTAACACCACAACTTTACGTCTGGTTCCTTGCTCCACCCATGGGGGGTGGCCAATATGCGACAATTTGTCCCTCTGGTGGCCAAAAGACCGATTAGGTCCTGTTTATATCCGTGGGTGTGTAAAATATGGATTCCTTTTTGTTGAATCACCCGGCGTAGGGTCTTCACCGCAGCCAGGTTAAAACGGCCGTAGGCCTCAATGGTGATGGTTTCAAAACCCAATTTTTGGGCCTCTCTAATAAGAGGGGCCTCTAAGGAAGGATCATCTCTGATTACCCCTACAAAGGTATGCACCTGCTTGGGATCTAAATGCTTAATTAAGGCCAAGATCCAGCGCTCGGCGCCGTAAAGGCCGGTTGGACTTCCTAATTGTAGGACTTTTAGGGGTTTAGGGATTCCCATTCTTTTGTGGCAAATCCTAGGTGGCGCAAATGTTCTCGCAAAAGGCGTTCTTCTTGTTCTAACGCCTGGAGGTCAAGATTAGTCAAGGGCTGGGCCGGTATAAGCTTTTTCTCTTCGAGATAAGAAATGATCTTAGAAAAACTTTCTTCTATGCTTTCCCGGTCGGTGTAGCATACTATTTCCGGATTTTTGGGGGGTTCGTAGGGATCAGAGATCCCCGTAAAGTGGGGGATTTGTCCCTTTCGTGCCCGCAGATAAAGGCCCTTGGGGTCCCTCCTTTCAACCACCTCTAGCGGGCAGTTACAGAACACCTCCAGATAATTGGGTATTAGGGCCCGGTTTATCTGGCGTGTGTCTTCATAAGGGGCAATAGCCGCCACCACGCTTATAATACCGTGTTTATTCAGGAGCCACGAAAGAAAACCTATTCTTTTGACGTTGATATCCCTTTCGCGCTTAGTGAAGCCCAATTCCTGGCTAAAATTGGTTCGAATTATGTCTCCATCGAGTAATTCTGCCGCCAGCCCCCGGCGTCTTATTTCTAGATAGGTCCGTCTCGATAAGGTAGATTTACCAGACCCAGAAAGACCAGTAAACCAGATGGTAAAGGCTTTCATCTACCCACCTCCGTGCAAGTAATGTCTCTCCCACAGGGCAAACATCATTAGTCCCCAGAAAAATACACCATGGTTTTGAGTTTTCGAAAGGTGTTTTTCCCATAATTTTCGGCATATTGTGGGGCTTAGATAATCCCAAAGGCTAAGGGAGCGGTCTTGGAGAATATCTTCCACGAGGGGGCGTAGCTTGCCTCGGAGCCACTGGGCCTCAGGCACAGCAAAACCCCTTTTAGGTTGGTCAACAATGTCTTGGGGTAGGCGCTTTTTTAGGGCTTTACGTAGTAATAACTTTCCCTTACGGCCCGAGATTTTTAACGCAAGTGGTAGGGTGGCGGCAAATTCTAATATTTTGTGGTCGAGCAAGGGGGCGCGGACTTCTAAGGCTACAGCCATACTCATACGGTCTACTTTGACTAATACGTCCTCTGGGAGATAAAGATTTAGGTCTACATATTGGCAACGGCTGACCGGGTCTAAATCTTTTACCCCCTCATAGAGGGGATGAACAATTTCGTAAGGGGTAAACCCTGCCAGAGTACTCATGAAAGAAGACGTATAAAGACTTTTACGAATTTCTGGGGCAAGCCACACTAGGTCTCTGAAAAAGGCTTGGGCATCAGAGAGGGCCAGATTTTTGAGAATGGTCTTTAGACGCAGTATTTTGGGTAACCGCGCGGAAGAGGGGTAAATCTCTCCCAAAATGTAAAAAATAGCACTTCGCAACCCAAGGGGCAGTCTTTGGCGCAGACGACACTCCCAGAGGTGGGGTAGATAACGAAAGGTATAACCTCCAAAGCCTTCGTCTCCCCCGTCTCCAGACAGACTGACCGTGACGTTCTGACGAGCCATTTGACACACGTAATAGGTGGGTACCGCACTGGAGTCAGCCAGGGGTTCATCTAAGTGCCAGGCCAGTGTCGGAAGGATCCTTTCTATCTCTGGAGTAACCACAAACTCTCGGTGATCAGTGCCTAGGATTTGGGCGATTTTGCGGGCTAAAGGTAGTTCGCTTTGTTCGGGAACATCAAAGCCAATGGCGTTGGTACATACGGGTGAGGAAAGCAGCTCCTGCATCTTGGCTACCACCAGGGGAGAATCTATACCTCCGGAAAGAAAGGCCCCTAAAGGAACATCACTAATAAGACGGGTATTTACTGCCTGGCTAAACAAGTCTTCAAACTCTTCTATTGCTTCGCTTATGTTGCGTTCTTTAGGGTCAAAGACAATCTGCCAATAGCGGGTTAGCTGGAGGCCACGGTGGTCAAAGATCGCGTAGGTGGCCGGAGGAAGTTTGTAGACGGCCTTAAAAATGCTTAAAGGCGAAGGGATATAACCAAAGCAAAAGTAACAATCAAGGGCCTCTGGATTTATTTCCCTGGGAGTCCCGCAGGCCAGTAAAGATTTTATTTCCGAAGCAAAGGCCAAAAATGATCCCTTTATCCAATAATAGAGGGGCTTTTTCCCCAGACGATCTCGAGCCAATAACAACCTTTTTTTTTCGCCATCCCATAAGGCAAAAGCAAACATTCCCGATAGCCTTTCTACACACCTGGGACCCAAGACACGGTAGGCCTTTAGAATGACCTCGGTATCACTTTGGGTAGAAAATCTCTGACCAAGGTCTTTAAGCTCCTGGCGCAAAGACTGGAAATTATAGATTTCGCCGTTGAAGACCAGGGTCAAGTTGGCCTCCTCGTCGCGCATGGGTTGATGCCCTGTGGAGAGGTCTATTATGGAGAGTCGTCTGTGTCCTAGGGCTGCGTGATCATCGAGAAAAAAGCCTTCCTGGTCAGGGCCCCGGTGACTGAGTAAGCGGGTCATTTTTTCTAATAAAGGACGTTGCCTCTCCGTCTCCAGTCCTTCTAAGTTTACAAAACCAGCTATACCACACATTGTTGATCCTCAAGTCTTAAGCAAACACAAGGACTTTGGCCAAGCATTTGATAATAAAGTTCTTGGTAGGCCTGCATCATTTTTTCGAAGGTAAATTTTTGCTCAAAGCGGTGGCGCGCGGCCTCCCCCATCTTCTGGGCTAAAAAGGGATTTTCAGCGAGCACATACAAGGCGGCGGCCATCTGGACTGGGTCGTCAGAAGCAACCACAAAACCGGTTTGACCATCAGCCACTACCTCAGGATTGCCCCCTACCTCGGTTACCACGCTGGGAAGACCACAGGCCATGGCCTCAAGTAAGGCCAGAGAAGTACCTTCGCTAAAACTCGACAGGACAAATACATCGCCTATTTGCATGAGCCTTGTGGCGTCTTTTCGGTAGCCAGTAAAGGTGACTGCCTTTTCCAGGCCAAGGTGTACAGCAAGCCTTTCTAAGTAGTTTCTTTCTGGCCCGTCGCCAATTATTAAGGCCCGAATAGGTATCTTTTGACGCACCAATACCAGGGCCTTTAAAAATAAAGGGATGTTTTTAATAGGATCAAGTCTTCCCACCGTTACCGCCACAAAGGTGGAATGATCTATGCCCCAATATCGGCGGAGGGCTGTCCTCTCTTCGGCACTTATGCGGAGAGGCGGATTTATGCCGTTATAAATGACCCGGATCCTTCCTTTAGATAAACCTTCATATACCCGCAGTCTTTCGCGCACTTCCTTTGATACCGCTACTATTTCCTGGGTAAGGGGTTGGAGAAAGAGGCGGTTGAAGATGTTTTTGAGGGGTTTTTTGGTTTCCGGCCAATGTCTACCGTGTTCCATAAATAATAAACGGGCCTTAGGGAAGAAGAGACGGCTTAAAGCCGCGTAGAAGAAGGGAGAATATTGATGGGCGTGAATGAGATCCACCTCGTGGTCTTTAAGTATCTGATCCAGAGCAAAGATTACCGATAGGTCAATGCCAGGGCTACGATAAAGGGCATACACCGGAATACCTTCCTTACGCAGCTCCCTCCCCCATATCCCTGGTTCGTCAAGACAACAAACTAATACTTGAAAGTTCCGGCGTAAATAGCGGCACATTGCACACACCAGGCGCTCTGTGCCCCCTACCCCAAGGCTCAAGACCACATGGCAAATAGTTGGTTTAGTGGTTTTCACGGTAAAAGCTTCTCCAATTGGGCCAGATTTTTGGTCCAACAGTAGTGTTTTTCCATGGTCAAACGGGCGTTTTTACCAATCTTTTCGGCCAGTAGGGGATCTTTGAGTAAAGTAATGACCTGTTCGGCAAATTTTGGAGGATTTTCGGCCACTAACAAGTCGCGGCCAGGAATGGCTTTTAACCCCTGGGCCGCCAAGGGAGTCGTAACTACAGGTTTTCCCATGGCCATAGCCTCAAGGATTTTATTCTGAATGCCTCTGGCTATTTGTAAAGGTATGATGCTCACGTCGGCCAGGGCAAGATAGTCGCGCGGATCTTTCACATAGCCAGTTACTTTAATGCCGGGTTCGTGAGAGAGCCGTTTGACCTCGGGTAAGGGATCTTTACCCACAATAAGGAGCTCTACGTTGGGTACTGCTTTCTGGATAAGGGGCCACACCTTTTGCCTGAACCAACATATGCCCTGGACATTGGGCCAGTAATCCATGGCCCCGGTGAAGACCAAAGTCGGGCCCTTTTTGGGCAGTGGGCTTTTATACTCCGGGTAAAAACGTTTCAGGTCCACACCGTTTTCTACGACCCAAACGGGACACTGAGTAGGGACTTTCTGGCAAAATAATTGGGCCTCTTGCTCGGTGACAAATATAAGGTGGTGAAACTTTTGGGCGATCAGGCCTTCATAGTGGCGGTGCCGGCGGGCCTCCTCCGCATAGATCCATCTCAACGGAGATTTGATATAACGGGAATAGTCTTGCCATTTTTCCGAATCCACATCCATAAAATCCATTATTTTAGTCCCGGAGAAGTTGGTCTTTAGAACATATTCCGCACTTGGCGCACAAGAACAAAATACTAACACCAACTCCGGGCTCCTTAAAATTTTTTCTACTACATCTTGTAACTTAGGGTCGTAAAAATAGGCTACGGTCAGAGAAGTACCCTTTAAGAGGGCCGTTATACAGCGTCTTTTCCGCTGCCGGCGAGGGGCAAAATGATAAGAGAAGCTCACCAGGGGCAGGTCTATATGCCTTGCCGCTTCCAGGTCTCGTTCTTCGTCGATGTGACATACAAGGTGTGTGGCATAACGCTGGGTGATATAGCGGAGAAAGTGATAGGCCCGGAGTTTTTCTCCTTTATTAGGCGGAAACGGCAACCTGTGGGCCAAAAAAAGGGCCTCTTTCATAGGGCAATGTATCCCCTAAGCCTTGGACCAAGCCAATTAACCATACCTTTGGGTAGTTTGCGCCAGGTCTTTTCCAACAAGGGTCTTATATGGGGCTTCTTGTCTTCCCTCGGGGGAGGCTCTTGATACCAATATAAGGGAAAGGGGCGGGCCCCCCATTGTTTTTTGAACCGATAAGTACCTTCTCCAGGAGTTGAACGACCAAAATCGAAAAAATTAAGTCCCTTTTCGGCGGCAAGACTCAAAAATTGCCAATAAAGAAGCATATTGGGGCTTATCCGCTTGTAAGCCCTAAGAGATGAGGCCCAGGGCACGGTGGCGGTGTCTTTAGAGAACAAAATAATACCAGCGGCAAGAGGGGTATTGTCTTTATGCACCAATACGATTTGGGCCCTGTCGCCGTAATAGTGCAGTATGGCCTTAAACCAGGCCAGAGAATGGGCCGGGGAGCCTAAAAAATGCATGTTTTCTCGATAGATATGGTAAAAGGCCCCTAATAGGTCTAGGCCCCCTACCGAGACCTCGGCCCCTTCCTTTAAGGGGCGTCTGACCTGGCTCCGTACCTTTGACTTTAAGGCCTTCCATAGATCTTCGGCCTGGGGAGGCAGTTCTAAGATCAGGCGTACCTTTTCCGTGGTATTTTGGTCAGAGGGGAGATCGCATGGTCTATAGGCAAAGCGCACTTCAAGCCCACGGGCCTTCAGGGACTCCTTTAAGGAAAGGGCCTCTTTTAAGAGGGCCGGTAAGATATTTTTTTTACGTACCAAGGTGCCTCCATAATCGCAGAAGGGCAGAGATACTAAAAACGGCCTTTTAAACGGGACCCTAAAAAGGATTAAGGGCAGTATGCCCACTACTTCGTTTCCCTCTTCCGCCAACAAATAATAGCCTTGGTGCCCGTAAGCCCTCTCTACGGCCTCCTTCCAGGCCCAAAAGATATAGGGGCCTCCTTTTAGCTCCTCTACAAAGTCGTCCCAGCGTCTTTGGTCTTCTGGTTGGGCTATTTTTATCTTTGGCACACTCATATTTTATTAACCTACTTCCCATGTTGGCAAATTATTCAGTTTGTTTAAGACTTCATTTACCGGGGCAAAATGAAAATCAGAAAGGAGTTTATTAAATCTATGTTGGGTCTTGGTTAAATTTAAATAATGACGGAAGCGAGACTTTAAAGGGATATTTTTGATCCTAGGCTGGTCAGGATCCATTTCCCACGGATGTATATAGAAGACAAAAGGTTGGTTTTCTTGATGGTTTATATGTTTTAATAAGGCCCTGGTTAAGGGGTAGGGAAAGAGCCGAAAATAACCCCCTCCGGCTATAGGGATGTTGAAAGGTCCCAAGCGAAAGGTGGTTATGGGAAATTCAATCAGGGACCGGTTGGCCTTCTTTAACTGAAGCACACAGGGGAAGCGGGGGGCCCCGAGGAACCCGTAAAGATCGTGGCGAATAGGGAATATACTTGAATCGTAGGTATAGCCCTCTTCGGCCAAGATCTCAAGCCCCCAACGGGTTTGAGGTGTAATGGAGTACGTAGGGGCCCGAAAGCCATAAACGCCTTTGCCAGATATGTCTTCCAAGATTTTTTTGCTTTCGCGGGCCTCTTTTCGAAATTCCTGGGGAGATAATCTAAACAAAGGTCGGTGAGATAGACCGTGAGAGGCGATTTCGTGCCCCTTTTGGGCTATTTCTTTAATAAGACCTGGATAACGTTTAGCTACCCAACCCAAACAGAAAAAAGTAGCTTTTACTTTGTAGCCCTCCAAGATAAGAAGGATCTTTTCGGTATTGGTCACTACCCGATGAGGTAGAGTTTCCCAGCTTTGGGGTGAAAGGGTCCGGGCAAAGGCCTCTACCTGAAAATAATCTTCTACATCTATAGAAAGGGCGTTGGTCAATTCTTGTTTCTCTTCCACTTTTACTCTTTTGGTCCCTTACAACCAGACAAGACTTTATTTTGGTCTTTTTCAATATTATCGGTCGGCAGGTCAAGTTCCTTTTGGCAGACAAGGGCTTTATGTTGTTTGATAAGGGGATCTTGAGGAGCTAACTCCAAGGCACGTTTTGCCGTGCGGCAGGCTATTTCGTGCATACCCGAATAGTGATATACCAGGGCAAGGGTGTCCACAACGGCGGGGTCTTCAGGGGCTAGGTCTCGGGCCTCTTCTGCTACTTTTAGGGCCTCTTCCAGGGTACCTCTTTCCCTAGGCATTTGTAGAAGTGTCCAGGCCAGATCATTTAACAAGAGAGGGTTCTGAGGGTCATGGACCAGGGCCTGGCGAAAGGATTCGGCCGCCTTGGAGTATTTGTGGGTCTTAAAATATAAGTGTCCTAATAGGGTTTGAGCAGGTACGAAATCCGGTACAGTTTGGGTTACGTGTTGGAGCAACGGAATGGCTTTTTGGTAATCTCCTTGGCGGTTAAACAATACGGCCTTGAGGTAAGCTAGGGTAACGGAGGATGTATCGCTCTCAAGGGCCTTTTCTACCTTTTCCCACCGGCTTTTTTCCAGGTAGATTGCAACTTTAAGGGCCTTAAGGGCTTCTGGAGGGCCTTGGAGGAGGTGAGTTATGGCCTCGGGTTTGTTCCGAAAGAGTACCCATGCCGCCAAGGGGAGTTTTTTCCCTTTGGGGATGTGGATGGTTGCGCAATTTGCTTCCCAGAGTAAGGTCAAAAAATCTTTATCCTCTATAGAGGGTAGACTTTTTAGAAAAAACCACTCCTTGGAGGCATTTTGACAATCTCTTAATTTTAAACGACACACCAGGGCCAGCTTATGGGCTTGAACGGAATAAGGTAATAACCACTGTAGGTCTTTATAAGCAAGAGCTGGTTGCTCGGTGCTGAGTTCTAAGGCAGCCAGGGCCAAACGGGCTTTCAGTAACAGAGGGTCTCTGAGCACGGCCTGCGATAGATTAGTGAGGGCCTGGCGAGGTAGCCCGCTTAGCCACTGGGAGAGCCCCAAAAAATAGTAAGCCCTGGGGTCCTCTGCTCGGGAAAGGGCTACTTGAAAGGAGGCCAAGGCGTCTTTGTAGTGCCCTTTGGCGAGGAATAAATGGCCTTGAAGATAAGGTACAGCGAAAAGCTCCGGATAATAACGCTTTAGCGTGACCAAGGACTCCTGGGCCTTGTCTAGGTCCCTGAGATAAAGCGCAATCTCTGTGTAACGGACCAAAAAGTAATAATTATGCGGTTCTTTCTGGAGCAACTTTTGGTAGAGGGTAAAGGCCCTTTGTATTTGTCGGGTCTTGATAAAGAATTCCGCCAAATAGGCCTGATAATCCAGCCTTTGGTAAGATTTTGGGGGAGTAAGAGAAATAGCTTTCTCTAGAGCCTTTTCGGCCTGCGACCATTGTTTGCGTACCAGATAATAATTCCCAAGGGCTATATACACCTCTGGCCTTTGTGGGGCCAGGGTCTGGGCCTTTTTATAGGCCCTAAGGGCTAATTGATAATCGCCGCTTAAAAGATAAAAATCTCCCAGTTCTAGATAGCACCGAAAATCTTTGGGTTGTTGGGCCTGAACCTTTTGGAAATATTTGCGGGCCTGGTCTAGATTTCCCTTTAAGGCCTTAAGATCGCCTAAAATGAGATGGGCATAGACGTTTTGGGGGTCAATCTTTAGGATTTTTTTGGCTATATAACGGGCCTTTTCGTAGTAGCCGGTTACAAGATACAAATAGCCCAGTTTTACCAGGGCCCGGGAATTCTGGGGGTTTAGGCTTAATACGGTTTCAAAGTAACGTATGGCCTGGTAAGGGTGCCCAGAGCGTAGGGCGGTTTCTCCTAACATAAACCAGACCCGTTCGTCTCCAGAACGGTCTTTTTTTAGTTTTTTAAGGAGCCAAAAGGCCTTGTGGTACTGGCCTTGATCGATAAAACGCTGTGCTTTCGCTAGCATTTCTTGAGAGGAAGGGCCCATATGGCAGGAAACTAGAGCCCCCAAAATAATTATTAAAAAACTTATACTTATAGCTTTTGCCAATTTTTTCATTTTTATCGTTTGATATTGGAAACCAAAAAAGCAAAAAAGATTACTAGCAAATAAAGACCCAAGAGTATTTCTTTGTTCTCTCCTAACCAATTTATTAGGTCAAAAAAGGCTTTGACTGCCTCTCGTAAGAGACTGGGGGTGCCTTCGGTGCTTTTGTCTTCCTGCTGATATTCCCCTTTAGGTTTGGGCGAATGGTAACGGCCAAAACTAGGCATGGTCTTTGAGGAAGAATATATAAGGCCTGGTCCAGAGATTTTGGGACCGGCGCTGCTGGTCAAGGAGGAAAAAAGTGACCCTATGTCTACGACAGGTAAAAAGTCTTTCCACCGGGGGTTCGCCTGGCCCTTACTTTCTTCCTCTATTTGTTGCCAGTAAGGCCCTAATAGTTCCTTGGCCGTTTTCTGAAAGTCTTTTAATTTGGCTAACTGTTCACGATAGTCCAAGAGAGACCGGATCTGATCCGCAAGTAGATACCGTAGATTCATCTCCAGAAACGACTGGTAGAGCATGCCTTTTAGGGGATAGGAGAGGCTTATGCTATAAAGAGGGGGAGTATAGTTATTTTGAGGGACCAAGACAAATCGGGGCATAAAGATGTTTTGGGGGGTCAAGACCCAGATATCTCCTTTTTTGTGTGTTAGTTGTAAAAAGAGCAGTTCCTCCACTTGTTGGGTTTCGTTGGTTGTTTTTACAGGTTTAAAGTATGCCTGGGCCGAAACCGCGGTCAGAAATATTAAAAAGGCCCAACATCCTAAGAGAAGAGACCTTAGCCCCTCCCTATGACCTGTCTTTCCCCTTATAGACCCTCCCATGATGGGGCTTTAATTTAGCATGTTAAAATAGTTCCAGCAAAATTTTAGAGGCGTTTTTTGGCTGACCAGCGGTTATAATGTAAGGGCCAAGATGGGTAAAAAGAGGGCTTATATGAAAAAGACTTGGTACTTGATCCTTAAGTGTTTTTTTTGCCTAATTTTAGTTTTTTGTCGGCCTGGAGCAGCACAAGAATTTAAACTGGAGATAAGCGGGCCAGAAGTAATCAAAATTCCCATAGCTGTCCCAGAATTTCAGGGTCCTTTACCCCTGGCCCATGAGTTAGCCAACGTGGCCAGAAATGATTTTACCCTTCAGCTGGTTTTTGACGTATTGGGGGAAAACTTTATTGCTCCTGAAGCAAAGGCCTTTCAAGCCTTAGGCGTACAGTATTTATTCCAGGGCAAAGTGGTACAGGCTGGTAGGTATGTACGCACAGAATTTTACCTCTACGATATTATTCGGTCGCGCACTCTACTGGCGCGTGCTTATCGGGGCCCGATAAAGGCTGCGCGTTATATGGTGCACCGTTTTGTAGATTTGGCGGTAAAGAAGATCACGGATGTAAGGGGAGTAGCTTACTCCCGCGTGGCCTATGTGCAGCGCACTGCCCACGGAGATCAGCTCCTGGTCTCTGATTTTGACGGCTACCATCGGGTGGTGGTGGCCAAAAGAGAAGGCTTTATCCTCTACCCCCGTTTTTCTCCCGATGGCCGTTATCTGGCCTTTGTTTCTTACCGAAACGGACGTCCAGAAATAGACATCCTCGATCTTACTACTGGTAAGAGACGTACCCTGTGCGCCTTTGAAGGGCTTAATGCCTATCCTGTATGGCATCCTTCAGGGAAAAAATTAGTAGTTACGCTGAGCATAGATGGTAACCCAGATTTATACTTGATTGATCTTAACGGACGTATTTTGCGTCGTCTCACCCACGGCGAGGGGGTAAATACCGGGGGCAGTTTTTCCCCCGATGGGCAAAATCTGGCCTTTGTGTCTGATAGGAGTGGACGGCCTCAAATATATATCTTGAATCTCCTTACCGGAGCAGTTCGAAGACTCACCTTTTATGGTTCTTACAATACTTCGCCTTCTTGGTCCCCCACAGGAGATAGGATCGTTTATGCAGGGATGGTTTCCGGGCATTTTGCGTTGTTTACCATCTCTCCAGAGGGAGGAGAGCCCGTGCAGATCACCCGTGATGGAGATTTTGAGTCTCCGGTATTTTCGCCTAACGGGCGACTTATATTGTGTCAGGCCCGTACAGCCAAGGGCAGGGGACTCTATTTATTATTGGCCAATGGGGCGGCCCAGGTCTTTTATCAAGTTGGTGACCTGAGGTATCCCGCTTGGATAAGACTACCATAACCCACGTTTTTTTAAGGCCTGCACTTTGAGCCTCAGCCCTTGTAAGCGTATAAAACCCTCGGCGTCTTTTTGGTTATAGAGAGAGTCTGCCTCAAAAGTGGCCAGTTCTTTAAGGTATAGAGAATGAGGACTCTTGCGTCCCACTACCATAGCCTGCCCCTTATAAAGCTTTAAACGCACAGTGCCAGTGACGTTTTCTTGGCTTTCTTCTATAAAAGCCTGTAAGGCCTTCATTTCCGGAGTGAACCAGAAGCCGTAGTAGATAAGTTCGGCAAAACGTGGAATAAGGCTGTCTCGTAAATGCATAACCTCCCGGTCCATGGTGAGATGTTCCAGGGCGCGATGAGCCAAGTGAAGTACCGTTCCCCCTGGGGTTTCATATACTCCGCGGCTTTTTATCCCCACAAAGCGGTTTTCCACCATGTCTACCCGGCCTATACCGTGCCGACCAGCTATTTCGTTTAATTTGGTCAACAAAGCAGCGGCAGACATCTCCTGGCCGTTGATTTTGATTGGTATACCTTTTTGAAATTCCAGCTCTAAATATTCAGGTTCATCTGGCGCCTTTTCGGGAGATACCGTCATCTGAAACATGTCTTCTGGAGGTTCTTGCCAAGGGTCTTCGAGTATTCCCCCCTCATAACTAGTGTGAAACAGATTGGCGTCGATGGAATAAGGTTTTTCCTTGGTTACGGGGACAGGTATGCCGTTTCTTTCCGCAAAGGCCAGTAGGTCTTCTCGTCCCCGGAATTCCCATTCTCGCCACGGGGCAATAATGTGCAGATCCGGGGCCAGGGCCATATAAGTCAACTCAAAGCGTACTTGATCGTTTCCCTTACCGGTGGCCCCGTGGGCTACCGCATCAGCACCCACCTCGCGGGCCACAGCTATTTGTTCCTTGGCTATAAGAGGACGGGCCAGAGAGGTACCCATAAGATAGCCCCCCTCGTATACCGCATTGGCCTTTAGCGCAGGAAAGATAAAGTCTCGCACAAACTCTTCTTGGAGATCGCGAATAATTACTTCCTCGGCCCCTGTGGCCAGGCCTTTTTCTCTTACCGCGTCCCAATCTTCTTTTTGACCAATATTGGCACAGTAGGCTACTACCGGACACTGGTAACGCTCCCTTAGCCACTTAAGGATGATCGAGGTGTCTAGCCCCCCTGAATAGGCCAGGACTATTTTTTTGGGCTTCATACGGACCTCCTCCTAGGATATAAAAGGCCAATATATCTTTTTGAATTAAGGCTTCAACTATTTGAGAGATTTTTGTGGTTTTTTTCTGTACTAGAGATAGTTTTTTCCGGAGCATTTTAGTAACAGTCCTATATTGGTCGCCAAAGCTTGGGGTGAATAGGGGGATAAATTTCATGTCTTCTAAGGTGCTTTTTAAAGGACTCCGGGGGGTGATCTTCGATGTTGACGGGACCTTATATAGCCAGCGTTGTATCAGAAAAAAGATGTCCTTAGAGCTAATCAAGTTTGGTCTAAGAAACCCACGGCAGCTATTGACATTGTTACGGGTCATATACGTATTTAGAAAGGAACGGGAACGTCTGAGATACCACCAACCCCAGGTGGAGTTTTCTCTGGAAGAAGCACAGTATCTATTGCCGGCCCAGAAATTAGGGGTGTCTCCCGCCTTGGTGCAGGGAATAGTTCAAGAGTGGATTTATTTGAGGCCTTTAAGACACTTGAGAAAGTGTAAACTACCGGGGGTGGATAAATTTTTGCTTTTCTGTCGGAAACGTCGCTTGGTCACAGGGGTATTTTCTGATTATCCCGCCGAACAAAAGCTTAAGGCCCTGGGGCTTTTTTCTTTCATAGACGCTGTTGTTTGGGCTACTGATAAGCGCATAAATGCCTTTAAACCTTCTCCCAAGGGGCTTGAGGTCGTATTAAAAGAGCTCAACCTTGCTCCCCATCAGGCTTTATATGTTGGTGATCGGCTGGACGTAGACGCGAAGTGTGCCAAACAGGCCGGGGTCCCCTTTGTCCTCTTATCCTCTAAGGCCAAGGCAGATCATACCCTGCGGGTTAAGGACTTTTTCGAACTAGCCTCTTTGGTATTTGACGATGGTTTCTTTTAGGTATGTCCCTTAGCGTAGTCCCCAAAAGAGTATTTTTTTGAGGCGTAGCTTTTGAGGAATAAATTTTTGGGGTGTGCCAAAGTCTAGTTGTTCTTCAGGCCAAGAGGAGACCTGTACCTTTTGGAACCAAGGTAGGTCCAGTCCACATTGGAGTATGATGGCCAAAGGGCGGGTATAGAACCAGGAAGGAAATCGTTTTAGCCTTTTCAAGGCCTCGTCCCCAAAATAACGGCCCTTTTGGCGAAAGGTGAGTCTTTCGGTGGGGTCATTGCTAAAATAGGCCGCCCAGAAGAACGCTTCGGCCTTGCGGATCTCCTGCGCAGCCCACGTCTCGGTGGGATATTCCAATAATTCGGGTCTGTCGAGATAAATGTATTCGTTTTGGGCCATCCAACGGGCGTAATGGAGGAGAGAGGCCCGTCCGTAAGCAAACATATAGTCAAAGGCCTTTTTTTCCGCCTTCCAAAAGAGGTATTTGCCCAAGACTTGAAGAAAGACGGTATAAGACCAACGTTGTTCAGGTTGACGAAGCCCAAGGGCCTCTATATCGTCTTCGGGGTGTATACAGCGTCGGATTAGCTCTTCGGCCTTTTCCAGATATTTGTCTTTTTCAGTCAAAATATAGGCATCAAGCAGACAATTGATGGCGTTTCCTGCCCCCCGTCCCGGACCATGATAAGCAGGTTCTCTTGTTTGGCTTGCCAGACCACTTGGTGTAGCATCTAGCCACCGCAATATTTTATAAGGTTTGTCCATCTCGATGACGTGGTCGCCAAAGTCAATTACCGCCTGATAGGCCCAGGGATCGCCGGTGAGTAAATAATAAAGCATCAGGCCTGAGGAATAGAGATGTTCGTTGGAAGGCCCCCCTCCAGTGACCCCTGCATCTTTAGAATAGCACCTATGAGTGGAACGATAGGCATCAACATAGTGAAAAGTATGCCAAAATAGTCCGTGGTTATAAGCGGGTTTGTCTTCGTCGGTGTGGTAAATGTCGATGTCGTATACATGCCAGGCCAGCTCCTGGGCCAATTGGAACCACGAGTTGTCTCCAGTACGGAGGGCTTGCTTTAAAAAGCCCCATATTAAATCATATTGATTGTTATAGTGCGAGATAAGGGGCTTTGGTCCCTTAGAAAAGGCATTTTCGTGGTCCGCATACACGTCTCCAAAATGGCGCCAGCCGTATTCATCGATTACCTCACGCTTTTTAAAAAAAAGCTCCGACGAGGCGAGCATCCTTTGGGCCTCGGGGCCGTTTTCTTCCCAGGTAGCAAAGGGAGCGAGCACTTTAGTGTGCCTTATATATTCCGGATCGAACACAGGTTGTAGAGATTCAAAACACCAATCGAGATCAAGGGCTTCGTCTGGAACAGGGGCAAAACTGAGCCAAAAACGGTGGGTCTTTTGTTCGCCTCCTTGTATTTCGTGTAGATCCGGGAACTCTTCCGGGAAGAATTCTATTTGCAGAGCCTTTGAAGAATAGGCCAAGGCCTTGGGAAAATTGGGCCAAAAATAAGGAAAAGCACCCCTTAATGACCATTGGGAGTTCACCAGGTGTATTTCAGGGGCAGCGTTTCGTCCGTAGAGGGGT
>Ga0256840_1000814_pt1 | contig 31085 bp, 28 predicted proteins | sample 355202metaG_FD_185969 | JGI IMG/M metagenome (GOLD analysis project Ga0256840, IMG submission 185969) | Hydrothermal vent microbial communities from Mid Atlantic Ridge, Atlantic Ocean - 355-202 | ecosystem: Environmental > Aquatic > Marine > Hydrothermal vents | place: Atlantic Ocean: Mid... | reverse complement strand
GACCTTCGTTACAGCTTAACTCTTTTTCGTTACTTTCACGCACAACGTGAGTAAAGGCATTATTCATAATGGGAGAAAACCCGAGGATGAGCGATCCAGATGCTCTTCATGTTGAAAAAGCTCTTCAAAGTCTTGAATTCATGGCAAGCATGGACATATTTCTGAACGAAACGAACAGACATGCAGATGTGATTTTGGCGGCATCAAGTGGCTTTGAAAAAGATGGTACTTTTACGAATACAGAAAGAAGGATTCAAAGAGTGAGAGCAGCTATGAAGCCGGTTGGAAATTCCAAACCAGATTGGATAATACTTAAAGAAATTTCAAATCGACTTGGTTATAGGATGGAATATAAACATCCATCCGACATAATGAATGAGATAGCTACTGTTACACCTATATATGGAGGAATAGCATATGGTAGAATTGAACATGAAGGTTTACAATGGCCATGTCCAACATTAGATCATCCTGGAACGCCGATACTTCACACTGAGAATTTTGCTCGTTTGAATGGAAGGGGGAAATTTATACCAGTTGAATTTGTGGAACCACCGGAGTTACCAGATGAAGAATATCCATTCTATTTATCAACAGGGAGAATACTCTATCACTATCACACAGGAACCATGACGAGACGTGTTAAAGGAATTAACAGATTAAAACCAGAAGTTGAGATAGAGATCAATCCGTTGGATGCTGAAAAACTTGGGATATCAACTGGTGATGTTGTGAGAGTTACGTCGAGAAGGGGATCTATATCTGGAAAGGTAAGGATCACCAAACGTTCCATGAGAGGTATGGTATTCATACCATTTCATTATGCCGAAGCTGCTGCGAACGATCTAACCCTTGCAGTACTTGATCCGATCGCAAAGATTCCGACATACAAAGTTGCAGCTGTAAAAGTAGAAAGGGTATAAAATTCAAACAAGTAGTTAAGCGATAGTTGTGATGAAGTTCCATTAATTGCTGGTTTGTGCGGTGAAGAGGTTTGAAAAAGATCGTAATTTATGTTGTTTTGTTATGCCTTATATCACTCGTTGCCATTTACTTTTTGAGTTTCCAAACCGGAGGGATAAAATGGTCATACATACTCGATTTTCTCATCAAAAATTGGTGGGGAAGTATGGGTATTGTGAGTCTCGTGCTATCATGGTTTGCAGATAGTAGTATTGTATATTTGCTTGCAAGGAATAGTTCAAGCAAATCGCTTAGTTTTTGGGAATCTTTTAAAGCTTCGATGATAGGTAAGTTCTTTAGCATGATAACCCCGTCTTACACCGGAGGACAGCCAGCTCAAATTATGTATATGAAAAGACACGGAATGACAATAGGAGCTTCCACGTCGATCGTTGTTTTGAAGTATATAATAGAGCAAACATCTATCGTGATCCTTGCTACCTTGGGAATTGAGCGATCAGTTGGTTTGTTGGAAAAAGTTGCGTTTGCAATTCCGCTTGGCATATTGGGATTTGTACTCTCCTCTGGAGGAGTTACCTTTTTTCTGCTTTTTACTATCAATCAGAGGATCCGTGCTAAAATTTTTGGCATTGTTAAGTGGATCATCTCGCTTTTGGAATTCAAAAAAGAGCTTGTACCTAAGATGGAGAAAGTTATTGAGAAAATGGACTTAGGGCTCGAAGATTACATGGATAGTTTTAAACTTTTTGTTGTAGATTTGAAACTAATGTTTTCGGTTTTCAGCTTGGGTTTCATCTCCATTCTTGCAAAAATTTTTATTGCATATGCAGTAATAGCGCCTATCATGAATTATCAAGGTGTCGTGAGTGATTTTCTCAATGTTGTGGCAATTCAATCATTAGCAATGATGGTCATATTTCTTGTGCCGACACCAGGCGCTTCTGGGGCAGCAGAAGGCGGATTTTATCTTTTCTTTTCTTCAATTGTGCCTCATATTCATTTGGCAACGGTGACAATTGAATGGAGGATTTTAAGTTACTTTTTCCCTTTGTTTTTTAGTCTGATCATGGTGGCTTTAGAATCTATTCATATGGCACACACAAGTAGTTGAAAGATCACAAAAGCCAACTTGACAAGTCTCGGTTTATGAGTTTCTGAAGTTTGAGTATATCCTCTTTATAAAGACCTTTCAGGTATTCTTTAGTTTCTGGTTTCATTCTCGGTTTCTCGAGATTTTTGGTTCTCACCTTTTCTATCCAGCTTACAACTTTTATACCCTTTTTGGGAAACAAAGTGTTTACCACAGGTTCTAACATACTTCCAAATGTATTTGCTCTTTTGAGAATAAAACTGAACAGTTTGCTTTTTGGAATTCCAGAAACATTGTATTTAACGCTGACATTTGGAACGAAAGAGGCATCCACTTCCAAAAATTCGTAAGCCTCTTTTACCGTTTTTAAAGGTTGTTTCTCAAGATCTTCTGTCAGAAAGATTTTGACCTGTCTGAAACTTTCAAGATAATCTTTTACTTGTTCATAATAAAAACCAACGTCTTTGTAAAACCATATAAATTCCCAATTGTTTTTTATCCTTTCGGCTTCCATCTGTAAGCCTTCCTCAAAGCTTGCCCTTTCTCTTCCATCTCGAACAAGATGTTTGTAAGCAGAGAATGCCCTATCCATAGGATTTCTAAGTAGTATAATAATTTTGGGCTCTCCAAGATAATACTTTATGTAACCAATCGCTTTTTTGTGATAGTAAAGGTTGTCAACACTTGCCTCTCCTATAGCTTTCCTTTCAGGGGTTACCCATTTGAAAAGCTTTTTATATTCTTCAAAAGTTTTAACTATGTGCTTTTCAACTTTATCATCTCCTATCCCGTTAAGTGGAAATTTCAAGAATTGTGCTGTGAAAAACTTCGGCTCTTTGACAGGGCTCATGTAAATCTGGGGATGTTGTTTTAGATAATAGTTGAAAGATGTCGTGCCACTTTTAGCCGCGCCGACGATTAAAAAATTTGGAAGTTTTACTTTATTCGTAGAAGTTATTCTTCGAGGCTGATGTTTGATCAACTTTTGACCACCCCTGTTTTTGTCATCTCTTCCTTACAAACAAATGATCCATCCTCTCTTGAAAACTCTTTTTGAGCTTCCTAATATAATATATTTGAAACATTTCGAATTTAATGCGAAAAATAGATAATCAATAGAATAAATAATCAATAACAACAATACTAACTTACGGAAGCCTCCGCAGCGAGCGGGGACAAATCCGAAAGTCAATTGTCAGAGCCATTAGCTCTCAGATTTTGGAGTTTGCCGAGTATGTTAAGAAGCAAAGCTCATTGTCATGTTAATTTTTGCATGTATAAATTCTACGGCTTTTGTGGTTAAGAAAGTTAGAGATTTTTTGACAAATGGTATGTTTGAATGTTACGATATGGAGTCTTGAAGTCAATATCGAGGTTACAACAGAAGACAGCAAGACTTTAGATATGAACGATTCTGTTTGAATTTCATTTTACACGTTCTGGACACGTATAGATATTAGCATGCCTTCCTCTTACAAAGCCAATGAGTGTGATTTTTTGAGTTTCAGCCGCTTTAATGGCTTTATCAGTAACAGCGGATTTCGTGATTACTATAGGGATTCCAACCATTGCACACTCTTCAACTATTCTTGAGTTCGCACGGCCACTGGCAAAAAGTACAGGTTTATCCACTTTGTCAGAGTTGAATACCATGTAGCCCGTACATTTTTCCACTGCGCTATGACGGGCAATATCTTCGGCGATGTACAAAAATCTATCTTTTGTCAAATCGAAAATACCTACCATGTGGCAACCACCGGTTTCTTTAAAAAGTGCGGAAGATGTTAGCAATTCTACAATTTTTTTGAAGATTAAGTCTTTAGAAATCGTATATTTCTTCTGTCGTTTTTTAAAGGCTTTTGATTGGTTTAACAGGGTGACATTTATACGATTGCCACTTATTTCTAATTTGAGTCCAAGCGCGCTTGCTATAAATCCTTTAGCGTAAAGATTGCCAATTGCCAGATATTTGAGATCATTTGGTGTACAAGAAATTTCTGAAACTATTTTACCGTTAAATGATATACATGCCGTGAATTCTTCAACGACCGTATCTTTTTGAATTTCTCTCAAGCTGTCCTTTAGTTTGAGTATTCTAACTTCTTTTTTCATTTTGGAGTTCACATACCTTTTTATAATTTAATTGTGATATATTTTACACCAATAATATTTATCATCACAAAGGTTACCACTTGACCCGGTGCCATTTCCCAATGTATACTATATGTATACTATTTGTATGCTTGTAAATACATCGTTAAAAGAGAGGATATCCATGCTCAAAATTGAAAAAAGTTCTGAAATGGTTGGCTTTGCTGCAGCTGCAATGGTTGCAAAACAGCTGATAAAGAAACCTGATTCCGTAATAGCACTTCCTACAGGGGCAACGCCAATTTCTATGTACGAGACAATCGTGAAATTCGTTAAATACGGAATAATTTCCATAGAGAAAGCACAACTTTTTAATTTGGATGAGTATGTGGGCCTCACTCGGGAAGACCCGATGTCTTTTGCTTATTACATGGAAAAACATCTTCTTTCAAGGATTGAAAGGGTTCAACACAACATTCCAGCAACTGATACAAAGGATCCAGAGAGAGAAGCAAGTGATTACGAAGAAAAGATAGAAAAAGCTGGTGGTTTTGATCTGTGCTTGCTGGGAATTGGAATTGATGGGCATATCGGTTTCAACGAACCGGGGACTCCTTTCTCATCTATCACACATGTCGCTCATCTTCACCCATCTACGATTGAAAGAAACTCGAAAGAGTTTGGAAGAGGAAGAATTGTTCCTGATATTGCGATCACGGTAGGCATTAAAACTATAATGAAATCTCGCCACATTGTATTAATGGCTACAGGCGTCGAGAAGTCAAGCATATTAAAGGAGTCCCTTTTTGGTGAAATCACGTCAGATGTACCTGCTTCTGTGCTTCAACTTCATCCAAACCTTACCATTTTGGTTGATAAGGAGTGTGCAGCTAAAGTCATATCCAACGCCAGTGAGTTCCATCGGATGAATCTCTGATTTCTACCCCCAATTTTTTTAATTTTTCTCTTATCGCATCAGCCTGTTTGTAATCTTTACGAATTCGCGCATCGTCTCTCAGTTTTACAAGAGTCTCTACAAAACCATCAGCATTTATGTTCTTCTTTTCAAAGTCAAACCCCAAAAAGTAGTTCCATTCTATCAGAAGTGTTCGAATTTTCGCTAAGCGCTCACGATCATTTGTGAGAAGTGCTTCCCTTACAAGTTCAAATATCACAGAAAAAGCCTGTGGAGTGTTAAAATCATCGTCCAGTGCTTCAATCATTCGCGATCGCCATTCGTTTAAAAAACTGTCTTCTATGACTCTTGTGTCATTACCGATTTTTCTCTTAATTTCATCCATGGCGTTTGCAATCCTGTCATAAGCTGCTTTTGCTTCTTCCATTCTATCTGAGGAGAACTCTATTGGACTTCGATAATGTTTTGAAAGCAAGTACATTCTGAGAGCGTTTGGTCCGTACACTCTTAAGGCTTCTCGAACGTTGAAAATGTTGCCAACTGATTTGGACATTTTCTCGCTCTTTAGGGATATCATACCATTGTGCATCCAATAATTTACCCATTTTTTTCCGTTTCGTGCCTCAGATTGAGCGCGCTCATTTTCATGATGTGGGAATATAAGATCATTTCCACCAGCGTGAATATCAAAAGAATCACCAAGGAGCGTGCTAGACATGACAGAGCATTCTATATGCCATCCTGGTCTTCCGAGGGTCCAAGGGCTGTTCCAACTGGGCTCTCCTGCTTTAGCGGCTTTCCAAAGTGTAAAATCGAGAGGATCATCTTTAGATTCATTAATCTCTATTCTTGCTCCTGATCGCATATCAGATGGCTTTCTATGGGAAAGGGCTCCATAGCTTTTGAAAGCACTTACGTCGAAATAAACATCACCGTTTCTAAAATACGCGAATCCCTTCTCTTGAAGATCGGATATAAAATCAATGATTTCGTCCACAAAATCGGTGGTACGCGGATGAAAAGTCGCAGGTTTAATTCCAAGTGTACAAGCGTCTTTAAAGTATTCGGCAACATATCTATCAGACAGTTTTTTTGTGGATATTCCTTCTTCGTTTGCAGCGTTTATGATCTTATCATCTATATCAGTAAAGTTTTGTACATAGGTGACACTGTAGCCTCTATATTCGAGATATCTTCGAAAGCTGTCGAATACCACAGCTGGTCGAGCGTTTCCAACGTGTATCAAATTGTAGACAGTTGGACCGCACACGTACATTTTCACTTTTCCATCCTTTAATGGAATGAATTCTTCCTTTTTCCCACTTAATGTATTAGTTATTCTGATCATGTTAAGCCTCCAGGAATCGTTTCAATCTTGAAACCACATTTTCTCTTCCGAGCAGGAAGATTAAGTTTACAAGATCCGGGCCTGAATCTTTGCCGGTTAATATTTCACGAAGAGTATGATAAAAAATCCCTGGTTTGATTTTTGCTTCTTTGACAACTTGTCTGGTTGCCAAAGCAATCGATTGGGGAGCCCATTCATCCATTGATTCGTACAGGTTCTTTAATGCTTTATAAATGAGTAAAATACCAGTTTTTTCCAATGATTTTCTTAATTCATAGTTTACTTCGGGAGCTTTTGAATACACTTCCAGTTTTTCAGGAAGTTGTGACAATTCGTTTATTTCATTCTTTACAGATGAAAGTGCTGACATTACCCATTTTTGACTTGATTTGTATTCCTCTTCAGATAAAAAAATCGGCACTATAAATGGTTTTGAAACCTTGTAAAGTTCTTCTTCTGAGAGCTTTCTTATATATTGCCCATTCATCCAGATGAGTTTCTTTTCGTCATAAATGGCTGGATTTTTGGAAACCCTGTCGAGATCAAAGCTTTCGATCAATTCTTTCATATCCAATATCTCTTTAAGCTCAGGATGCGACCATCCAAGAAGGGCAAGATAATTGATCATCGCCTGTGGCAAAAAACCACGTTTTCTGTATTCGGAGATAGAGGTTGAGCCGTGGCGCTTACTCAAGCGTGCTCGATCTGGGCCAAGTATCGTTGAAAGATGTGCAAATTGCGGGACTTTGAATTCAAGGGCATTGTAAAGAGCTATTTGCTTAACGGTGTTTGAGAGATGATCATCTCCGCGTATAACATGTGTGATATCCATGAGAGCATCATCTATAACGACGGCGAAATTATAAGTTGGAAGTCCATTAGATCTTAAAATGGCGAAATCTCCAACCGATTCGGCACCAAAATGTACATCGCCCTTTACGAGATCGTTCAATACACGATCTTTTCTTTCCATTGAGAAGTATATGGCAGGTTGCCTGTCTTCTTTTTTATACCTCTCTATTTTTTCAGGCGTAGACAAGCTTTCAAGCATTTCACGAGTATAGTGTGGTGCTTTGGATTTCGAAATCAAAGTTTCTCTGAGTTTTTCTATTTCTTCTGCCTCGGCATAAACGAAATAGGCTTTTCCGTTATCAATTAATTTCTGGGCATAGTTTCTGTATAGTTCTATCCTTTCACTTTGTCTGTAAGGACCATACTTACCTCCAACATCTGGTCCTTCGTCCCAATCAAATCCAAGCCATTTCAGATCGCTCAAAAGACTTTCTTCGGATTTCTTAGTCGATCGTTCAACATCTGTGTCCTCTATCCTGAGAATGAACTGTCCCTTATGGCTCTTGGCGTATAGAAAAGAAAAAAGGGCAGTCCTTGCACCTCCCACATGAAGATAACCTGTAGGACTTGGCGCAAAACGTGTTCTTACTATTGACATTGATCCGTTCCTCACTTTCCAACACAAAAGTTTGAAAATATAATATCGAGAATGTCGTCAGAGTACCTTTCACCGGTAAGAGAATCTAAAAATTCAATGGCTTTCCTTATATTGATGTCTATAACATCGATAGGGTATCCATTTTTTTGTGCCCTTTCAGCTTCTTCGATTTCGTTTAGAGACTTTTTCAACAGATCATACTGTCTTTCAGCTACTACAACAGCATCGACGGCATTCATACTTTCAGTTACAGAAGTTGCTAATTTCATGATCCTTTCACGTAGTTCTTCTATTCCACGACCAGTTTTTGCTGAAACATTCAGAACACCTTTGAATCTTTTCTTTGCAAGATCAATTTTGTTTACGACTCGAATGTCAACAGGAATTTTCATGCTATTTTTTTCAGATGCGGTGGCATCCATAATATGCACTTTGATATCGGCTTCCTGCGCTGCTTTGAGTGCCCGATTTACTCCAATTTTTTCGACTTCATTTTGCGTTTCCCGTATTCCGGCAGTATCTATAAGCTTTACACGCAATCCGTTAACGAAGATCTCAGCTTCAACAGTGTCTCTTGTGGTTCCAGGAATGGGTGTTACGATCGCTCGCTCATGCCCTATTAAAGCGTTAAGTATGGAAGACTTTCCAACATTTGGAGCACCCAAGAGCGCAACTTTAACGCCTTCTATTGCAGTTTTGGCAGGATCATAAGTTGAAAGAACTTGCTTTAATTTTTTTGTTATGGAGGAGAGATCCAGGTTGAATTTGTCGTCAAATTCGTCTGGATAATCGATTCTCACTTCTATTGAAGCAGAGAGGTTTAGGAGATCTCTTCTCAAACTCTTAACAAGTTTAGAAAGGGAGCCATCCATCGTCTTTCTCGCGATCTTAATCCCCACTTCACTTGTTGAATCTACGATCTTTTCGACAGCTTCTGCCATAGTTAAATCCATCTTGCCATTCAAGAATGCGCGTTTGGTAAATTCCCCACGTTCTGCCAGTCTTGCCCCAGAATTGATCATCGATCTCACAGCTTTTGACAAAATCAGAGGATTGCCGTGAAAAGATATTTCAACCATGTCTTCTCCGGTGTAGGTATCAGGGGATTTGTAGAAAACCACAATAACGTCGTCCAATATTTCCTTTTCGATCATAAACTTGGTGTATCTAACAACTCTCGGCTTTGGATGAATTCTTATATGCTTTAAAGCGACAGTCCATGATTCAGGACCAGTCAGCCTTACCACACCAATAGCCGCTCTGCCTGGTGCAGTTGAGATGGCTACAATTGTATCTGCTCTTACCATACATATCCCATCCCAAATTCTGGGATCAATCTACCATTTGGGATGTGATTTGATGTATCATTGAAGAAAACGAGCATCTTCATTATGCCAATGAACACTCCAAAATCATGAAAACGAATACCAACTCTACCATCACCAGAAAGTAAAATGGCATTTGCGTTTGTGGAATTTGCGAAGAGTATTGAGGCAAGCGCACCGCCTCTCAAAAATAGTGTAAATTTCGATGCGCTGTAATCAAAGCTCAACCCAATTCCCTGATTCAAAGAAACTGCGGCACTGTTTATTGAAAAACCAGAAGATAAGTACATACTCCCGAAGTTTTCTGTGAATTCGATACCTATCCCGGCGTTTATATAGCCTCCCCATATTGATTGTGAGAAAGTGATAGTTCCAAATGATATCAATAAAAAAAGTGTGAAAAACATATAATTTCTCAATTTTAAGGGATTCCTTTCTTTGAATTCATAAAGATCTTACCACACACAAGAAAAAAATCAGTTACACTAATTAATAGTTAAAGCTATCAAACAAAATATTGTGAGCCATCGTTTTATTTATAAGCGCGTTATTCAATTTCTTCGAAATGCAAAACCTTCATTTTCGTATCAAAATAGCTGTAATAGATATTCTCATTTTCGGTTTCCAATTCTCCTACCTGGTTGTCATATGGGTCGGATCGAAGGTGGTATTTTCTGGGGTGGAAAGGTACCATGAAATCCGAATTTGCAGCCATTCTAAATGCGTCTAAATTTCCGAAGTAAAACTTTCTCCGATTTTCATTTTCCTTTCTTGCCCCTCCAAATGAGAGATCGGCAGGTAACCATCCGTAAGGCTCTACATAGAAGTATGCCCAATCGTGTGGACTTACTCCATTGGGAGATATGAACCATCCAGACTGCCATTTGGCAGGAACTCCACAAATCCTACACATTGTTATGAAGAGCAAAGCCTTGACTCCACAATCACCGCGCATATTAACTGCAGCAAAATCAGAAAGAGAAACGTCGTATGTAGAATAAGCGCTCATGTATGAGTAATCGATATTTCTTGTTACCCAATCGTATATAAGGCTTGCTTTAAAATAAGGATTTTTTTCGTTCTTGACAATTTCTTTTGTTAGATCTCTGAGATACTTACTAAAGAGTATATGTGGAGTTTTTTCTTTAAGAAATTCATTCTGATCTGATGACAATGTTTTTACTTGATCTGGATCTATTTTATTTATTTGTTCATGTACCGTGTATTCGAACTCGACACTAAAACTCGTGTTGGCTTTTGGAATATCTTCCATGTACACAGTTGCACTCTTTGAACTCTTCAACGACATCTTGTATTCATGATTGCACTTGATGGAATTCAGCGAATCAATTGGGTTCTCAACCTTTGGAATCGGAAGCCAACATCTCAATTTACTTCCTTCAAAGTCTTTCTTAAGAGTTACAGTTATTTCAGCACTCACCTTATAAGTCTTGGGAGTGTCACCACATAAGAGTTCGTCTATTCTTTTATTCACCATATGTTTTATTTCGTCTCGTTTTTCATCTTGCTTTTTGTACTTTGGAAATTTGAAGAGAAAGTTTTCGAAAAATCTTTTTTCGAATTTTCTTTTTCCTTCCACTTTTATGCAATCAAGTTCTCCATTTTCAATGAGATTGAGATATTCCTTGTCCGTTACGCCAACAGAATTTAGCTTTTCTATTGCGTCTTTTTCAGTGATTGAATAATCTTCAAGAAGCCTTTTTATTCTTTCAGGTTCATATTTTAGTCTTTCCTTTAGCGTTGTTGGTAGTTCTTTTTTTGATATGGTTTTTAGAATTTTTAGGCTCTTTTTGAAATTACCAGCTCCCTCTTCTCTCACTATAACTTGTGGTAGGGGAACATTCAAAAAGTCCACACTTTCGCCTCCTCTTCGGCAATTTTTCATTGTTGAATCTATTTTACCACACGATTACGAGCCATTCGTTGAAAGTATAACTCACGTTGTGCGTCAACTACTTTACAACCTATGAGTATTTATCGAATGAACATCGCTTTTCAAGCGATAAAGGAATTTTTTGAAGTTTTATCAAGCGTCATCCTGAACCGACCGTAGGTCGTCCCGGACCTGATCCGGGATCTCATCCTTAGATTCCGGCTCGTAGGCCGGAATGACATTATGGTCAAAGACTCCATTCAATGGGTCGTAGGCCGCAATGAGTGTGTCCAGAAAAGGCAGACATGTTCAGTGGGAAAACATTGTGCACCGCACAAACTGAGAGTATAATTTGTTAGAATGTTCAATTTCGTGATAAGATTTCAGTGTCGAGTTCAGTGGTGAGGTGATCGTAACGAAAATAGCAGTTGTGGGGTTTGGAGCTGCCGCAATAGGATTCGTTAGCGAGGTGATAAAAAAGGGGCACCAAATCCATATCTTTGAAAGATCGAAAGATGTGTACAGTTCAAGTATAAGTGGAATAAGATCTGATGGTAAGCTTTTCATGTCAAATGGTATGGGTGGTGACCTTGACATACCAATGGAAGTTCAAAGAGAGGTCATCGATTATTATATTACAAAGTTAGGTGATTCTGATAGAGAAAACGTCAAAACAGGCGTTTCTTTCTCGAAAGATTCTGAATATTTTGAAATGTTTTACTCTAAAGGCTTTGAACCTGTCAATTCGCACTTCTTCCACATAGGAACTGACAAACTTGCAAGTGTTCTCAAAAAAATATACGATGAGTTTGTGACATCAAAAAATGTAAAATTCCACTTTGGTGTTAAAATCAATAACGTGATTTTTCAAGACAAAAAGATAAGAGTTCAAGCTGAAAACTTTGATGAGGTGTTTGATTACGTTGTGGTTGCTGTAGGAAGAAGTGGCCACAAACTTGTAAATCGGATCGTTGAAAGATATCCTGAACTTGTGCTTTCTGCCAATGTAGTAGACATAGGGATACGATACGAAGTACCAAACCATGTTGTCAAAAAGCTAAATGAGGAAATGTATGAATTCAAAGTTAGAATGAGAGCCAAAACTGGATACATGGTGAGAACTTTTTGCAACAATCCATCAGGGAAAGTCGTGCTTGAAAAGTACGATGATTTTGTAACCGTAAATGGTCATTCAAATTCAAGAGCAGAAACATCAAACACGAATTTTGCTATTTTGTGTAGTACGTCTTTTACTGAGCCCTTTAACGATCCGGTAGGATATGGTTCATATATAAGCAAGCTTGGGAACATTCTTGCTGGTGGAAGAAAGGTGCTACTTCAAACTTATGAGGATTTTGTGAAATGCAAAAGGACGAAAAAACTTGGCAGAGTTAAACCAACACTCCCAAATGACGCTTATGTACTTGGAGATGTGAATCTCGTGCTTCCAAGAAGGATCGCGCTTTCTATTTCGGAGTTCATTGAGAAACTTGGAGAAGTTGTTCCGGGGTTAGCATATCCAGATAATTTGATGTACGCTGTAGAAGTCAAATTCTACAGTAATAAACTTGACAATGACAGATATGAAAACCTCAAATTTATAGGTGATTGTAGTGGTCACACAAGATCAATAACCTATGCCACTGCTCATGGGAAAATGATCGCTCGAAATCTGTAATTAAACCACGGTTTTCATGGTAGGGTTAAAGAGTCTGTTAAAGCACGCTGCATACTTAACACCTTCCACCGCTACGCGGTCCCCTTCTCAGCTACCACTTGCGCCTACTACTCGGTTGCCACCTCAGACACAAAGAGGAAGTGATGATGCTCTCAACTTCGTTTCGGTCAGAAAAGCGGGAAAGACATTGCACACCGTGCAATCCCACTCCTCGAGGAAGGATTAAGTCCCCTCTATCAAGAGGGGTGGCCGGAGGCCGGGGTGTGTATCTTTATATAAATCTCACCACTCACTATCTCCAATGGTCCTCTTCTCGGCTATTGCCTCAAACAAGAATGCTGGAAAGTGAAAAAAGTTCATGAGATTTTAAAAAAAATATGTCTTCTACATGTTGACAATGGCAAGAGCTAAGCGTATAATATTTAACGCTGCTAACCAATGTGTTTAATAACATGCAACTTTGGATGGGAAAATTGACTAAAGAAACATCTTTTAAAGAACAAAATTGGCTGATTATACCATTTATTAGTAGAATAGAGAGTTCATTATTTTAAACAAAATGAAAGAGTTAATGAGGTATAGTATGGAAATAGGAGAAAAACTCAAAAGACTTAGGCTTTCAAGAGGTTTCACTCAAGAAGAACTTGCAGAAAGAGCCGATCTTACTAAGGGGTTCATTTCTCTGCTTGAGAGAGATAAAACTTCTCCATCCATTGCAACACTTGAGCAATTACTTGACGTGCTCGGAGTAAGTTTAAGGCAATTTTTTTCCGAAGAGGCACCTTCTAAGGTAGCTTTCACCAGAAAGGATCGTGTGCCTCTTTATGATGAACCTGAAGGTGTAAAAACTCAATTGTTAATTCCGGGAGTTGAAGATAAAAAGATAGATCCAAGACTTGTTGTTCTCAAACCAGGAAGTGCTACTTCTCCAGAAGATTACCATGAAGGTGAAGAATTTGGTTTCGTTGTGGAGGGAAATGTTGAACTTTGGTTAGATGAAACACGTTATAAGGTCAAATCGGGTGAATGTTTCTATTATAAAGCTGATCATCGACACCAGGTGAGGAATACTTCAAAAAGTAAGAAATCAATACTTCTTTGGATAACCATAGATTGAATAAGGAACGGAGGCGTGTCAAATGAAATCCCTTGGTAGGCATTTGCTCATTGAATTTTACAACTGCGATTCTAAGACTCTCGATGATGTAGCAAGAATAGAAGAACATATGAGAATCGCTGCGAGAAGAGCCAATTCAACGATTGTCAATTCCACTTTTCATCGCTTTAGTCCTTATGGAGTTAGTGGAGTTGTTGTAATAGCTGAATCGCACCTTTCGATTCATACGTGGCCAGAATACGAATACGCTGCGGTGGATCTTTTTACTTGTGGAGAATCGGTCAATCCATGGAAAGCTCTTGAGTATCTCAGAGAAGTTTTTCATCCTTCAAGGGAATCAGTAGTTGAACTCAAGCGTGGAGAATATGATAAGGTTGGCATTCCAGAAAGTTCAAAATACAAAGCGACGGAGGGTGTTGGAATTGCCTAAAGAAAATTCCTCTCTGCATTTCGATGAAATGTTTTGCAACGGAAATGTTGGTTCGCTTTTCAGAGTAAACAAGTTGATCTACTCAAAACAGAGTAAGATTCAAAGAATAGACATATTTGAAACTACAGATCTTGGAAAAGTGTTTGCATTAGATGGAGTGATAATGCTTAATGAACGTTGGGAATTTACGTACCATGAGATGATAACTCATGTTCCAATGTTTTCGCATTCCAATCCGAAAAATGTTCTTGTAATTGGGGGAGGAGATGGAGGCACTGTACGTGAGGTGCTTAAGCATCCATCGGTTGAAAAAGTAGATCTTGTAGAGATAGATCCGGAGGTTATTGATGCTTGTAAAAAATATTTGCCTTCTACAGCATCCAAACTCTCCGATCCGAGAGTTTCTGTATACAATGAAGACGGTAAAGGATTTGTCATGAGAAAGCACTCAGAGTACGATGTGATAATAGTGGATTCAACAGATCCGTATAAAGGTGCTGGAAAATCACTTTTTACTGAAGAGTTTTACACCGCTTGTAGAAATGCACTCAAAGAAAACGGAGTTTTCTCTGCAGAAGCGGAAAATCCCGTTTACGATGGCAAAGAAATGGAAAGATGTTTTAATGAGATGAAAAAAGCTTTTCCAATGGTTAAACCATACACTGCTTTTGTTCCCATGTATCCATCAGGATTTTGGGTTTTCGCTTACGCCTCCAAAAACGTTGATCCAACCTTTAAAGGTGATGAATCGAGGATCAAAAAACTTGCCAGTTCCCTTTTTTATTATAATTTTAAGATTCACGAATCTTCTTTTGTGATACCAACATTCCTCGGAAAGCTTCTCGAGTGAATTTGCCCCACTGCTAAACAGTGGGGCTTTCTATTTTTAAAGTATCTACGAAAGATGAAAGTAAGAGCTCACCCTATGATAAATCTTTAAGCACCTGGGGTATGAGTTTTACGAGATCTCGCGGAATTAGTGAAGCCTCATTATTTTTCTCGGCATAAATTTCTGCAGCTCTTCCATGCACATAAACCGCGAGTTTTAGTGCATCCAGAATGCTCATTTTCTGTGCCACGAATCCCGCTATCATTCCTGTTAGCACATCTCCAGAGCCTCCTGTTGCAAGACCACTGTTGCCGGTTACATTGAGAAAATATCTCCCGTTTGGAGAGGCTATCACTGTTGTGGCTCCCTTGAGTAACACGTTAACGCCTTTGGATTGAGCAAACTCAACAGCATGTTTTACAGGATTTGATAATACATCTTCCACTTTTTCGGATGTCAATCTTGCAAATTCTCCTGGATGTGGGGTAACCACCGTTTTTTTTGAGAAAGTGATGTCATTCATATCTCTTGAAAGAAGATTCAGCGCATCTGCATCTAAAATTAATGGTTTATCAAAAGTTGAAACAACCCATTTCACGATCTCTCCAGTTTCGAAGTTAGCACCAAGCCCAGGGCCAACCGCGATCACATCCGATTTGTCGATCAACTCTTTCACTTCTTGTCTTGATTTAGCTGCCAACGATCCATCTTGAGTCACAGGCAACGGAATCGCGATCGCTTCTGGTAAGGAAGCCGTTACAGTAGTGTTGAAGGGATCAGGTACTCCAACTGTCACGAGTCCTGCACCAACACGTAAAGCTCCATATGCGGCAAGTATCGGTGCACCTGTGTAACGGCGTGATCCCGCGATTATCATGACTCTTCCAAACGTTCCTTTGTGAGAAAGTTTTGGCCTTTTCGGAAGCAAAAGTCTCGCATCATCAAATGTTATGACTTCTCCTTTAAGATGGACTTCATCTATTAAATGTTGTGGAATACCTATTTTCCCAATTTTAATCCTTCCACACATTTCTCGAGCAGGATAAAAAAGCATGCCTGTTTTTAACGTTCCAAAGGTCACTGTCAAATCAGCTCGAACAGCCTCGCCAAGAAGCTTTCCAGTATTAGATTCGACGCCGCTTGGGAGATCAACCGCGATTGTGAATTTTGAATTCTCATTCACCATTTTGATCAATTCCGTTAACTCGTCTGAGAGTAAATTAGATGCGCCTGTACCGAGTATTCCATCTATTACTATATCTGCATTCTTAAGATCATCCATGAAAACAGAACCTTTGGATTTCTCATAAATCTCGATTGGAACTTTCATCTTTCTTAGTATGGACAAATGTTTTTTGGGAAGCTCACCATTTGGTTCCCCAAAAATTAGGTAAGCCTTAACTTTAGCTCCCACCTCTATAAAATTGCGTGCGGAAGCAAGTGCATCGCCACCGTTGTTTCCCTTTCCAACAAGTATGAGAATTTTTTTCCCAGCGAGAGATTCAAATTCGTCTTCTACTGCAAGGTATAACGCCATAGCTGCATGCTCCATCATTAACCATTCGTCTATTCCATAAGTGTTGACGCTCTCTATTTCTATAGCTCTCATTTCTTCTTTGGTAACCACTCTCATCTCTTTTTACCTCCTTACTCCCATTAATTTCATTGCCACGCCATACTCCTTTTGAGCTTCCTCATAGCGCCCCATTTTTTCATAAATTTCCGCGATTTTCATGTGCCATTGGAAATTTTCTGGAGATTTTGAGAGTTTCTTCATGTAAAAGCCAAGTTCTAATTTATTGAACTTGAGAATTCTATACACTGTGAGCCTAACTCGTGGAATGAAAAGGGAAAATGTAACACCAGTTAACACCAGAACTAAATAAACCCACGGACTAATTCTCTGAACATCCGTCTCTTTCCTATCTGATGAGGAAGGATAAGCTGACAAAGCTATTGCCACAAGTTTAGACGAGTTTGGGTTTTCTGGATTTGAACTGGCAAGTTTTCTCATATCGTTTATTGTATCCTTTGGAATCCTAAATTCAGTGCTTGATACTCTGTTTAACAACAGCTCCAAATATGTTCCGAGGATCTTTGAAAGTTGTTTTTTGTATTGAGATGGAAAATCTTGCGAAGATCTATAGAAATCTGTGGCGTACCTTACAAAGGGAGATAGATCTTTTGCATCTGACAGTTGGCGTGTGGCATTTGTAATAGATGTGTAGAGTGAGAGGTATTTCGAAACGATGTATTTCCATTGTAAAAGATTGGGATCTATTTTCACGTGTGAAAAAGAAGATACCATTGTTTCAAAATCTACCGTTTTAATTCCGTTTTGTGCCTGATAAACGTTAAGACCACTCAGCCATACATAAGTTTTCATGTAAAGACTATGTAAGTCATATTGTGTAGATATAGATGCCACAAATTTTGCTGCATCTGTATCAAAAGTTTCCGGTGATATTTCTATGGCTTGAGAGAAAAAACTCCACAAAGATGTTATTTGCTCTTTTGGAAGAAAATTTTCAAAGTTTGGAATTTTATGGATGAATTTTAACTTTGAGAATAGTTTTGTGGCTCTCATATAATCAGAATTAGAGATGTAGTCGAAGAATTTGGAGTAATCACGTGTTATCGGTAACAAATTAAATACAAGGTCAAACTTATTTGGGAGAACTTTCACGTCAGAGGCACTCAATGAGACATAAAAATCGTTTAAGTTGCCCTTGATAATTGAGTTTGCAACGCGAATTTCTGGCGAAGAACGAGCACTCTCCAAAATTTCTACTTTTGAATATATTATTTGAGCAGCGTGGAGGACCAATGGTGAAGAAGGATTTGAGAGTAAAAGGTTTACTATCTCGTCTCTTGCATGAAAAAGTGTTTCTGGTTTTTTAGAAAGTGCAAGTATTTCGTTTACAGAACTTCCGAACAACAACATAGCTACGCAAAGAAAAAACGTCGAGAAGAGAAATGACTTTTTCAATTTTAATCACCAATGGCTCTGTAAAGATAAAATTCTTCTATGAGCTTGATACAGTACATATCTCTCTCATATCCCAAAGATGATATTTGATTTGACACATTTTTGACCTCGTCAATGGTGCGCTTGCCAGCGAGGTAATCGCTATAAACTTTTGAATATAACTTAAAAAGTTTTGATAATTCATTATCATAAGCTTTTACAGATTTGGAGAGTATATGAATGTCCCTGAAATAGCGGCGCTTTTCTATGTCGAGAAGATTCCTGCTCTCCTTCTTGATTTTTGGACTCCAATCGTAATTCAAAGAAACTTTAAACTCTAATTGTTTAGATGAGTTCGAAAAATCCATGCTTCCATTTATTGAAAAATCTGAATCTTCAATTTGTGGTTTTGGGAAAGTGATTGGTGTGTAATTTTCAGGAATTTTTGGAATTTCTAATGTTGGGAATTTGAGATTAGAAATTTGTATGCCAAGAAGTGTGTTGATCATCTGAACATCGTAAGTGTACCTTGATTTCAAAAGATAAGTTTCAGTTTCGTTCTTTAAAGAAGTCGCTTCAGATGATAGCTGGCTTATCGTTCTTGCATTGCGATAAGCGTCAAAGAAAAGATCGATGATCTTTATTTTGAGCTTTATTTTTTTGTTGATATGTTCATAAAGTATGTTATTTGATGCGCGTTGATATGCAAATGGATCGAAAGTTGCGAAAAGCCTTATTTTCTCATTTGAAAGATTGACGCCAATTTTTAAAGATTTGGATACTTCGATTTTTGTAGTCGCCGTACCAGCAAGAGAGGTTGGTAATAACAAAGAACCTCCGAGATCGACACTCCAACCACTTATACCTGATACCGTTGAAAGCGATTGCGCATAGTCAATATTTGATATGTTATTGACAAGGGATAAAAGTTCGTCGATTGTCTGTCCAAAGAAAACAACAAAGGAAAGCACGAGCATTCCTGAAAAAACAATTGTTTTCTTCATTTTTTCACCCTTTCCAATGCTTCTTTCATATCTAAAGTATACCACCAAGGGAAGCTATAGAATTAGCAATCGACAATAGTGAATTTTCAACGTGTCATTTGACAGGAGTATGAACTTTTGCAATCGGAGAACTTTTTTGCCGTTTTACAAAGCTCTTGATGAGTTGATCATTGACTTGGCTATTTCTACGTCGCGATCGATCGCTTTTTTAAGCTCTGAAAGACTTGAAAATTTGATCTCAGGCCGTATGTAATGAAGAAGCTCAATTTTTAAATTTCGATCCAACAGATTCAACTGTTTTTCGATAAAATGTACTTCATAGGTTACTTTTCCATTTTCATTAGTTGTTGGTCTTGTTCCGATGTTCATAACACCATGAAAAAGCTCACCATCGATCATCGATCTTACAATATATACTCCGAACTTTGGAATCAAAAGCGGATATTCTGGCCGTTTCAAATTGGCTGTTGGAAATCCTATCTTTGTTCCGATCCCGCGTTCTTGGAAAACTTCACCCGTGATAGCGAAGTATCTCCCCAAATATGCTGAAGCCACTTCGGGTCTTCCTGCCTTTAGCTCATATCGTATCAAACTGCTACTAACACGATTTCCGTGCTTTACGATTTTAGGAATGATTGTGACTTCGAAGCCCTCACGTTTTCCGATCTCAGCCAGCATTTCAGCATTTCCTTTTGCGCCTTTGCCAAATTTGAAATCATGACCGATGTATACAGAGCGAATGTTCAAATCATCAACCAGCATTTTTACAAACTCAGTAGCGTTCATTTGAAAGATGTCACGTAGATCCTTGATGATGATTTCATCAATTCCATGATATTTAAGCAATTTGGCCCTTTCTAAAGGTGTCGTCAGCAAACCATAGAAATTGTCTGGCTCAACAAGTGCTTTATATGGAAGAGCGAAAACAAAAGCAGTTGCCCTCAAATTGGATTTTTTTGCGTATTCAACCATTTTTTTTACAATGTAAGCATGCCCAACATGGACACCATCAAAGACACCGATCGTTATTGCTCTCAAATGAACACCTTCTTAGGACGCAAGATGATCTCTTGTTTTCCAAGCCTTTTAAGGGTTGGAATATATGTGGATTTTCTTTCACTCACAGCAATTGAAATGAACTTTCCTGTTGGTTCTATAATTCTAACTAATTCTTTTTTACCGAATTCATCAAAACTCTTTATTCCTTCAACAGTTACGGGCTGTCCATTCAAGACGGAATTTACTGCTTCTTCAGTGATAATAACGGTAGGGAAAAGGGAATTTGTTATTTCTTCAAGAGTTATAAAGTCGTGATCTTCCAGGTGATCTGTTTTATAGACGTCAATGGCACCTTCCACGTCAAAATTTCCTATTCGGATTCTCCGAAGTTTGTAAGCTATTGCGCCACATCCCAAACTCATTCCAAGATCACGGCAAAGTGCTCTGATATATGTTCCTTCCGATACAACTGCCACAAAATGAACATATGGAATATCAATTTTTAAGATATCGATAAGATGGATTTTGACACGCTTAGGAGGCATCGTGATAATTTTCCCGGCACGTGCCAATTTGTAAAGACGTGTACCATTGTATTTTTTGGAAGAGTACATGGGTGGAACTTGATCGTATTCGCCAACAAAAGAATTCAAGACTTCGCGAATGGATTTTTCATCAACGGTACAAGGATGTTTCTCAACGATCTTTCCATTTTTATCAAAAGTGTCGGTGACGACTCCTAATTTGGCAACGACCTCGTAAGTTTTATCCATATGTAAAAGGTATTCCAATAGACGTGTAGCACTTCCCACTCCGATGAGCAGTAATCCGGTTGCGAATGGATCAAGAGTACCAGAGTGCCCCACACGTTTTGTAAGGGTAAGCCTTCTTACCCGATCTACAACATCATGAGATGTTGGCCCGGAAGGCTTATCGACTTTTAGAATTCCGTTTCTCATTTTCGATTTTCTTGAAAAGTTTGTCTAATTCGAAGGCCTTCTCTATTCCCTTATCGTGTACTAAGGTAAGTTCAGGCGCTTTAAATGTTCTGATATGCTTTGCGACTTTTGTTTTGAAATAACCCTTTGCATTCTCAAGGATTTTAAAGATCCCTTCATTCTTTTTCGCATTTTTTTCAAAAACGCTAAAATATACACGTGCATATCTATAATCCTTGGAAAGTTCCACCCTTGTTACCGATACTATTCCTTCAATACGCGGATCTTTCATATTTTTAAGAGCCTCGGAAATGACTTTAACCATTTCTGACTCCATCATTTCTCTTTTATACATGCCCATTTGTGTACAACTCCTCTATCTGAAGGTTTGGCGTACGAATTATATCACAGGATGTGCATTTCACCTGAAAAGTAGATTTATATATAATTATAATAAAGAGAGCTTTAAAAAGTGGAAAAGCAAGAGTGTCAAATAGCATGGTCAATATACCCAAAAAGCAGAAATAGACGTCTTACTTGTTTACGATTTTAGAATACTTTTCGATAAACTTATCTATGCGCGCTTTTGTATCTTTCAAATGCTTGACATACAAATGCAGATAGTTTTCTCCTTCGGCTGTGATCTTATAAACACGACGCGGGGCTCCCACACCAGTAGTATTCCATTCAGAGACGACAATTCCTTTTGCTTCCATTTGTCGAAGTATTCTATATAGGGTTCCCATTTGCCCTATCCCACTAAATTCAACATCAAATTCACCGAGTGATCTGGTGAGATCATAACCATGAGCAGGTGCTTTTGAAAGTAATAACAATACATATCCTTCAATCCATTGACTTGATTTGAAACCCCTCCCTCTTTCACAACCTCGCCCCATACCATGTCTCGGCACAAATCTCACCCTTTCGTTAAAATTGGAAGGAATATTTTGAACTCAGAGCCAACGCCTTCTTCACTTGAAACTTCAATACGACCCTTGTGTTTTTCTATGATCATTCTTACAATCGAAAGACCTAAACCTGTGCCTCCGACTTTTCTTGAACGTGCTTTATCCACTCTGTAAAAGCGATCAAATAACCTTGGAATGGAATTAGCCGGTATGCCTGGCCCTGTGTCTTTGATGCTTAAAGTGCATTCTTTTTCGCTAACATCACATAATAGTTCAACATGTTTTTCGCCTTTTTCCTTTTGTGATGTGTACTTTATGGCATTATCTGTAAGATTGAGAATAGCTTGAACCAACCTATCGAAGTCTCCGTTAACGACAACACCTGAATCACAAGAAATCTTGACATCAACGCCTAAACTTTCAGCCATAGGTTTTACTATTCTTGAAACGTACTTGATTACTTCATCTATTTCAACTTCTTCGAAATTGAATACAGCTTTACCTTCCTCTATCTTTTGAAGATCTAAAAGATCGTTTATCAGTCTACCCATTCTCGCCGATTCAGCCTCTATTATGTTCAAAAAGTGCTTTGCGGTTTCTAAATCCGAAAAATCGTCATCAAGCAATGTTTCTGCATACCCATGAATAGACGTTAAGGGCGTTTTGAGCTCATGAGAAACATTTGATATAAACTCTCTCCTTGCACTGTCAAGCTCTCGTTCTTTGGTTATGTCTTTTATAAGTATTATTAGAACTTCCTCTTTTTTGCTCAAAATGACAGGTATGGCATCACATTTTACAAAACGCTTTTTAGGATAGATGATAGATATCTCGGTTGAGTCACTTTTAAACGACTTGAGATTTTTATCGGCGAAACTTAAGAGTTCGTAATTATCCACCAACTCTACGAGTTTTTTCCCATCAGATTTTTCTTCCTTTATTCCAAATAATTCACGTGCAGCTGAGTTGTCCATCAATATTCTACCAGATCTATCAAGTATTATTATTCCATCACTAATATTCTGGAGGATAATACGCATGTTTTCACGGCTGTGTATTGCTTCTTCGTATTTACCCTCCAGATCGCGCTTCATATCTTTGAGCACGTCGAGAACTTTTATTATTGGTACATCTTTACCAGCTATCGCACGTGAAACATCTTTGAGAATACGTTTGGCTTTAACGAGCTCAAGATATGAGATTAGCGCAAGTACAACACTACCGGCTGCAACGGCCACCAATACTGTTACCCAGATCGTGAACTATCAGTCCTCGCTTCCTGGGTCTTTGAATTTGTATCCCTTTCCTCTAACTGTGATAATGTATTTGGGATTTGATGCATCTTCTTCGATTTTGGTTCTCAGTCTTCTTATGTGGACGTCTACGGTACGCGTATCTCCGTAATAATCGTATCCCCAAAGAGTATCAAGTAATACATCTCTGCTGAAAACTTTACTTTTGTTCTCGGCCAAAAATCTGAGGAGATCGAACTCCAAGGGTGTTAGGTTCACGAGAGTTCCCCTGACTTTAACTTCGTATTTTTCTAAGTCTATTTCCAGATCTTTGGCGGTGATCTTTTTTGGCTTTTCCTCACTTTTCTTAAGAGCTTGATCTGTTCTTCTGAAAATTGCTTTTATTCGTGCAAGAAGTTCTCTTACACTGAAAGGCTTCGTTATGTAGTCATCGGCACCAAGCTCGAGACCAAGAACTCTATCGAATTCTTCTCCCTTTGCGGTTAAAAATATCACAGGCTTATCTCTATTTTTATCGCCGCTTCTTAAGGTTCTTACGAGTTCAAATCCATCCATTCCTGGAAGCATGACGTCAATTATAAAGAGATCTATGTCGCTCTCGTTTATCATTTCAAGAGCTTTTTCTGCGTCATAAGCTTTGATGACGTCATACCCTTCCTTCTTGAGATTGTAGCTGACAAGCTCCACTATTGATGGCTCGTCGTCAACAACCAATATCCGCTTTTTTGCCACTTCTAATCCCTCCTTGATTCTTTATCTTTTCACAAACTCCACATACTTCACATTCTCCGATTTGACAATCGGGATATGTTCTGAATTTAAATGCCATTTCATTCTGAAAAGTCAAAAATGACTTATTCATAACGTTTATGTAGCTCCAACTTCGATTTGGATTCCAAAGCTTCTCCACACTTTTTAGGGCTTCAAAGGGCTTGTTAACACTTACAAGTTCTTTGGAAAGTTCAGGAGTTGCGGTGGAAATTATCCACTGGATTCTCGCTAACCTTACACTTTCAAATTTAGCCCTTACATGCATTTTTCCAAATGCAGAACTAAGATAATGTTGACGCTGCTTAAGATCACTTACTTCCAGCATTTTAAAGTCTTCAAAAGGGGTCCACGGCTTGGGAATAAAAGGGTTGAGACTCACATAAGGAAATATTCCATTAGCCCTGACATTTTTAACAATATCGATTATACCATCAAGATCCTCCCGTTTTTCTCCAGGAAGACCGTAAATGAAATACATTTTTACTCTCTTTAATCCGAATTTTTTGATGTATTGAATGGCTTGATCAATATCTCTATCTGATATCTTCTTGTTGATTAAGTCTCTTATACGTTGTGTTCCGGCCTCAGGGGCGAGTGTGATCTCACGATCTCCAAGAGTTACAAGAGTGTCGATTAAATGTGGAGTTATGGAATCAAGCCTCAGAGACGAAACACTCAAACTTTTGGCTTTACCTTTGATCCATTCTAAAAGCTCATATAAGTAGGGATAATCTGAAACTGTTGCTGCAACTAACCCTACATTTTGGGTGTACTTAAGACCAATAGATATTCTGCTTTTAACTTCTTCCAATTCCATGTACCGCGCAGGTCTATAAACATAGCCAGCTACACAAAACCTGCATCCACGCGTACAACCACGCTCTATCTCCACTAAATATCTTTTGCCAAATGCACCCTCGGGAGATAAAAAGAAAGACTCCGCCAATGAATTCCCTATATTTTTCAACTTCGAAAGTTTCACGGATCTAACACCAAGTATTGGTATCGACAGACATGACATTTCCGAGAGTTTTTCCAGGAGCTTTTCGCCACGTATACCTTGTGTCCAAAAAGAGTATATTTTTTCAAAAAACTCCGGACATCCCTCTATTTCACCGTGAAAGATCACATCAGCTATAGCCCACAAAGAATTGGGGTTGAAAAAAGTCATTGCCCCTCCCACGATCACAAATGGGTTTCCATTTCTTTCATGTGAGGAAGCACTAATATGGCTTTTTTGGAATATACTTAAAACATTCAAAACGTCCGACTCGAATGAAATTGAAAAAGCCCATATATTAAAATCAGACAGTGGCCTGTTGTGTTCTATGGATCTCAATTGCAAATTTTTATCATATACAAAACGTTCACACGCAAATCCACTACGAGACAGCATTGCGTACACTGCATTGAATCCAAGATTAGCAATTGCTGAGCTGTAATCATTCGGGAAGATCAACGCAACTGATAGTCCACCGCCTGTTTTAATGAGGGCCTTTTCAGCCGTTTTCTGCTGCAACATTGCCCTCATTAACGCCATGACTTTTATGACCGCTATCTACATTATCTACAGTTATACTGTTACCTTTAAGCAAGCGACTGAGTTCTTCGCCTCCTATTGTTTCTTTCTCTAAAAGGATTTTAGCTATGTCGTCCATTTTATCCCGATATTCCAGCAAAATCTCTTTGGCGCGGGAGTAACATTGACTAACTATGATTTTAACCTGTCTGTCTATTTCCGAGGCGGTTTCTTCACTGTAATTTTTCATTCGGGAGAGCTGTTTCCCGAGAAAGACTTCTTCTTCTTCTTCTCCCCACGCAATTGGTCCAATGTTTTCACTCATTCCGTATTTGCATACCATGTTCCTTGCTATTTTTGTGGCTCTTTCGATGTCGTTGGAAGCTCCTGTTGTAATTTCATTGAATACGATTTCTTCTGCAGCACGTCCGCCAAGTAATCCGCTGATTTTATCCAGAATTTCGTCTTTAGACATTAAGTATTTATCCTGAAGCGGAAGTTGTAGCGTAAAGCCAAGTGCGTGCATTCCACGTGGTATTATCGAAATTTTGTGAACTGGATCGGCGTTTGGAAGTACCACACCAACGATCGCATGACCAATTTCATGATAAGCTACTATCTTGCGTTCCTTGTCACTTACGATTTTTGACTTTCTTTCCGGACCGGCTATGACCCTGTCAATTGCTTCCTCAAAATCGTTGAATTCTATCTGCCTTTTTTTTCTTTGAGCCGCGAGTAAAGCAGCTTCGTTAACAAGGTTTTCGAGGTCGGCTCCAACAAACCCTGGGGTCCTCTGTGCTAAAACTTTTGGATCGACGTTTCTATCTATAGGCTTCCCACGCATGTGGACTCGCAATATTGCTTCTCTCCCATTTATATCTGGTGGATCTACGAGAATTTTCTTATCAAACCTTCCAGGCCTTAAAAGAGCACTATCGAGTATGTCTGGCCGATTTGTTGCTGCCATAACGATCACCGCGGTATCCTGATCAAAGCCGTCCATTTCTACGAGAAGTTGGTTTAGAGTTTGTTCTCTCTCGTCATGGCCACCACCAAGTCCGGCACCTCTCTGACGACCAACTGCATCTATTTCGTCTATGAACACGATGGAAGGCTCATTTTGTTTAGCCTGAGTAAAAAGGTCCCTCACTCTCGCGGCACCAACACCCACAAAGAGTTCCACGAAGTCTGAGCCGCTTATATGATAAAATGGAACATTTGCTTCACCTGCCACGGCACGCGCAAGAAGAGTTTTACCGGTTCCGGGAGGTCCCACAAGAAGTATTCCTCTTGGCATCCTTGCTCCAAGTGTGTTGAAAGACTGTGGGTTCTTAAGAAATTCCACAACAGATTTCAATTCCTCTTTTGATTCTTCAACTCCTGCAACATCTTCAAAAGTTACTTTTTTCTCGTTGGAACTGTAGACTCTTGCAGGACTTTTTGTAAAAGTAAAAGCCTGAGAGCCTCCCCCGCCCATACGTTTCATGAGGAACCAGAAGAATAAGAAAAAGAGTGCTAATGGTATAATGGTTCCCAATACGTTGAGCCATACTGAAGCGTTGCCCGATTGTTTTGCAACAACCGTTATATTTTTGGAGTACATTTTTTCCACAAATTGACTGCTTGTGATCAACCACGGTGCATACAGTTGATACTTTCCCTCGTTAGTTATAACTGTGGTATTCCCGTCACTATTTACAATTACTTCTTTTATTGGTGATGGATTTTCTTCAACCATCGATAAGAACTTCGTAAAACCAATTTGAACAACGGGAGTAGGTGCCTGCCACATATTCCTCACAAGAAAAAATATGAGGATCAGTATCAGTGTGTAAAGCATAAATGATTTCCAATTTGGACCAATTGGTTTGTAATTCTTAGGCATGTTTTTAAAAATTACCTCCTTCCCGAGTAAGTAACAAAACCTTGTGTGTGGTTTTTGTTACTTTAAAATCTTCGGGTATCATTATTCCAACAATCCAGATTATCTTACCATTTTTCTGGGAAACTATAGGAAATTTTCTTCTCAAAGAAATAGAAAGCTTTCGATCTTTCAAAATCGAAAGCACAGTCTTGTGCCCCTTCATTCCAAGAGGAACTATCTTTTCACCAACTCTCGGCGCTCTTAGAAAGAGTGGAAATTCCACTTTTTCAGCATCCAAAACAGCGACTTTTTTTGCATCGCCAAGGTAACCATTAAAAGTTTCAATTCTTGCCTGCACTTTCAGTGATAGTTCCGCTATTTCGACTTCTCCAGGTACATTTAGTTCGATAGGTTCTGCCCACCTCATGGTCTGAACTTTTGTACCGAGTGAAAATGCATCCCGTGTTTTTAAAGCGTATATTCCATTACCGAGGTTAAGCTCACCTTCTCCGAATTTATTTATCAGATTGACTGTTGAGTCAATCTTCTCGCGAGAAATCCTGATGTTCAAATGCCTGAAGCACTTTTTGACAAGTTCAGACTGTAAGAGATGTTCCTTACCAACGAGATCCTTTATTGAAAAAGTTATTCTGTCCTTTGTTGCGATGGAATTTTCAAATATCCTTAGAACTTTATCATTGACAAAGTCTTGATATTCACGAAGTACTTCTGTAACTTCCAACACCTTACTTTCGATTTCCGGACAGAATTTCTTTTTCACGATTGGAATAAGAACATGTCTCACTTTGTTTCGAGTGTAGCGTATATCGAAATTCGTTTTGTCCTCAAAGAACTTAACTCTCTTTATTGTAACATATTCTCGGATTGTTTTTTCATCAAAGTTCAAAAAAGGTTTTATATAAGATCCATTTCTCGGTCGCATACCAATCAATCCGCCTATGCCACTTCCTCTGAAAAGCCTGATGAAGAAATTTTCTGCTAAATCGGAAAGGTGGTGTGCTGTGGCAATCTTATTGGCTTTGAATCTTCTCATTGTATCTTCGAAAAATTTGTACCGCACGACGCGCGCAGCTTCTTCAACTGACATCCCTTTGTGGCACTTTTTGTATTCTGGAACATTTCTCGATTCGATTAGACATTCCATCCCGAGTTCTCTTGCCATTTTGCAGATCGCCGGTCCTTCTTTTGCTGCTTCAGGGCGTATCATATGGTTGAGGTGTGCAACCACAAATTCAGCTTTTAATTCGGACTTTAGAGCAGCTAATGCGTACATCATGGCAATTGAGTCTACACCTCCAGAAACGGCAAGTATTATACGATCTCCCGGCATCACGAGTTCCTCTTTTTTCACAAACTTTAGAAGTTTATATTCGAACTCGTTGAGATTCATTAGTCACCTTCCTCCTCTTACATACATACAAAAAGCAAACCCAGAGTAAAACTCTGGGTTCTGGAGCCAGCGTAGGGACTCGAACCCTAGACCTACTCATTACGAATGAGTTGCTCTACCAACTGAGCTACGCTGGCAATGGGCTTTGACGTGAGAATTATACTACACGGGTAATTTTCAGTCAAGGCATCACGGGCATGGATTCTTTTTCATGTAAATTTTTTATGAGTGGGATTGTGCGGTGAGTGGAGTTGCCAGAGCGGGATTGCACTGTGTGCAATATCTTTCCCGCTTTCCTGATCGAAACGAAGTTGAGAGCAACATTTTTTCCACTTTCACGACCATGCTGGGAGTTCCTGTGGAACTCATCTTTCCAGCATTCTTGCTTGAGGCGGTAGCCGAGAAGCGGCAGCCGCGACCAATATCTTTCGCACTTCCATGTCCGTTCTACTGTATTTTGTAGGGCGCGAAGGCGCAAGCGGTAGCTGAGAGTCAACTCGTGTGCTTGACTTGTAAAACTTCGTATGGTAAAATCTTTTTGTCTTTGAAAGATATAGACCTGTTAGCTCAGCTGGTAGAGCACTTGACTTTTAATCAAGGGGCCGCGGGTTCGAATCCCGCACGGGTCACCAAAGAGCGCGAGGGTGGCGGAATTGGCAGACGCGCTGGACTTAGGATCCAGTGGGGAAACCCGTGTGGGTTCAAGTCCCACCTCTCGCACCAATAAACAAGCGGGAATAGCTCAGTGGTAGAGCGTCTGCTTGCCAAGCAGAAGGTCGCGGGTTCAATCCCCGTTTCCCGCTCCATTTTTAATTAAGGAGGCAGGTGTAGCTTCAGTAGGATAGAGCGCCGCCTTGGTAAGGCGGAGGTCATGGGTTCGAATCCCATCACCTGCTCCAGTGTTGGTTAGGGCAGTAATTGTGCCCTATTGTTTGTGTGGGAAACATTTTATGGTAAAATATTTTGGGGGGCGAAATGGTTTCGACGGGGTGTATGAGCTGTGAAAAGCGAGCCGAGGGTGCCTACCTCCTCGTGAAAAAGGTTGGGTAGAAAATAAACGTCAAACCAAATTACGCACTTGCTGCTTAATAGATAAGCAGCCACTTTCCGTTCTTTGATCAGAGGAACGGTAAAAGTGTCAAACATCTGATCTTACCCAATCAGAGATGCTCTCGTCTGGTTTGGGGAATTCAAGAGAGCTAAGGTGGTTTGTACCGTGTCCATGCGGGCCAAACCGCGACTTTAAAACATGGACTGCGCTCGGAGAAATTCACTGCGCGTGCATCTCGGACATGGGTTCGATTCCCATCGCCTCCACCAGAGTAACATAGTTAATATAAGGGTTCGAATATGATAAAAAAACACCCCCTCAAAATGAGGGGGTATCTTTCACACTTAATAATCACACTTTTTGCAATTTTTTAATTTACGCGGCGTTTTTGGCTTTCGACGGAGCTATAATCTTAATCCAGTCTTGCCAAAATGCTTGTTGAGGTATTTGACAAGCGCATCAATCGCCCATCCAAGCGCCCAGTCTATAACAGGGTCAAACGTTTTTTCAACGCCTTCTGGTATAAGCCCATCTGCGACCAGTTTAGCTTCAAACACATCTATCGCTTTTTGGCGTTTGGCGTCGCCTTTCTCGGTTGTAGCGCTCGCTTCTACCATCGCCACGGCTTGAACGAGTAACGTTTTCGCTTTGCTCCACCATCCAGGGAGTACCCAGTTGAGCACCCAGTCGATCACGCCGAACGCATCCTTAACTACTTTAGATATATCCATTCCTTACCACCTCCAATTTAATTCGAGCGTTACCGCTTTGCTTGTTACTATCAAGTACTGGTGAGAATAATTCATAATCGCCCCGTAAAACATAAGCAAATCTCCAGGGGACGAAATCATAAAATCGAAATCCAGCCAGTCACATAACAGTTTGAAGTTGGTGTTACTATCTCCGAGTTTGTGCCTGTGAAACGGATCAACTTGATCCAATTTCTTCTGAGTTAGTCCTGGAGCGAATACCGGCATTTGCCACCCGTTGGAAGCGACAGCTATAGAATTCAAAATAGCTCCCGTGTATATCAACTGTGAGCCGTCGCTCATCGGAGACATCCACACGCTGTATGCAACTAATAACCCGATAATGATATTTGCCATAATTTCACCTCGCATAAAAAACGGGCTCGTAAATCGCCCGTAGAAGCTATAAAATAATTCGTGATGAAAATTACACTCACAAAATATGAACTCTTCTAAAAACGCCGTTTTTGTGCTTTATTCTTCTGGCTTATCAATTTCTTCGTACAAATCGCTTATCTTTGCCAGCACGTTGTTGAATTTCTCGTTTTTCACTTC
>Ga0256840_1000813_pt1 | contig 31093 bp, 34 predicted proteins | sample 355202metaG_FD_185969 | JGI IMG/M metagenome (GOLD analysis project Ga0256840, IMG submission 185969) | Hydrothermal vent microbial communities from Mid Atlantic Ridge, Atlantic Ocean - 355-202 | ecosystem: Environmental > Aquatic > Marine > Hydrothermal vents | place: Atlantic Ocean: Mid... | reverse complement strand
TATAATCCTGATACATTAAATATTGGTGCCATGGTAGAGTGGTTATACAGCGGTCTGCAACACCGTATACAGCGGTTCGAGCCCGCTTGGCACCTCCATGTAGACATTAACGATTAAACTTTTTACCTGTTATGGTAATTGATAGCTTACTTGAGCTAAAGTTTATGATAAAATTTTTCAAAAAGACACGGGTTATAAGTCATAAAACTCGTGTTTTTTTGTGTTTTAAAGATGAAAATAAGGTTGATTTTAGTATTTTAGGGGGTAAAAAGTTAGTATTTTTTAGAACTTAAAAATTTAATTTCTCTCTAATTTTTCTCTTTGTAATATACAAATATAGTCGAAATACTAGTAACTAATGTTAGACATTAAAATAAGTATGTTAGAACTAATAGATTAATCATAATAATTTACTTATTTAGATTTGTAGTTAGTATAATAAGTAATATTTACTTATAGAATTATTTATGAAATTAAAAACTATCTATGATATAGATGTTAAAAATGAGGATTATGAATATAATTTTCAAACTGAATTAACAAATAAATTAGATTCTGTTGAGTGAGATTTTTCTCAAAATATAATTAATGAAATATTATTATGGAAAGTTAATAGATATAGTTTATTAGATGAAAATACATTAAAAAAACTTAATTCTATAGAAAAATATTCAATAATATTAGATGAAAAATTAACGGTTGATTTATTAAATGATTTACTAAATACGAAGTGAATTAAAATAGCAATGGCTTCAACTATTTTAAGGTTTAAAAACCCTAATATTTATCAAATTATAGACCAAAGAGTTTATAGATTTATTTATTGAAATATATGATATAGAACTATTTGATTAAAAAATGAAGAGATAATTGAAATATATATAAAGTACCTTAATGATTTAAAAGATATTTGTTTAAAATATGAAATAGATTTTACTGATTCAGATAGAATTTTATATGCTTTAGATAAAAAATTAAATAAGGAGTTTAAAATTAAGTATTAATTTTTAATATATATATTTGTGAAAATGCAATTAACAGAAAAACAATTAGATGAATTTAAAGAATTATATTATAAACAATTTTGAGTCGAATTAACTAATGCAGAGGCTTTAGATTACTGATTAAGATTAGTTAATCTAGTCAAAATAATTACTACTGATAATGAAAAATAATGATATTTCTACCAATTAAACCTAAGTTTGTAAATAAAATATTATCTTGAGAAAAGAAAGTAGAATTTAGAAAAACTACTTTTTTAAAAAATGATGATAAATTATGTTTAATGTATTCAAGTTATCCTATAAAAAAGATAGTTTGATATTTTAAGTATGAATTAGATATTATAAATTCAAAAGATGTTTATAATAAGTATTGAAAAATTTGATGAATAGATAAAGAAAGTTTAGATGAATATTATAAAAATAAAGATTTTTCTTGTGTTTTAATAATAAAAGAATTATTTAAAATAGATGAAAAAAATGTAGTAGATATTTTTCCTTGATTAAAAATACCACAAGCATTTTGTTATTTATCAGAAGAACAAAAGAAAATTATTTTAAAATAAAATGGCTGTTATTAGGTGCTTACATCTGATTTATTTATTTTGTATATAAACCTTGATATAAAATAGAAAAATAAGTTGATTTGTTAAGAAAAAAACATATTCTATGAGTAGAATTGAGTAGTTTTTAATAAAAATATTATGTCACAAATTATCTCTACTGAAGATAAAAAATTATTAACAATAAAAGAAGTTTCTGAATTATTGAATACTTCATATTCAACATTAAGGAGATGGGACGAATCTTGAAAATTAGAATCTATTAGAATTTGAACTACTCATAGAAAATATAATTTAGATGATATTCAAAAAGTGATAAATTCAAATTATAAAGAAGAAAAAAGTAATAATAAATTTAAGTTTATTGATTTATTCGCCTGAATAGGTGGTTTTCATGTAGCTTTTCATAATTTATGATGAAAATGTGTGTCTTCTTGTGAAATAGATAAAAATGCGAGAAATACTTATGAATTTAATTTTAAACCTAAAAATAAAGAACTTTTTGATAATTGATATTTTTTCGAAGATGTTACAAAATTAAAAGGAGATGAAGTTTTAGACCACGATATTTTATGTTGATGATTTCCGTGTCAAGCATTTAGTATAGCTTGAAATCAAAAATGATTTGAAGATGATAGATGAAATTTGTTTTTTGATGTAGCTAGAATAGTAAAAAAGAAAAAACCAAAAGTAGTTTTTTTAGAAAATGTTAAAAATTTAACATCTCACGATAAATGAAATACTTTTAATGTTATACTAGATACTTTAAAAAATCTTTGATATCATGTTAAATTTCAAGTTTTAAATACTTATGAATATTGAAATGTTCCTCAAAATAGAGAAAGAATTTATATAGTATGATTTAAAGATAAAAAATCTTATAATAATTTTGAGTTTCCTTGAAAAATAAATTTAGATAAGAAAATTACAGATTTATTAGAAAAAAATGTTGAAAATACATTCTATTATAATTGAAAATCTTTATATGATAGAATTAAAGATGATGTAACTAATAAAAACACAGCTTATCAATGGAGAAGACAATATGTAAGAGAAAATAAAAAATGACTTGTTCCTACTTTAACTGCAAATATGTGAACTTGATGACATAATGTTCCTATTATTTTAGTTGATGATTGAATAAGAAAATTAACACCTAAAGAATGTATAAGATTTCAGTGATACCCAGAAGATTATAAATTTCCTTCAATATCAAACTGACAACAATATAAACAAGCGTGAAATAGTGTATCAGTTCCAGTTATACAAAGGATTTGAGAAAATATAATAAAATCTCTTTGAATTTAATCAAAGAGATTTTTTATTTATTCGAAAATATATTATTAATTTTTTCTAATCAGTATTGATTTATATCGAAATCATTACTTTCAATTTTTTCTAAAAAATTTATTTCTTCAGTATCTACATCTAAATCAAAAACTATACATAAATCTTTTTCACTCCATTTTTTAGCTTTTAATCTTAATTCTAATCTTTTTTTAGCTTTGTATACTTTTGTATATCAATATTCTTTATCTAAAAATCAATCTATAAACACTGATTGTGATTCTTTTTCTCATCTTTTTTTACTACTTCTGTCATAATCAACTTCTGTATTATTAAGATTTTCAAGTAATACTTCCATTCATAATAAATATAGTTTTGTTCATCATCTTATAAGAATAAAATAATAAATATTATCTAATTTGTGTTTTGTTTTTATTTCTTGTAATTTGTTTTGATAAATTCATAACCAATCATTTTTAATAGTATCGTATTGCTTATTTTTAAATAAATCATCTAGTATATTTCAAGTATCTTTGAATTTTTGAGCTAGTGAAGTTTCTCATGAATCTCAATTTGTTAAAAATCAGTCATCATCTACAGCGCTTGATAACATTTTTACATCAGCTCACCATTTTTCAGATTTATTTATTACATCTAAAGCAGTTGAACCAGCTCAAATTCAATGTATTCACATAGATTGTACTAACCATTGTTCTATATGTTCTTTTGGAATTTGAACGGGTAGTTTCTTTTGTCATACTATTCTTTCTGGTTGAGAAAAGAGAGATTTTTTTATAAAATATTCCATTATTGAAATAGATTTTTCATCAAAAAAGTTTAAAATTTCATCTTTTTGTAGTGGTCTTAATACAAAACTCATTTTAGGTAAGTTATTATTTAAATTCACTAAAGAATACTCTTACTTAGAGAAAACGCAAATATTTAAGTTTTCCTAAATATTTTATTAATTGATATACAAATAGTCGAAGTAGTAGTAACTAATGTTAGATATTAAATTTTTATACTTTAAATACATAATCTATGTGATAGAGAATTAAAAATATGAAATTAGTTGATTACAAAGCAGTTAGTATTAAAATAATCATTTGATTTAATACTAACTTTTTTAATTATGAATAAAAAATATGAAATATTTTGAAATAATATAGAATTATTATTTTCATCTCCAAATAAAGATGAATGAGATATAAATGAAGATTTTAATTATCATACAAAAATCTTTACAGTAACAAGATGAGTACAAGATTTATTTATATTAGATAGTGAGCAAGAGATAAAAATACAATTAATATTACACGATATAATTAAAAAATTAAATGATAAATCTAAAATAAAAAGATTAGATTATTTACAAAAATTGAAGATTAATAAAGAATTATGTTGGATTATTGATAATTGAGAAGATATTTGTTTATTGTTACCGAGTGAATATTAAATAAATATTAAAATTTAATATAAATTTAATGTTTACTGAATAGATAGAGTAGAATAGCTTAAAATATTTGTTTAAAAATCAAAAATATGTTAATATTTTAAAAATAAAAACAAATATTTAAAAATATGAATGAATGATTTTCTAATAATTATGAAAATAATAAGACTACTTCAGAAGAAATAAAGAATAATATTTCTTCTTTTGATAGTTCTGAGAATTTAGTAAAAGATAATTATTTAAGAAATGATAATAAGGAGTGAGCAAAAGAATTAGCAATTAAACAGTTAAATGAAGGTAATAATTTAAAAGAAAATTTAGAAATACAAGTTTTAAAAGAAACAAGAGAAGAGTTAGATAAAGAAGCAATGATAAATGAAGCAAAGATAATGCTTTATGAAAAACTATGAATAAATGAAAATCAAAATGATAACAGTAGTTTCGAAAATTTTGAAAAATGAATAGTAGATGAATTAGTTTTAAATAATTACGATTTAGCTATACAGGTTTGGGAAACAAATTGAAAAATAATACTTGATTGATTAAGTCAGTTAGCAAGTTGGGAATGATTAAAACAAGTAGCTAAGGCAATATGAGAGAGTTTCTGGAGTTTACTATCTTGAAATGCTTATGAAAAGTGAAAATCAGTAGCTGAATTGTGATTAATATGAACTTGAGTATGAGCTTGAGTTTATATATGAAAGAAATGAGTTAAATTATGAATCAAGGAAATATCTAAACTAAGAGTAAATAAGGAAAGAATTGTAGAATCTACAAAAATTAAAAATGTAATAAATGATACAAAAATTAATTTAGATAATATTATATCTAAAAAAGAATTAGATTTTAAAGATTTAGTTATTGAAGATATTGCTAAATTATGAAATAAAGAAAGAGTAAAGGCATGAAAAGAATTTTTATGAAAAGATATAACACCTAGTCAAGAAAATGCTATAATTAAGGCTCATGAGGTTTGAATTAATAGAGAATGAGCATGACTAAATAATTATACATTTAAAGAAAAATTAGAAAAAGTTAAAATATTAGATGATGCTTGATTTGATAAAAGTGATAGAAGAATACTATTAGAAAAATGAGTTTGTTGAAAAGAAGTAGATCTTAGTAATATAGATGATGTAGTTGAAAAATTATCTACTCTTGAAAAACTTGATATATCAGTAGCTAAAGAAATGATTGAAAAGTGATATTTAGATGATGTTATGAATAATTTTAATAGTTTTGATATAGATTCTATAGTTGATATTGTACCTAATCAAGATAAAATCATTAATTATTATAAAGATAGAAAAGCTTGATGAAAAACTACTTTAGAGTGAAATTATTGAACTTTTATAAGTGCAAGTAAATTCAAAATATGATGAAAGAATGCAAATGATATTGATTGATTCCGTTGTACACAAGATAAAATAAAATCATATACTAATGAAGACTTAATTTCTAAATGAGTAGATGTAAGTAATCCGGATATAAAAAAACAATTTGATGAATATGTAGAATATGTTTGAAATATTGAATTAAAAGTTAAAGAAATAATTAAGAAATCAGAAGATATATATGAAGAATTTAATACCTTACTTAAAGATGTTTGAGAATTATCAAAAGTTTCTGACCCCTGAACATATTTATTAAAAAATTGAAAGGTCTGAAATTGAGTTCACAATAATATTCCATTAAAAAAAGTTGATAGAATAATGGAAAAAGTATTAGCTCCGTGATTTTTTGATTGAAATTTAAATAAACTTTGAGATATTGTTAGGTGAACTTTAGAATTTGATAAAATATGAGATTTATATAAGTGATTATATATACTAATGGAAAGTTGAATAATCTCGAGAAAATGATGAAAGATTTTAATAAAAGATAATATTTGAAATATCAAATGAGTTAATGTACATCCTCATTGATTTAAAAATATTAATTCTTCAATTAAAATATCGGATAACTCCTTAGTTGAATTACAATTTCAATTAAAGAGTATAATGGAAGCAACAAATATTTGAATTGATTTAAGAAAATGAACTGTAGGAAAAATAGGGTTTACAAAACAAGATTTTAGTGTAAAATGGGATTGAAAACCAAATTGTGAATTACCAAGGAATGATAATTTAATAATTTGACATGATATACTTGAATTATGGAGAACAATTCCAAATTCAACAAATAAAAAAGAATTATTAGAGTTAAAAAATAAATTAAATAATTTATTAAAAGAAATATATAAACAAGCTTGAGATAAAGCCCTTTAATATTAATTAATGATTATGTTAGAAAATATAGAAAATAATGAAATATCATCAGAAAATAATGAGGAAATAACTTATTATAATGGTGATTGTCAGCCTATACAAAAAATAGGGTATTATTTTTATAAGTATATAAATTGAAAACATGAAAAAGTGGATTTAGATAATTATACTTATGAAGATTTAGTAGAAATTGATAAAAATATATGGGAAAAAATGATTTTAGAAGAAGATAAAATACTTCTTGATGACAAAAAAATACTTAATGAAATAAAATTATCTTTATATCCAGAAGAAGTAGAAAAAAAGTTTTTATGATTAATTGAAAAATTAGATAATAAATCTACTATTTTAATAGCTTTAGATTTTATTAAAGAAAAACATAAATGACAATTTAGAAAGGAAAATACTCCATATTGGACACATTGTATTTTAACTTCCATTTATACAATAGAAAACTGATGAAATAATGAAGATATAATTGTTGCATTATTACATGATACGGTTGAAGATCAATATTATGAATGACTATATGAAGAAATCGAAGAATTATTTTGAAAAGAAGTTTTAGAAAAAGTTATAATATTATCAAAAGAAAGAAAAGGTGAAAGAATTAGTAATGGTGAATATTATGAATGAGTAATAAATAATGATTCTTGTTCTAGAATTAAATGAGCAGATAGATTATCTAATATATATTGATTATATTTTAGTGATAATAAGGTTTGGAATATGAAATATTTAAAAAAGACAAGAAATGAAATTTTTCCTATTATTGCTGAAAAATTTCCTGATTTAGCTTCTAGAATTAATGAAGCTATAAAGGTTTTAATAAAATATGGTTCAATTTCTGATGAACATAAAAAAAGAATAGAAGATTTATGAAAAATTATAGAATTAAAAGAAAAATTATAGAGAATGCTAAGAAAATACATTTTTTAAAGATTAAGTTTTATTAAATTAAGACTTAATCTTTTTTATATTCTCTTTATACAAGGAAAAACTAAGTTGATTTTTTAATATAAATCCTTATATTTCAAAGTACCACAAATTAAATAACTTGAGATAAAATATTTTGTCGTAAATAATAATATGAATTACTGGGTAATTAATACCTTGCTTAATCCATTTTTCATTATTATTTATGATTTTGGGTTATTTAATTTGTGGTGAATTCAAGTGTATTAATTATCCTTCATTCATTACCAAAAATCAAAGTAAGTAATAAAGAATAAGATAATATATTGAATATTACCTTATTTTTTTTATTTAAAATTTTTATGAACAATAAATTATATATTGTATCAATTGTGTTTTTTGTTATAGGAGTATTTACATTATTTTGATTAGAGGCATATACTTCATGAAATAAACAAGTTATATCTAACCCTTTAACTGGTTATATGTGATTAACTTCTATTTTAATATCAATAGCTATATGATTGTTTATTACTAATAATAAATTAGATAAACTTTTAAAAAATACTGAAGTTACAGAAGAAAAGTAGATTAAACAAGTAGTTATATATTAAGTTATATGACTACTTTGTTATTTTATAAACTAAACAATAATAATGTTAAAGAAAACTCTAATATGATTATTAAGTCTATTCTTAATAATTAATACATCATATTCTTATGATAATTATGAAAGTGATAAATTGGTAAATTGATATGATGAAATAATAAATATAAATATTTCTAAAGATTGAAAGAATATAATATATCAAGCGAAAAAAGATTGAAAATGGTTTATAGTAAAAAACTGAAAGGAAAGTAAAAAATATGATAAACAAATTTCGTGATTAGAAATATCTAGTGACTTTAAAAATTATTCTTATGAAATAATAAAAGAAAGAAAGATATATTTAATAGAATCTTGAGTAGAAAAAGATTACTGTAAAGATTTTGATGAACAGTTAGTTAATTATTATAATTGAGAAACACTTGTTTATTGTGCTACTCTTGGTAATTTATTCGCTTTTGAACCAAAATCAGAAACTTATAAATATTATTATGATTGAAAGGAAATTAATAATAAAGAATATAGAAATATAAAGAAATTAATACAAGAAAAATATAATATAGAAAATAGTAATAATTGTGATTATAAAAGTTCTTGAAAGAAACAAGAAGATTGATTTTATCACATACTAAAAAATTGAAAGTCTATTAAAACATTTGAAAATAATGTATCAGTTAAATGTTATGATAATTGAAATAAATACTATTATATTTATTCAAATAAATCTTTATTTAAAACAGAAATAGATAGTAAATATGATAATACTTACTTCACAATTGGTTATACATTAGTAGTTGATTGAAAAGAATATAATACAAAAACTAATATAAATTACCTTGCTTTCTATTCTAATTGAAACCATACAGCTTTTATATTAAAAGATTTAAATTATAATCAATTGTTATATGTAGATTGAAAATTAATAAAGAAATTATCAAATGAAAATAATTTATTTAATGGTTTTAAATTTTCACCAAACTGAAAAGAATATATGTTTTCATATGTTGTTAATCAATCTATTACATATTTAAATAGAAATTGAATTGAAATCGTTAATAATAAAGGTTTTAGATCCATTGACTTCAAATATTCTAAAAATTGAGATTATTTCTATATATTAGGTAAATATAAAAAAGAAGATTGAATACTTGAATTAGATAGATTATTTAAAAATTGAAATAAAGTATTATATTTTCTTGAAATAAATTTATTAAATAGAAATTCTTATACTAATGATAGTGATTATATTTTAGTAAAAGATTTTGGAAAAGAATCTATTATGAATTTAAGCAGTTTATGAAAAGTTGAGAAGAAAGTTAAAGAAAAATTAAGTAAAGAAGAATTTAATAAATTAGTTCATAAAAAGAAAGATTCTTTTAAAAATAAAATATATCAAAAATATTGAGAAGAAAAATTTAAGAGAAAAATACAAGATTTATATGATAAAAATCCAGAAAAAGTAAAAACTATACATATAAATATAGTTAAAAAAATTAAAAGTATTTTAAAAAATACAAAAATATCAGAAACTAAAAAAATAAATGATTTATGAAAATATTGAGCATTCTTAGAAATATTTAAAGATAGTTTATTAAATTATTCAATGTTTAAAGTAGAGTGAAATGATTTACTTAATGATGTGCTTAAAGATTTACTAAATTAATAATTTATAATTTAACCTTAAAACTATGAAGAAAATAATAATATTACTTATTTCTATATTTCTATTGTTTTCTTGTTGAAGTGAAGAAAGTATAGAATTAAGTAGTAATGAAAAACTTATATATTCATATTATGATAATATTGAAAATTGAGATTTTCAAAAAGCCTATGATTTAAAATTTGAACCTAGGTATACATTAGAAAAATTTAAAAATATATATTCATTCAATAATAATTTTGAAATGAATGTTATAAATTTCAAAAATATATGAGAAAATGAATATATTTTTAATATTAATATAAAAGAAGATAATGTTTGAACTGAAAGTTATGAAACAGTAATTGAAATAATTAATTGAAAAAAATTAAAGACAGTATCAGCTAAAAAACTTGATAATATAGCTGTAGTATTAATCGAAAAATCAGAAGAAAAAAAGAAAGAAAATTTATTAACATCTATGTTAGATTTTAGTAGTGATAATATAGATGAAAAAGATATTACATATGCTAGTTATATGAGAAAAGAAACTTATTGAGGTAATACTGAAATTAATTATTTATGAAAGAAAATTATATGTAATAATGGTATAATAAAAGTATCTTTTTGAACTTTTTTATGTGAGAGTGAAAAAAATAACTTTATATTATTATCTAATTGAAAAAAATTTAAATTTACTGATAATGATATACTTTTTGATATTTATAAAAATCAATATGTATATATTAATAAACTTGATAATTGATTATATTTAAATAATAAAAAAATAGATATTATAGATGAAGAAATTAATAGAAAATATTATACTTTAAAAATATCTAAATGAAAAGTGTATTATACGAAATGAAATTCTTTATATAGAGATTGAGAGAAAATATGAGATTCATTATATAAAAATAAATCTTGATATGTAGATATAAATAAATATTCATTATTTGATTGAGATAATTATTCTTATTTAGATGAAGATTATAATATAGTATTAAATTGAAAAATTATTAATAAACTTGATAAAAAATATAGATTATATAGAGGTATATATTTTGAACAATTAAGTTGAGATAAACTGTTATACACATTAGAACATAAATTATTTATAAATACTGATGAAATAAAAGATACAAAGAAAGTTGTAGAATATTGATATACTGTAGGGAATAATAGAAATAGATTTATAGATTGAGAAAATACAGCTTTTGTTAAATTTATAGATAAAAGTTTATATTTATATTTGAATTGAGAAATCATTGATACTCTTATTCCTAATAATACTGATGTATATAATATGATTTTAATAAATGATTTAAAATGAGATAAAATTATTTATAGTATTCTTTCAAAAAATAGAGTTATTACAAAATCAGTATGATTAAATAATTTTAGTTATAATATACCAATTGAAGATATTTCATATAAAAAAGAAAAAAAGGTAATTGATAATTATTTAATGAGTTTAAAAATTATTGATTGAAATCCAATTTATATATATGATAATAATTTATATATATGAGATATTATAAAAGACCCTTGAGTAAATAATTTAATATTATGAGAAATAAAGAAAAAATAATGCTCACATTTATATTAATCATATCTACAATATTCTCATATATTCTTGTAGAAAAATATGATTTTAAAATGAGAATGTTACTAAGATGTACTTGAATGTGATTTTATAGTTATTTTGATAATGAAATTTGAAAATGTAGTTGTTATTGATGATATGTTTTGAAAGAGAGAGTTTGTGTGAAAAAGTAATTATTAAATTACTATTAAAAGTATTGATTATATACATAGTAAAACATAGTAAATGATTATTCCTATATCAAAATTAATAAAACCCTAGTAAATTACTAGGGTTTTTATGTTTTTAATGGTATGTAATATTATTATATTACATAGTAAATATGTTTTTTAGTAATTTTTTGTATAATTAGAAAAATTACTAACCTAAAAAATATGTTTAATAAGAAAGTTATTATTACTTGAAGTTTTGGAACTTGAAAATCTACTATTATTTCATTATTAGAAAAAAATGATTTTCCAGTAATTAATGAAGTAGCTAGAAAAGAGTTAGATAGGTTATGATTATCAAGTGAAGATTTGATTTGAAAGGATTTAGAAGAATATCAATTAAATATTTTAAAATTACAAATAGAAGAAGAAAAAAGAAAACAATATTTTATTACAGATACAAGTTTAGTTGAAAACTTAGCATATTCACAAGATTTAGAAATATATTCAATGTTAGAGAAATTAGTTAAAAACAATTTATGAAAGTATGATTATATATTTTATTTTCCAATAGAAATAGATTTAGAAAATGATGAAAAAAGATATTTAGATATAGCATTTCAAAAATATATAGATGAAATGATTTTATCATTATATAAAAAATATTGATATGAATTAATAGTGATTAATAACCCAAAAAGAGAAATTAATGAAGTTTATGAAAGTTATATAAAAAGAAGTATAAATCATAGATATAAAACTATTTTAAACTTTTTAGTTACCTAAAAAATATTGAGGTACATAATTATAATATTACATTCTAAAAATAATAACTATGAGAGAAGAAATATTAGATATATCAAAATTTATTTATATAGATAATTATGATTTATGAGAAAAAGTTTATAGCCTTCTTTTAAATCTTAAAAACATAACTAAAGAAGAAACTGAATTTTTATTATCTTTTTCAGATGATATAGATAATAGTAGATGATTTGAAATAGAACATGATGAATTATCATTATTTTTAATTAAATTATGAGAAAAATATAAACTTATTGATTAATAATATTTTTTTAGTTACCTAAAAAATTTCTAGGTACATAATTATAATTTTACATTCTAAAATAATAACTATGAGAAAAGAAATATTAAATATAATCAGGATTAAATCTAAAGACAAAAATTATATTTGAAGTAAAGCTTATAGGCTAGTAAATAACTATGAAAATTTATCTATATGAGAGATAGATTTAATAATTGATTTTTATTATGATACTTTTTGAATTAGATGATTTGAATTAACTCATAAAAAACTATCTGAGAAATTAAATGAATTACAATCTGAGTTTATAGAACATAAAGATTAGTTACCTAAAAAATACCTAGACACATAATTATAGATACTATATAAAAATATAGATTTAATATTTTATTAATATATAATTATGAAAAATAAAGTAATATTGAAATTAAGGTTACCAAATAAGAGTTATATTATAAAAAGTAATAACTCATCTTATCTTTGGAATAGATTTTATAATTTAGTTAAAGAAAATGAATTTATAATCAATATGAATTATATTGAAGATTTATTTGAATCACAGATGTATTTATGTGAAGATTTATTGAAATTGAAAAATATAACACACAAAAATAATAGTTTAGAAACAAAATTATTTAAATTATTATGAAAAATAGAATATAGACTTCATCCACATTCTTAGAAAGTACTTAATATAAAATTAAGTACTTTTTTTATATCTCTAACAATATACTTGTAACTCACTTATGTAAATCCACATAATTTTTAGAAATATTATCTAAAATATAAAATCAAGACTTAGAATAATCTAATTTAGATTTTAAAAATCATCTTTTTTGTTCTTCAAGATTTTTAGAAATATTTTTTATAAGTTTAAGTTTATTTTGAATTTCAATAATTTCATCTCATTTATGATTACTCCAAGAATTAAATAAAGTATCATATAAAGAATTTAAATCTCAAATTAATTGTATAGTCTTCTTATTCATAGAAAAGTTAGTTATATATTAAAAGAATATTAAAAAGTAAGACTAGTATTCATTCGGTAAAAGAAGACAAATATCATTTCAATTATCAATAACCCAACATAAAGTTCAATTAATATGTATTTTCTGTAAATAATCTAATTTTTTCTCTTTAGCTTTAAAATATAAAGTATCAATAACTGATCTAATTATTTTTTTAATTAAAGATTCTTCAACTAAATCAAAAATTAAATCAGAACTAAGTTGTTTAAATTCAGATAAATCTATAATTTCACTAACTCAAATAGTAAAAGTAAAAAGTTTTGATTCGTAATCAAAGTTTTCAGATATATTTCATTCATCAATATTAGGAGTATTAAATTCATACTTAATAGTATTTCACTCAACTATATTAATATAAGGTTCTTTAGAATTTTGTTTATTTGTCATTTTTAGTTTATTAATAGGAATAATTTATAATTGAATATTATAATACTTTTGGCTTTGCAATCAACTAAGAATAAAATATGTGGTTGATTCTCAAGGTAAGTATTGTTTCATAAAATATAAAAAAGACTATGTATTAAATAAAATTATAATTATTTAGTAAATAGTCTTTTATGGTTGATTGGTATGTGTTTAACTTAGTATTCTTAATGGTTTTTAATAATATAGCTTCAATGTTTATATATTATTTATTTAATATATTTGATAGGAAGTGATTTATCCTTAAATATTTATGATATATAAGTGCAATAATCTCTTTATATATTTGATATTTATTAATAAAAGAAATTATTGATATGTTAATTCACGATGTTTTAAATTTATAAATTACTAACTTAATAAACTTAATGTATTTTAATGACACCTTAATACTAGTTATATCAGTGATAGACTAGTTTATTTTAATTACATTAAGATATTAAAGTAATTAATAGAAATATTAATAATTATAAAAATATAATATATATAAATAGTTACAAAAACTACTTAATAACCTTAATACTTTAATGAGGTAGTCAGTTAATATAGTGTTATATTGAAAAATAAGAGATATTTAAAGTTTAAAAGTATTAATATTTATTAAAGTGATTAATTGAAATTATAGATATTAGTTATTTTATAGTTTTGTAGTAATAGTTGATTAAAGATTAGTTATATTTTAAGTAAAGTTAGTTGATTGATGTTTAGTGTAGAGTTTGTTAAGAGAAAGAGTTTAGAGAGATGATTTTTTATTATATTGTGTTTTTAGTTTAGTGAATTGATTTAGATTATTTAAATTTTTCTAAATCATCAAAGTTAAAATCAACTATAACATTATTAATAAAATCATTTTCTATTCAATTAATATCAATAGAGTTAAATTCTTTTTTCGCTTTATGTTTATCAAGAAGAGAATCTATATAATCAACAAATAAAGTAATTCAGTTAAAATCCCGAAGTTTAGCTTGTCATAAAAATATATCTTTTCTTAGTCTAGAGTTAGAAATTAAAAATACTTTAGTACTTCAATCCATTACTTTCATTTCTATAAAAAGTTTATCATTATTACTTAAATCAAAATAAAGAGTATTAGATTTATTTTTAGAAAGTGTTTGTTGAAGAAATTGTATTAATCAAGTTCTTGTATAATCTTTTGAGGTCATAAATTAATTTATTATTAATAATAAGTATAATTTTATTGAAAAAATATCTAAAAAGGTATACTTGTAAAAATAATAACACTTAATACAAAAATGAATGATAGAATTAACAGAAATAAAAGTAGCTGATTTTATATATAAAACTATAGAAGAAAACTATAGATTATCTGATTTAACTAACAATGAATTTAAAGAATTAATTAAATGTCATTTATGGGAAAGTTTTATTAGAAGTAGTTTTGAATGAAATACTAAAAATAAATTTAATTTAAAAAATAATTTTCTATCAAAAAAGTTTATAAATATGTACTTTGAAAATGATTTAATATGAGTTTATCAAAGTATTTTACTTAAATTAAAAGATTGAGATTTTTCTGATTTAAAAATTAATGAAAACTTAGTTATAAAGTGAGAAGAATTAGAAAATGTATTAAAACAAATATCTAATATAATATTAACAAATAATCTACTTTTCATAAAAAAAGAAGTTAATATATTCTTCAAATCAACTGTTAACTTTGAAAAACATATTGAATGAGTAACAGTTTCAATACAAGAACTTATAAAAAATCTAGAAAAGTTTGATATAAAAAAATGAATTAAGTATTCTACATTTATAAAACTACATATATTTTGAAAAATTAAATCATTATTTCAAGATAGTTTAACTTGAATGACAAATTTATCTAAATGAATATTTGAAATATATAGAACTATTAAAAGGTATAAAGAATGAAGGGCAGATTGAGATTCAATTGATAGTTGAAGTTTATTAAATGATATTGTTAATAATCTAGAAAAATTTAATGATGAAGAACTAAAAATACTATGAGAATCATATTTTAATATATTATCGGCAGATACTACACTAAAAAGTAAATTTATAGAAAAATATTATAAAAATCTAGAAAATAAGAATGAAATATTTAAAAATGAAGACAATATTATAATTTTTAGAGAAAATATTAAAAAATTTATAGAAGAAAGTATAGATAAAAAGAATTTAGAAAAAAGAGTTAAAAATATATGAAATGAAATAGATATGATATCTAGAAATATGATAAGTTTAGATAAAGAAAATGATGAGTGAGATTCTTTTTGAAGTAGTATATCAGATGAAACTAATGCTGTTGATTTTTGAAGTAAAATAGATACTGAAATGTGAATAAAAATTTTAAGAAGAGAAATATATCAAACAAAATGATATAAATGTGATTTATCTTTAAGAGATAGAATAATATTAGGTATGTGTTATGATAATATTTTTATACTATGAGAAGTATTTTATCTACTTGAAGAATATTTTGAATGAAAATACCCACATACATTTATAACTTATCTATCAATTTTCTGATTCGTTAATAAACCTACAGTTCCAACAATGAAACATCCTAAAAGTTTAGATAACTACTGGAAACAATATTTTAGGGAATGAGCAGATGCAGTATCTCCAGAATTAATAGGAAAAATTCTTTGATTGTCTAAACAATGAGTAGTTTGAATCGATATAAAAACTAAAGATAAATTAAATAAGGAATATAAATTTGTATGAGATGATGATGAGGTTTATATGGAATTTAAAGAATATAAATATAAAGAATTACATAAAGCTAGTAAGGTATTAAAAGAAAATTATAAAAGGTTAATTAGTCAGGAAGAAGAAGATAATATGGAAAATGAAATGAAAGAATATATAAAAAATAAAAGATTAGGTAAGTAATACAAAAGTAAAACATACTGGAAACAAAAAAGTAATAATTAAATAAAATTTAGTTATTACTTTTTTAAAACTTTAAAATATGAGAAAGAAAACTAACGAAATAAAATTTCTATCTAAAAAACAGTTATCTAAATTATTAAAAACCATTGAAAATACTAAAGAAACTAATAAATATTATTTAAGAGATTTAACAATATTTAATTTATCATATTATTGTTGATTAAGAATTTCAGAAATATCACTTATAAAAAGAGAAAACTACAATAAACAAACTAAAGAAATATATATTAGAAGATTAAAGTGAAGTTTAAACTCTACAATTAAATTAGATAAAAAGAGAGAACAAATTTTAAATAAATATTTAAGAGAGTACAAGAAAAATGAAGATTCTGATTTATTTACTACAAAAACTTGAAAACAAATGACAAAATCAACTTTAGAATTTTTAACACATAAGTATAAAAATCTATCTAATTTAAAAGATTTTCATTTTCATATGTTAAAACATTCAATAGCAGTACATCTACTTGAAACTTGATTATCAATATTTGAATTAAAAAATTATTTATGACATAAAAATATTAATTCTACTTTGGTATATTCAACTTTTACTCCACAAATGAGTAATGAAATGTATGAAAAGATTAATAAATGAGGTTTCTTAGTTTAATATGAATGAAAACATACCTAAAAACTATAAAAATTTAAGTTTTAACAATAGATAGAATAAAAAGTATAAATTGATAAGTGAATTAATATAAAATCAGAGAGAACTAAAAATATATAGTTCTTTCTTTTTTTTATAAAATAACTTTAAATATCAAAAAAACTAAATAAAAAACATTTTTCTAAAATAAACTACTTTTTCTCTTAACAATACTATAAAACTATAATTTATAAACTCACTTAACTTCAAATAAATTAACTTTCTTCTTAAAAATATACTTTTTTAGTTACCTAAAAAATATAAGGGTACATAATTTTAATTGTTATAACAAACTAAATAAATATTTTAAATTAATAATAAATCAAATTATGAAAACTATATTAACAATAATAGCGAGTGTATGAATGACTTTAATATTAACTTGATATACTAATGTTTCATCAACTGATATAAATACAGAAAAAGTTCAAATAATAGATAATAGTGTAAGTAATTATAGTAAATGAGAAATAGAATATATTGAATCTATGTTTGAGGAAGAAGTTTTATGATGATTAAATGAAAAATTTATTAATTCTTTAAGTTGAGTAGTTATAGATGAACCATTATATATATGAGAATTAGAAGACTTTACTGTTTGAACTAGAACTAAATTAGATAATTCAGAATATGAATATATAGATTATAAATGAGATGAGTTTTATAAAATGAATATTATTAGAATGGAATATAGTTATTATGATGAATATTATAAAGAAATGAATAGCTCAAATTGATTTGTTCATTGAAATATATGGTGTAATTTAGAGAAAAAATGTTATAGAACATGAATATTAGAAACTCATTATTGAGATTTAGTAAAAAAAGATGTAATTCCTTATAAAGAACGGGATAATTATTTAAATGATTAAGAAGCTACAAAAAGTAGTTTTTTATTTTGCTTTAAAATAAAGAATAAGTACGAAATTAATGATTTTCTTTTAAAAAATTTTATATTTTAGTTACCTAAAAAATATAAGGGTACATAATTATAATTGTTATAACAAACTTAATAAAAAAGTTTAACTAAATAATTAAAAAATTATGAAATTCAAATTAACTGCAAATGATATGTTCTTTGATATAGATTTATGAGATTTTATCTCTAACTATAACAAAGTGAATACAAAAATTGATAGTGTATGTCAAACAATAAAAACAAAAGAAAACTTAGATTCATGTATGAATAAAATGTCTAGTGTTTTAAAATCATCAGTTATTAGAATTAATAAGAAAAAAAGTAAAAATAGTTTGGGAATAATTAAAAGTACTGGAAAAGTAGTATTAAAAAATGATTGATTTTATTTAATCTTTTCTACTATAAATAATAGTATACTTTATACTTATACTGTTAAATTAGTATGAAATTTAATACCTACAAGGTCATGAATTTTAGCTTGGAAAACATATAATATTGAAATAGAAGATTTAGAAAATGAAACAATCAAATCATCAATTATTTATGGAATGAGTAATCCAGAAATTAAAAAATTAGGTTTTAATTTTTCATTTAAATGAATATTAATAGTTTGAGTAATAGTTTCATCATTACTTTATTTAGTAACAGAAGCATTTTCATATTTTGCAGGATAGAAAACTAGAGAAATCTAGTTTTTTTTTCGATATTTTAATCTAATCTAATCTAATCTAATCTAATCACATAAGGCACCTTATGTGAATAAAACTATTTAAAGATTAGTTTTATTTTTTTTGTTTTAAAATAGATGAAAAGTATAGAAAAAAACTAAAAAGTTTATATTTTAGTTACCTAAAAAATATAAGGGTACATAATTATAATTACTAAACCGGTTTAGAACTTAACATCATCTGAAAAATAATTAGATACAAAAGAAATATTTGAAATATATAATAAAACTACTGAAATTCTAACTAAAAAGAATTTACAAGTACTTAATATATTAAGATAATTCAATATCTAACCTATAAAAAAGGGTGATGAAATAAATATTTTAAACCTAAAACAAAAAAGATTATGAATGCTATTAAAACAGAAGAAAATAGAACAAATTTAGATAGATACACACTTAGTTTACAAAATGAAATTAAAAATTATACAGAGTATAAAGAAAATCAAGTTGTAGCTTATAATTTTAAATCAAAAGAAAACGAATTCTTTAATATCTCAACAAAAAAATGAGTAGAAGAATTGAAATGATTTAAAATATTATCAAAATTACAAAGATTCTTTTTTACAACTACTGATGATAAATGAGATAATATAACATATAGAACTAATGTAGTATTAGATAAAATTGAAAAACTATCGTTTTATAATGATTGAGTAAAATGCAAGATATTTTGAAAAGATGAGTTTAATTATAATGAATTAACTAAAATGTCAGTAGAAGTTGATTGAATGAATAAAAAAATAATTATTGTTTGAATCTTAGATTGAAAACTAACAAAAATAGAAACTTCATATACTTCTGAAATTCCATTAAAAGAATATATGTCTAAATCAGAATGAGAAAATACAGTAGATATTAAATGAGAAGAAAGAAAGTGAAAACAAAATAGTTATAGAGTATTATCTTTTAGAAAATCAGAAGAACAAAAAGTTTTTAAAAATGAAGAATTAATGGAATTTTTACAAAAACTTGATGAAGATTTTAAAAGAAATAATGATTCATTAGGAAAAAATGATAAAAAAGATGAGGTTATAGTCAAAGAAGAAAATACTAATGAAATGAAAACTGAAGAAGAAGTAAAAAATGAAGAATTATTAAATCCACAATCTTATGAAGATCCAAAATTTAATAATTTAAATCCACAAAAACCATTTTAGTTAATAAATAAAACATAGTTACTAGGAAAAAAGTATAGATTCAAAAATACTGCCAGTACTAGTAACTTATTTTATTAAATAAACAAAAACAAAAATGGGAAAAAAAAGACTAATAAAAGATATAAAACAAAAACAAATAGAATCATTTAAATTAACATCAAAAATGATAAATTGAAATAAAAAAATACAAAGAGAACAAAAGAAAAGAATAATAAGCTGATATATTATAAAATATTTAGAAGAAAGTTGAGAATTCTATAAAACAAAAAATGGAGTATTTTATTTCTTTGATAGAGATATAAAAACAGTTTTTCAAATACATAAAGAAAATTTTAAATACTTACTAAATATATGTTTTCAAGTTAACGAATCAACTGATACATATAAATATTTAATGGCTGAATTAGAATCTCATATATCAGAAGTATGAAAAGAAGTAAATATATATACTTTTTCATATTATGATATTAAAACTAATACTTTATATATTCATAATAATTGAGTAGAAATAATTAAAATAACTAGTGAAAATGTAGAAGTAGTAGATAATTGATATAACTGATTAATATTTGAAACTAATAGTTCATTTCAACAATGGCAATTATTAAAAAATGAAAATAATAATAAAAATTATTTAAAAGAAGTAATAGAAACAATAAGTTTTGATACAGATTCTAAAATAAAAAAAGAAGATTATGTATGGTTACTAGAAAATTATATATATTCATTATTTTTTCCAAATATATTGAATACTAGACCGATACTCGCTTTCATATGAAATAAATGAAGTTGAAAAAGTTTCTTTCTAAAACTATTATTATATGTGTTTTATTGAAAAGATACTAGTTTAACGAACCTACCAGCAAGTGATGAAGAGTTTAAAAATTCTTTAATGAATAATTATTTATATTTTATAGATAATTTAGATGATAGTATTTCAAAAACAAAAGTAGATATTTTATGTAGTGTAGCAACTGGAGTATGAATAAAGAAAAGAATATTGTATACAACAGCAGAAGAATTAAATGTAAAAATAAATTCTTTTATAGCAATTACTTCAAGAACACCAAGATTTAAAAGAGTAGATTTAAATGAAAGATTATTAATATTTAAATTAGAAAGTTTAAAAGAATATACATCAGAAACAGAATTATTTTGAAAAATAGATAGAAATAAAACTATGACAAATATAGTTTATCATTTACATAAAATACTTAAAAATATTTGAGAATATAAATATTGTAAAACTAGTTTTAGATTGGCTGACTTTTCTATATTAGTACATAATTTGAATATAGATAATTTAGAGAGTACTGAAATATCAAGTAAATTAGAGTTATTTACTAAAGAACAAGAAGATTTTACATTAGAGTCAGAATCATTAGTAGATTTGCTTGAAATAATGATAAAACAAGATAAATCTAGTGTTTCAGCATATACAGCTAAACAATTACATACTAAGATGCAATTAATATCAAATGAGAGTTTTACAAAAGGAACAAGAATTCCATATAATATTAAAACTCCAATATGACTATGAAAGAAATTATCAGAATTAGAAAAATGATTAAAAAGTAAATTTCATTTTCAGATAATAAAATGACATTCAAATATTAAAAATTATGTATTTAGTTGAATAGTAGAGCAAATATAAAACAAATATAAAAATAAAAACAAAAAGATGAAAAAAATAGTATTTAAAACACAGAAAATATATAAAGAATTTAAAGATATATTAATAGATGAAAATATTTCTTTAAAGAAATATTGATTTAAAAGAGTGATATTTTGAAATATTATAAATTCAAATTGAAAAATACAGTATAAAACAGCAGAAAAATTATTAAAAATATATAATGATTACTATGAATCTAAAAGAAGATTAGAAACATTATTTTTAGAAGATAAATTATTAAATAATAAAACAAGTGGTAGAAAAGTCTTTTTTGAATATATAGATGATAAAAATTATACATTATTTAATTTTATAGATGAAGTGTTGTCATTAGCTTAAAATATACATGAACTAAAGGAGTACTTTTGTGATAATAAAAAGAAGTTTGAGGACTTTATTTTAGTAATATAATATTCTTTTTACTTAATTAAAAATTAAAAATGTTTGAAATAAATATAAAAGAAAAAAAGAGGGTAGCTGTATATTGTAGGGTTTCAACTGATGAACAAGCAGTAAATTGAACTTCTTTAGAATCACAAAAAGAAAGTATTATAAATTATGTAAATAATAATAGTGAAAAATATATATTAGATGAAGATAATCATATTTATATAGATTGATGATATTCTTGATGAACTGATAATAGACCAGCTTTAAAACAATTAATGATTAATTCTAAAAAAGATGAATTTGATATAGTATTAGTGTTTAAGTTAGATAGATTTTTCAGAAAAACTTTACTGTTATTGCAGTATATTGAAGATTTACAAGACTATAATATTTGATTCAAATCTATAACTCAAGAATTTGATACATCATGATATTGAAAAATGATAATATGATTTCTTTGAATAATGGCAGAATTTGAAAGAGATATGATAAGAGAAAGAACAGTATTATGAAAAGTTAAAAAGGCTAAACAAGGTTATTATGTTTGATGAGGTTGAATTAAGTATTGATATGATACAATAAATGAAAAAAACTGAGTAAAATTAGCAGTAAATAATGAAGAATCAAAAGTAGTAAAAAATATTTTAATATGTATATTAATGATAAAAAATCTATATATGAAATATGTGAAATTCTAAGTGAACAATGTATATTAACAAAGTATGATAAACAACATAAATGAAAGGATCACTATAAAAAGTTAAAAGTCTGACATTGGCATTCTTCAACTGTAAGATGAATATTATCCGATGAAATTTATATATGAAAATATTATTACTGAAAAACATATACTAAAAAAGATAGAAGAACTTGAAAAGAAACAACATGTTTTAGAGAAAAAGCAGACCCATTATTAGTAGAAATGTCTTGTCCGAGAATAATAAAAGATGATGAAATATTTTTTAAAACAAAAGAATTACTAGATAAAAATATAGATAATAAAAATAGGAATAGAACATATGATTATACATGATATATAGAGTGTTGAAAATGTGGGAAAAAGTATGTTTGATATAAATCTCTGAAAGATACTACAAGTTATAGATGTTGAGGTTCAGTATCATGAAAAACACCTAAAGAATTTAGATGTGATAATCATGAAATATCTGAAATTTTCATAGTAGATACAGCTTGGAAAGAAATAAATAATTTACTTAAAAATCCTGATAAAATATTAGAAAAATATTATAAAGCTAATTGAACTGAAATAAGTATATTAGAACAATATAAAGAAGAACTTGAAAAGATAACACAAGAAGTAGAAAAAAACACAAATTGATTAAGTTATATTTATACTGAATATTACACTGAAACTGATAAGAATATTAAAAAAATTAAAGAATCTACAATAGAAACTTTTAAAACTAAATTATGAACTTTAAATTCTAGAAAAGAAGAATTAGAATCAAAAATAGAAAAATATTCAAGAACTGAGAAAAATAAGAGTAATATTAAAAGAGTAGTTAATAAATTTGTAAGTAAATTTAAAAATAATATAGATGATAATAAGAAAGTTGAGATAATTAAAGAATTTGTGGATAAAATCAAAATATTAGAAGATTGAAATATAATGATTTGATTAAAATTTTATACTTGAACTGATAGAGATAATCAAAGTGATGAATGATGATAACTAATGAAAAAACTTAGCTAAAGAGTCTATTTCTAATAAGAAAATAGACTCTTTTTCGTATCTTGATTTTTATATTAAGAGAAAAGTTAGGAAGAGAGTAAAGAAAAAGTAATATTTCTTTTAGAATAAGGAAAAAATTTAAGTTTTTAACATGAAAAATAATTTTGTATTCAAAATTTAATATAGATTTAATATGGTATCATTATAATTAAATGTTTTTTCTAATGTTTTGGCTATTAATAGGGAAATCATTTGACTAATGTAAATGTTTCTATATGATTTTATCATATATTATATGATAAACTTATGATAAAGTATGAAAAAAAATATACCTAAAATAAATCAAGAGATTAATGATTTTCTTAAAATATTTTTTATTGAAGAAAAAAATATTTTAAAATTTAATAAAAATAGAGATAATATTGATGATATAAATTTATTTTTAGATTTATTTTTGAAAAAAGTATATTGAAGTTTTTATTTATTTGAAAAGGGTAAAGATGAAGTAAATACAGTAGATGTTTTTACTAAAATACTTAATTTTAATAATTTAATTGATACTGATAATGATTTATTATGAGTGGATTGAAAAAAAATAAATTATAACCTAAACTGAAATGAATATTTCATTAATTTTAAAAAGGTTCTTCTAGATTGTAAAAATCAATTTAATATTTGAAATGAAAAGACTAAGGATAAATGAATTGATTATGATAAAACTTTATTAAAGTATAAAGATTCCTATATTTTTCCATTTTTGTATTTGCAAAAATCAAAAATAGATACTTCAAAAGCTATTTTTTCAGATAAAAATAGTGATGATTTAGAGGCATTTTTATGAAAGTTTGAAGATAAAGAATTTGGTGCAATTTATATAATGAATTTAGATAAATATATATTAATATTTTCTAAATTTGATGAATTACTTTCCGAAGAGCTAATATTAGAAATCTCAAAAAAATATAACTTGAATTTTCTCTGATTACAAGCTATTATTCCTAGTTATATAAATAGATTACAAAATAAATTAGATAATAAAGAATCTTGAATAAATGAAGTATGAATTGAATTTCCTTTATCAATGGTATGAGGACATAGTTATATAAATGATAAATTTAAAGATACTAGAACATTTTTTAATGATACTAATTTTCATAATATTATAAAATATTGATTATTATCAAAAATTGTAATATGAGAAGATGAATATAATATCACCTTATCTAAAAGTAATACAATTTGAAAAATAAATTTAAAATGAACATTTTGAAAATCAGAGATTTCACCAAAGAGTAATTATATTTTTAAAATAAGTCTTTTAAAGAAAATTGAAAAATTATTAGATGAAGTTGAAAATTGAAAAAAATGAAAAACTAATTGAATTAAATCAGTTTCATTATTTTTTATATCAGAAGTTTTTAAAGATATAATAGATACTTGATTTTCATTTAATAAAAATGATGACTTTATTTTTAATATAGAGAAAAGGAAATATCAAGTTATATCTATAATCCCTAAATATTCATATGAAAAATGAAATTTATCATATATATTACAACCTAAAAATATAAAAGATAATGAATATTATAAAAATTATATTAATAAAGAAGATTTTTTAGGTATTGATAGATTTAAAGTTCCTAATAATTTTGATAGTGTTTTAACTGATTTAGAATCAAAATATAGAGAGAAATATAATTATGTTGAAATTAAAGATTTAGAAAATACTAGTGATACAAAAAGAATAACTAAAAATGATTTATTAATAATAGTTAAGGATACAGAAGATAATAAAGTATGTATTATAAGTTATAAAATTACAGAAAAACCATTTAAACTTTTTTATCAAGTATATAAATTAAATGTAAATAATAATATAAATGGTGATTTTTTAGAAAAAGTTAAAGAATATTATTTAATATATGAATATCTATTTGATAAATCATATAATTTAGTAGTTGAAGAAATTAAAGATGGTAAAAATATTACTAATATAAATATGAAATATTCATATGATTGAAATGAAAAAAAGTTTAATTCAGAAAAGAATAAAATATATTATAAATGAAGTAAATGAGAAACTTTAGAAGTAGATTGAAATTTTGAAGAGGTTGAAAAATTTATATATAAAGGTTTTTCTTATGATAATAGTTTATATGATACTAAAAAATGATATACTCTTGATAAAACATTAAAAAGAGAAGATTTATATACTCTTTTTCTTAGTAAAATATTAAATGATTTTTATAGTAATAAAAAATATTATTTTTCATGAAAAAAAACTCAATGAGTGAAAAACTGAGAAAAATTTTTAGAGTTAGCTGATATGATTTGATTATATACAGATAAAACTGAAAAAACACATAAAAGTGTAATTGAATTATATCATATGAAGATTTCTCCTTTTGATAGTGATTATGATTCTAAATATATAAAATGATGATTCTCATATTATACAGATGTTTTAGGTCAAATATTACAAAAAGTTACATGATTAATCTATGAAGATGATATAGATAAAATAAAGGAAAATATCAATAAATATAAAAATAGTTATTATGAATTAATATTTAAAGAAATACAAAAATTAATTAATAAAAGAGTTAAATCTATTAAATTTGATTTTATATTTCCAGTTAGGTTTCAAGATTATTTTTGAACAGATAAAATGGTTAATGAAATAAATTGGACATCAATGAAAATAATATATGATATTTTCACATCGAATACTGATAATATTGCTTTCCCAAATAATATTGATTTATCTATAACTTTATCTATTTTAGTTGTAGAAAAATCAAAAAATAATTTTAATTTTAAAAAGGTTTCTGTTTGAGATTTTTTTAATTTAGTTAATGATTAAACTATAGATAAAATAAATGAATATTAAAAAAACTGATTTACTAAGTGTTAGTAATAGATATATTGAACTTTATAATTCTTGAAAATCAAATGATTATACTAATGTAAGGAATAATTTTTCTAAATTATTCCTTTATAGGTTTTTTAGTAACTTTAAATATAGTTTAGAAAAAATTCCAAAAGAAATTGATGATAATATTGTTAAGGAAATTAATTATAATATCAATAGAATACATTGATGAAATTTTTATAGTAATAATCAAGATAAAATTAATTGAGAAACTAGAAAAACACTTGTTCCACCAATTTATAGTTTAATTAATTATGAATTCTTAGCTGAAAAAATTTTTACAATAATTCAGTTTATATTAAAAAATAATCCAAAGTTTAATTTTTTAATTGAGTGAGAGTTTTTTTGATATGCTAATCAATATGTTAAAAATTGAAGTTCTACTATAAAGAAAGATTATATAGATTTATGGAAGAAATTTAAGGAATCTCATAAATCTATAGAGAAAGATAGTTTAAGATTTGTTATAAAAACAGATTTAAAGGATTTTTATGATTCAATTTCTCATGATTCTATTATAAATGAACTTAAAATTTTTGTTAATAATAATATAAACTTTAATAACTTAGATAATGAATTGCTTTTTTTAAAAGAAGATTTGAATTTTATATGGGACTCTAGTTCTGATTTTGAAAAAACATTTGATTACTTTTTATATAAGTTATCAGATGTATTATTTAAGATTAATAATAATAGTAATATATGAATACCTCAAAATATTATAGCAAGTGATTTTATCTCTTGATTATATATTTTCATAAAAATATATAATAATTTAGATGAACTTGGTTTGAATACTTATAATGATAAATTATGAAATCTATTTTTTTATAAAAAAGAAAATAATAATGAAATTTATTTTAATAATTATTCAGATGATTTTGTTATTTTAACCAATGATTATATATATTGAAAAAAGTTTTTAAATGATAAAATTATTAAATTTTTTAATAAGGATTGAATCAAGTTTAATGTATGAAAAACGGAAATTAAAAAATATGATGAATATATAAAATATGACTATATTGATTTAAATTTTAATAAAATATTTAGTAAAGATAAAGATGAAATAAAAAAGTTTAAAGATATTTTTTTAAATTCTTTAATAAATAAAAGAAATAGTAATTTAAAAACATTAATTAAGTTTTTCTACTTGTTTAATATTAATGATTATTTAATTGATGAAGTATTATTAGAGTTAGAAAAATTAATTAAAATAGATTTAAGAAAAAAAGATACAGAAATAAAAAATGATGACATAGAATTATTTCTTAATTTAATTCGCCAAAGTCCTAAATTTTCAGTTCAGATTTTTAATTTATTTATGAAACAAAATGAAAAGAATAGATATTTGAATTCATATTATAAATTTATAGAAAACTTTTTCTCTTTATTGACATTAAATACATTATGAATCATTTTATTAAAAATTAATTATTGAAATTATTGAGATATTTTTAGGGAAAAAATAATAAGGGCAATAGAAGTAAAAAAAGAATCTACATTTTTTATAGATTTTTTAATTGATAGTGAAGATTACTACTCAGAAGATTCTTTAATTTTGAAAAAATATAAATGATTATGTAATTTTTTGTTTAAAGAAGAATATAGTAAGTGAGATATTAGAGAAAATAATATTTGATTAATGTTAGATTATATCTTTTTAGTTAATGATTCTATTTCTGAAAAATTAAATAATAGATATAAATGATCAAAAAAAGATGAACCATTATATATTAATGAACTTTTATCATCTTTGAGTTTTATATTAGAGGAAATGTTAAGAGAAAAAGATAGAAATATATTTTATCTTATTAGTCCAAATTTTATAGCAGATTTACATTCCTTATTTAATAATTTACTTTCAATAATAATTTCTTTGAAATATAAAACATATTGTAAGTGTGATATGGCTAGGGATAAAAATATACTTAATATTGAAAGTGAAATTAAAATTTTTAATTGAAATAGGATGTATTTAAAAAGAGATTTATGATTTGAAGAAGATGAAATAAATCTATTGCATTTTGTTAAGAAGAAAAGAGCTATTTATGTACATAAAGAAAGAGAACAAACTATTGAAGAATTAAAATTAAAAAGTTTTGAAAAATTTAATAGTGTTTGATTGTTTAAAAGTTCAATATCATCTTTAATTTTAAAAATGTTTAATTTGATTGATAAAGAAATATAAGACTTATATTAATTATATTATAATGGAAAATATTTTAAAAGATTATTCATATTATGATGAACTTTATGACAAGTTTACAATAAATAGATGTAAACAAATTATTAAGAATGTTAGAGAAGAAGAGAAAACTAATAGTATTTGAAAAAGATTAAAAGTAACTAGTAATATTGATGAATTATTAGTTTCAAAAGAAAAAGTTAAATCTGCTTTTGAAAAAGAAAATACCGTTAAAGAACGGATTGATAGTGATAAAAAAACTGATAAGTTTATAAAATCAAAAAAAGTACCTAAAGTTATTTGTGATACATGTTCTAAACTTATGAGTTTAGATAATACTATATTTAAAGATTGATATTGAGAAGAAGGAGATAGAGTAATGTTTGTATTTGTATGTAATGAATGTAATAAGAGAAAAGTTATATATGATAATTGAGAAGAAAGAGTTACTAAAAAAGTATTTTGTCCTAAATGTAATATTGAATTAGATAGAAATACTATAATTGAAGAGGGTGTTTATATTACAACTTATAAATGTATTAAATGTAATTATGAAAAAGTAGATAAAATAGATTTAGGTGTTGATAATGATAAAGATGAATTAACTTTTGAAGAAGATAGAAAAGAATTTTGTATATCTCTAGAAGAGGCTGAAAGTATAGATGAACGGTGGAATAATTTATACGATGAAGTAGAATTGATATTTACATGAAAAGATAGAAAAACATTAGCTAGATTAGAGGAAGAAAGAAAATACAAACCTTTGGAGAAAATTAAAATGATGAATTTTAAAGAACTAGAAATATATCTTGATAAAATACTAAACAAAAATTGATATACTGATTTTACATTATCTAAACCTGATGTAACAGAAGATATAAAAGTGTATTTTTCAGTATTTAATTCTACTTGAGAGGTAAGTAATATGAAAAGTAATAAGTTACTTAGAAAAATAATTAAAGACTCTATGGTATGAACAAATTGGTTATTTATAGAACAATGAAGATTTGAAAATAGATTATGAGTTATTAAATGAAGATTAAAAGGAATAGATAATAAAGATAAGTTACTTGAATTATTAAAAAAGAAAAAAATATAATATATGAATAAACAAGAAAGACAATTATATAAATTATGAGAGTTTATAGTAAAGTCAGTTTGGTTTGTAATAAAATTACTTTTAAAACTGATTGTTTTTTTATTAACTTCATTTTGTGAGCTTTTTTGAAGTTGGGAAAGTAAAAGTTGAGTTCATGTATGTAGGTGAGTTATATTATTAATAGTATTTATATTGTGAATGGTTTGATATAATTATAGAGAAGAAATTATTAATTGAACTCTACAATGAATTATATGTATAAGAAGTCCTTCTAAATGTGTTAAAAGAGAATATAGAGAAGAACAAAGAGAAAATTATAGTACTTGAAAACTAGTTAATGAAAATTAATTTAAAATGTTATGGAGGAAAATAATAATAAATGAGAATGCTTATATGAGTTATTAAAGGTTTTTCAAGAGATAGATTTAGGTAATAATGATAAAAATGATAAAACTCTAGATTTATAAATCTAGAGTTTTACTGTTAAATAAGCATAAAATCAAGGGGTAAAAAGTTAATTCGATTTAGTAGGCACCTCCATTCCTACATTATCGTTTAACTTTTGTACTTATAGTTACAAGGTTTGGCTTACTGTAGAGATAATTAAAAGAAAAATTAAAGAAAAAACACGGGAATACTTTTATAGTAAACTCGTGTTTTTTTGTGTTTAAAGGGTGATTTAGGAGATATGTTGTGTTACTTAAAGGTAAACTTAAGAGATTAAGTTCTCTTAATAGTTTT